>MDTE01182036.1_pt1 | contig 23242 bp, 15 predicted proteins | sample 811231 | NCBI WGS metagenome assembly MDTE01 (sample SAMN05326651, study PRJNA326480) | marine metagenome | isolation source: seawater | place: Indian Ocean: Red Sea | collected 2010 | reverse complement strand
TTTCCTACTGGCCCCTGGTGGGGGGACCCTTCTCGATGCCGTGACCCTATCCGATCGATTGCAGGGCCGCCTGCCGGAGGACCCCTCTCGGTGGTTTTATCCCCAAGAGCCTTCCTTCGGCTCAGAGAATCCTCCACGGGCCCCATCATCCATCGTGATCAACGAGATCATGTATCATCCGATGGGGTCCACTACCGGGGCCGCCCAGGCCGGTCAGTGGATTGAATTGATGAATCAGGGCGAATCGACGGTGGATCTTAGTCATTGGCGCTTTGATGACGGCATTGACTTCACGTTTCCCCCGGGAACGCGGTTGGAACCAGGCCGCTACCTGCTCATCGTGGAGAGGCATGCTGACTTTGAGGCCGTCTACCCGGATTTAAGGGCTGTCGCCGGTGAGTGGTCGGGAACGCTTTCAAGGCGGGGGGAACGACTGCGCCTTGTCGACGCCGGGGGCCATCCAGTCGACGAACTGAGATTCCACGACGGGGGGCGCTGGCCCACCCGGCCCGATGGCGGAGGATCCAGCCTCGAATTGCGGGATCCCCGCTCCGACAACCGAGCGCCGGAAGCCTGGGCCGCGAGTGCGACCGCGGGCAGATGGCATCAGGTCTCCTATGAGGGTCGAGGAGTCAGCCCCTCGACTGATCCGACACGCTATCAAGAGTTCGTGCTCGGACTTCTCGATGAGGGTGAGTTTCTGATTGATGATATCAGTGTGATCGAGGAGCCAGACGGTGCGTCCCGGGAACTGATTCAGAACGGCGATTTCGAGAGCGGGCTTCCGGAGGCCTGGCGATCCCTTGGAACCCATCGCAGGGTCGAGGTGATCGATGACCCCGACGGTCTTGGGAACAAGGTCCTGAGAGTCGTTGCAACCGGACCCACCGAGCACATGAGCAATCACCTGGAGACGACGCTCCGATTTGGCGGGGCCTACGTCCGTGTTTCGGAACGGCGGAACTATCGGATTTCCTTTCGGGCAAAGTGGATGGGTGGTTCGAATCAACTGCATTCCCGTTTGTACTTTAACCGGCTGGCTCGAACCACGTTGCTGCCGGTCGCTCACGCCGGTGGGAGTCCCGGGGCAGCGAACACCGCCTATCGTCCGAATGGGGGGCCCACGTTCCGAGAATTGTCTCACTTCCCGATCGTCCCGGAACCGCGAGAGCCGGTCACCGTTCAGGTCGTCGCCCAGGATCCCGATGGAATCGCGGGTCTGACGCTGCTTTACTCGGTCCGGGGGGGGCGCTTCCAACGCGTGGTGATGCAAGGTTCCAGTCAAGGTTGGAGCGGGTCGATTCCCGGGCAGGAATTGGGTGCCAAGATTCAATTCTATGTGGAGGCGCTAGACGGAAGAGGTGTCCGGTCATGGTTTCCTTCAGAAGGGGAACACTCGGCCGCCTTGATTCCAGTTTCCGATGGACAGGCGGATTTGGACTATGGGGATTGTCGTCCGACCAATCTACGAATTGTCATGAAATCCAACGACATCCGTCGACTTCACGCCAGCGAGAATGTCATGAGTAATGAGCGTCTGGGATGCACGATCATAGTCGATGAACGGGATGTCTACTACGGCGCGGGCATTCGTCTCAAGGGCAGCGAGCACGGTCGGGCCAGCGATCTACGGGTCGGCTACAACATACGATTTCCGGCGGATCACCGTTTTCTGGGGGCTCACGAAACGATTACCGTCGATCGATCGGGGGCGGGCGACCAGTTCAGCCAACGTGAGATCATGGTCAAACACGCCATCAATCATGCGGGCGGGATTCCGGGATCCTATGATGACCTGATCCGGGTCATCGCGCCTCGCCCGCAACACACGGGGTCTGCAATGCTCTCAAAGTCCCGATTCGATCGGGAGTTTCTGGTCCATCAGTTCAATAACGGTAACCAAGGCTCCCTTTACGAGTATGAGTTGATCTATGTCTTGTCCTCTACCATGGGTGGGGTCGAGGGCTTGAAGGTGACTCAACCTGGCGAGGTTCGCGGTGTGGGGGTGAGGAATCTCAACAGCCTCGACAAAGAACGCTATCGATGGCACTGGCTCCTGAAGAACAATCGGGATCGGGATGATTTCGATCCCGTGATCGGGATGGTCTCGGCGATGGGCTTGACGGGAAGTCGTTTCCGTCTCGAAACCGATCGATTGCTGGATGTCAATCAGTGGCTGCGAGCCTTCGCCATCCAGGTCCTGTTTGGCATCGCGGATAATTATGCCTCGGGTGGCCAGCACAACGCGATGTTTTACCAACGACCCGCTGATGGAAAAATGCTGTTCCTTCCCTGGGATATGGACTTCACATTCGTCCGTGGAGCGACGTCCGATCTGACGCCCAATGGGGATCTCGATCGTCTGATCGCCGCCAGCGGACGGAACCGAAGAAACTATTATCGTCACCTTTGGGAGATTATTCAGACCACGTTCAACCCCGAATACCTGGGTGAATGGACGAAACATTACTCATGTTATCTCCCCCACGAAGACCTCACCCGGTTTGATTCCTATATTCGACAACGTCAGCAGTTTGCCTTGGGCGAAATCAATCGGAATGCGCCACCCCTGCGATTCAACATTACCACTCCAGATCAGACCCGTGTGAACGGGCCCTCAATCAATCTCACCGGCAGTGGATGGCTCGACGTTGACCAACTGAAAGTCGCCGGGGGGGGATTCGTGCCGCTTGAATGGACCGGATGGAATCAATGGCAAGGACGCGTTCCGGTCGCCCCGGGTCTCAACCGGATCACGCTCGAGGCACTGGATCGCTGGGGAAATTCCATTGGCTCGGATCAAGTTGAGATCCTGGGGACAGGAACCGTGCGCGTGGCAAGTCGTGACAACGTTGCCATCTCCGAACTGATGTATCATCCCGAAGACCCGAACGATCGCGAACAAGCGGCAGGGTGGACGGACGCTGAGAGCTTCGAATTCATCGAACTGGTCAACCTTGATCCGGAGTTTTCCATTGATTTGGGCGGGGTCGCTTTCACGGAGGGAATTGACTATATTCTGCCCAGCACCTTGCTTGGGCCCAGCGAGCGGGCCGTGTTGGCGGGAAACCTGGCCGCCTTTCAGAGTCGTTACGGGAGGGAAATCCAAGTCCTTGGAGAATACCAAAATGGAAGTAGGAATCGACTCTCAAACGCTGGCGAAACGCTGCGTCTGGTGGATGCCACCGGGGCTCCGATTACGGCATTTGAGTGGTCAGATTCAACGCCGTGGCCCGAAGAGGCGGATGGTCAGGGATACTCGTTGGTGGCATTGAGACCGGGAATCGACCCCCCCCAGGCCCCCCATGCCTGGAGATCCAGCGCCGACGTCAGAGGCAATCCGGCAGCCTCTGATTCAATGTCGGTCGAGGCATGGATTGAGGCGTTCCAAGTGACGGGTATGGATGTGGATGAGGACTCAGATGGTTGGACGGCGGCCTGGGAATATGTGGCCGGGAGTGACCCGGGCGACCCGGACGACGTTCCCGTGATCGAAACCCAGTACGATGAGGGCTCAAACAGACTGGCGGTGGACATCCGGGTGAGAGTGGGTCGGGACGATCTCCAACCTCGCCCCCGTCAATCGGTCGATTTGATCGAATGGACGGACCGGATGCGCTTCCATGAGCGGCGACGAGTCGATGAGGGCATGGCGTGGATTCGTTACGTTTCGGAGCTGCCCGTCTCCGAAGCGGCGGCCCAATATGTCCGGCTTGATCTGGACGCCGACGGGGATCCGTCTCTCGCCCGTCATGATCGCGAGGACGCACTCTCCCGTTGAACCCTCCCCACCCATGGCGCCCGATCGTTGGGAGGGAACCCAGGAGTTCCTCCTGAATCATTTTGACCTTTGAATGAAAGGGCGCCGTCGCCTCTTTCCGATGCTTGGATTCGGGTTCTTTCCCCTCACTGCAGCCTCCAATGCCGGAACGCCGCTGATATGGGCCTCAATGCTTCACATGGTTTATGGGAATGCGATGATTGGCCTGTTGGAAGGACTCTTGCTCGCCTCGTGATTCAATGGCACCATCGGAGGGTGGTGCCGATTTAACCTAGTGCCATCGGTCACCCATAAGATGATGAGCGCTCGAATCTTCTCTTTCCGTTGGGGAATCGCCACGCTGACGGCGATTCTTGCGTTGGGTGGGCTCAGGGCCGAATCCGTTCCGAGGGTCGAGGTTTCGAAGATTCGTCGAGTCTTCCACAATGGAGAACACAACGCCTTTACCGATCTCATCCGCTTTCAGGGCCGATTCTATCTCACCTTTCGAAGTTGCCCCGAGGGTCACGGTGTCCATGATTCGGCATCGATCATTGTGCTTTCCAGTGCGGATGCGGAATCCTGGGAGCAGGTCTATCGCTTCTCCGTCGAAAAGCGAGACACCCGGGATCCCCATTTCCTTATTTTCCGCGATCAGCTCTTCATCTATAGCGGCACCTGGTACGATGACCCCTCCGGTCAATTCGACCTCAACCAGCATCTCGGCTACGGCGTCTACACTTCTGACGGCCTGAACTGGGCCCCCCCGACCATCCTCCAGGGCACATTCGGCCACTACGTATGGAAGGCGGCCGCGTTCGGGGGAAAAGCGTATCTTTGTGGTCGTCGCAAGACAAATTATGCGGTGGGACCGAAAGGGGAAGGGAAGGCGGTCCGTTCGGTGATGTTGGAAAGCTCAGACGGCCTGATTTGGCGGCAACGGGCGTTCTTTCAGACCGAAGCGGGGGACGAAACCGTGTTCTGCTTCGAAGAGGATGGGTCGATCATCGCCATCGGTCGCCGTGGGAGTGACACAGCCCAGCTTTGCCGTGCACGAGCCCCTTACCAGGAATGGCAACGCAGCGATCTCGACCACTACATCGGCGGACCCCTCCTGAGTCGCTGGGGAAACCGGTGGGTCGTGGGGGGGCGCAAGTTCACCCAGAGTCGGGGTCCCAAAACGTCGTTCTACTGGTTAAAGAACGGGAACCTCGAGGAATTCGCCGAACTTCCCAGCGCCGGCGACAACTCCTATCCCGGATTTGTGGAACTTTCTTCGACTCGAGCCCTCATCTCATGGTACTCCTCTCATGAGAAGGATGATCGGGGAAACCCCATGACCGCGATATACCTCGCCGAGTTGAGGCTCCCGTGAGAACGCTCATTGACCGGACCCCTTTGGTTAGGAACGCCTGATTCAATGGCTTCCAAGGACGGGGCCATCGCGGTGGCATCAACCTGCCCTCGGGCGACCAACCTCACCCCACCCGCACGGCCTCCATCTGAATGGCGTTACCGCCCGATTTTTGAAAGGGACGGGGCATCGGTTGGGCCACGCCGTTCTGATCAATGGTGCGGCATCGGAGCTCGTATTTGCCTTTTGGAACGGAAGGAATCAAGGCCGCCCAATGGGTCAACGTGTTTCGGAGGGGCCAGGACACGGGATTGCCGTTGGCGTCGATCTGGTGGGGGATGGCCGGAGCAGGTTTTGTAGGAAGGTGATCGGCCCACGCCGGTCCAGGATTCAAGACCTCGGCATCCTTCCAATCCGCCGTGGTGTAATAGCGATCCCCTCTCGGCAACGACTGCTTGGCATCGTGCAGCCAAATCTGAACCTTGGTGAGTCCAGATTGACCCGCTTGGGCGACTCCCGTCACGGGAATCGGTTCGCCGGCTTCGACCTTCTTGGGACAGTGGAGAAAACGGGCGTAGGTTTTCATCTTGCTGTCGATGTCGTTGTTTTGTTCGGCGTAGGTATCGTTGGCCTGGTAATGATTGGTCAGGAAAATCTGCTGGATCCACTTGATCGATTTGAAGCCGTAAGCGTCCGGAACAATGATTCGGACGGGGCCCCCCCGCTGACCCGTCAGCGGTTTTCCGTTGAGTTGATAGCAAAGAATCACGGGCTGCTCTCCGGGCGGATCCTCAAGCACCCGCCCGATGGGAAGGGAACTTTGGAAAATTTGATTGGGTTTATTGTTGTGATATCCGCGGTAAAAGACTCTCCGAACATTTCGGTCCGGCTGGGCAAGCCAAATGACATCGCGCAAGGGAACGCCTTCCCACAGTCCCATCCCCAGTGGATTGCCAATGTTGTTGCACGTCATCACTTTGAGGAAGCGAGCCTTGTTTTTCTCCGCGAGAGCCATCAGTCCCGGGAAATCCAGGGCCGTGCCCTTCTTCTTGGTGAGGGGCTTTCGAAGTCGAGAGTTGCTGTCTGGATCGGCTATCACCTCGAGCTTCCAGGTTTCCCGCTCAAGACCGACTTCCCGTCGTTTTTCCAGGGGAAGCTTGTAGGGGAGCGGTTTGTGCCGCTCAACGTTTCGAAACTCTTCGGAAGGGGTCAGGTACTGGAGCGCCGCCAGATGCTTGGAAAACGTGTCCGCCGCCGCAGTCGGGTCGGCAAAAAGCTTCAGGCTGCCGATGGTCGCCATGCCGGCGCCGGCTTGCCGGATGAAGAAGCGACGCGTGACCGCCGCATGAAGGGCGGCATGGTGCTCGGAGGCTTGCATGGTCCGAGCAGACCACATTCGGCTGGGGCGGGCAATCATCAATGGGCGGTTGTAGGGACTTCTTGGCTTCGCCGCCTTGCTCCTTGCGACCGCGGTGCAGCGGTTGAATCTCCCTCCCACGACTTCCCGTCGACAAAACCTGGCAAGATCTCATTCTGACATTATTCTCAACAAGTGATGAAACAGCAGAACAGGCGATCGTTTCTCCAAACCGCCCTCGGAGCCGCCACGGCGCCGGTCTTCATTCCGGCGAACGTTTTGGGAGCCGACGCACCGAGTCGGAAAATCACGGTGGGCTTCATCGGGGTGGGCGGTCATGGAACCCACCACAATCTCAAACATTATTTGAGGCAAGCGGACGCTCGAGTCCTCATGGCCTGTGATGTGGATTCCAATCACCTGTCGCGCGCCAAGGAAAGAATCGACACCCATTACGGCAATCGGGACTGTGCGACGACGAAGGATTTCCGCGAGGTACTGGCCCGGCCCGATATCGACGCCGTCATGATTTCCACACCGGATCATTGGCATACGCTGATGAGCGTCATGGCAGTGCGCGCCGGGAAGGACGTTCAATGCGAGAAACCAACCTTGACCATCGACGAAGGCAAGATTCTGGTGAATGAGATCCGTCGTCACGACCAAGTGTTTCAAACCAGCACCGAAGACCGTGCGGTCCCCGTCTACCACCGCATGGCGGAACTGGTTCGGAACGGCCGAATCGGTCGACTGGAGCGCATCGAGGTCGTTCTTCCAAGGCAACCGCAAGGTCCGGGTGACCCCACGCCGCAACCGGTTCCGGAGGCCTTGGACTATGAGATGTGGCTTGGCCCTGCTCCCGAAGCCCCCTACACCCAGGATCGGGTTCACTTCCATTTCCGCTGGATCTGGGATTACTCGGGGGGGATCATCTGTGATTGGGGCACCCACCTCTTTGACACGGCCCAATGGGCCAATGACACCGAGCGATCAGGACCGGTGGAAGTGGATGGAAAGGGAACCCATTGGGAGGAGGGACTGTATGACACCGTCAAGGATTATGATGTCACCTACCGATATGCCAACGGCGTCACCATGACCTGTACCCCGGGCAACCCCAGCATCAAGTTTCACGGAACCGAGGGCTGGGTTGGGAATGAGGGTTGGCGAGGAGCGCTCAAGGCAAGCTCGCCGAAGATCCTGAACTCGGTCATCGAGTCGGGAGAGACGAAGCTCTTTACCAATCCGGCGGGAGAGCATCGCAATTTTCTGGACTGTGTTAAAACAAGGACCGATCCATACTTTCCGGTGGATATCGGCCATCGAGTGTCAACCGTTTGCCATCTCGCCAATCTCTCCATCCGTCTCGGACGTAAGCTCAAATGGAACCCCCAAGCCGAGGAGTTCATCAACGACGCGGAAGCCACCGAACTCATGAGTCGGGAAATGCGAGCCCCTTGGTCGCTTGGTTGAAGTCGACTCCAGTCGCTCAACTCAGAAGGCGGCTGTGTTCCCCAGCGGCGAGACGAACGGCAATGATGGGGTCCTTTCTTCCTCCCCCGATCATCGCCCTGGTCAGCTTCCTGGGGTGCCCTCGGGTCATGACATCGTTTCCTGAGACGGTTCAAGCGCCCGGAAAACGCGCTTATCTTCGGTCGGCTGCTTGGGGCAAATCCACCTGGTCCTCGCTTCTCAGGTAGAGAATCAAATCGCGAATCTGGTCCGTCTCTAACGCCTGCAACATCCCTTCGGGCATCATCGATAGATTGGAGGTCTCGATCGATTGGACCTCTGACATCGGCAGGCGAACCGCCCCCTGTACTGTTCGAAACACGAGAAACCGGTCTCCCAACTGATCCATAAACCCACTGAGAATCCGCCCATCCTTCAGTTCGAGGGTTGTCAGACGGTAGGCGTCATCAATCACCGCATTCGGATCGACCAGGTTGCTGAGAAGATAGTCGATGTCCGCACGGCCCGAACCCGTCAAGTCCGGTCCAAGATGCCCTCCGGATTCGAAGAGGGTGTGACACGAGGCACAGACTTGATCAAAGAGTTCTCGTCCCTGCCCGACGTCCCCACTGGCCAGGAACGAGTCCGTCATCAAGGCTTTGTAGTGGGCGATTTGATCGGACTTTTGCAGCCGGTCCCGGTCATCGGTCCAGAGATGGTCAATGCGGGTTTGGAGCCCCTCGTTTCGATAGGCGCGCAACTGTTGGAGGGCAAACGCGGACACATCTTGTCGTTGAATTCGGCCCGATTCGAGCTGGGTCAAAAGCGAATCCACGTCACCGGCCCGAGAGGTCAGGACACCAATCGCATCGCGCCGCTCCGTATCACTGAAGGACGGATAGTGTTCGAGCAGTTGATCTCCCGTGGCTTCGTCGCCGTGGGTGAGGAGGGCACGAATCACCTCGCCCCGAAGGGGGGGCGGGTCCGCCAGGAGCGGATGAAGATCGGACGGCCCGATTTGGTCCTTGAGCCTCAACAGGGCCTTCAGGGCATCGCGCCGTTTCTCGGGCGGAGCGGTTTTGGCTTGGAGGGCCTCGTGCAGGCTTTGGATCGCATCTCGATCGCCGAACAAAGTCGCCAGCCTCAACAGGAGCGGAGCAAGCCGATCCCCTGGCACGGAGGCAAGGCCTTTGCGGAGACGAGCCCATTCAACCGGTGCGGAGAGGGTTCCCATGGGCTCGAGCGAATCGAGGGCGCCTTCGAGGAAGCTCTGAATCGTTGAGGGGGTTTTCTCAAGAAGGGCAGCCTGCAGGACTTGACTCAATTTCGTCTGATCCGCCGTCAGAAGTCTCCGAATGAGGAATCGCTGAATTTTTGGAATCCGAGCTGCTCGAGCCAGTTCCAGGGCCAGGCTCGGGTGGTTTCCCACCGCGGGCTCGAGACCGTACCAAATCATCAGCGGCAGGTAGGAATCGGTGGCGTCTTCGGTGTAACGCAGGAGGGGCCTAGCCACAGGAACGACCCATTGGGGCGCGACTCGTTGAAGGGCGACGGCGAGGGCCAGCCTGACCTTGGGAGAGGGTTCCCTCGCGGCCCGCGCCACCAGGGTTTCATGGGCCCGCGGACTGGGAACCTTGCGGTCCACCAGAAACCGAACCGCCCAGCGGCGCACATGCTCATTGGAATGATCGAGCCAGCCGATCAGGTCCGATTCGGTCAGACCATCGATTCCGTAAAGGGTCCAGAGCGCCCGAAGCTGATGCGCCACGGAAGAGGCGTCATCAAATAGGTTGCGAAGCGTCTGCTTGGGCCCGAGCAATCGATCCCCGCTCTGGGACCGCTCAGCGAGGATTCTCCGAGCGTGGCGGACCACCCACTCGTTGGGATGACGATGCCAGTCTGCCAACTGGGATGACGAGGCTTTCCTTAAATCGCCAAGCCCGTAGGCGGCCCCGCCGTAGGTGACTTTATAGATCCGGCCGCTGGTTCGATGGCTCCCATCGGAATCGTGGCACTCGCCGTAATCATGCCAATCAGAGACGAAGACGCCTCCATCGGGGCCGTATTTGACGGACATGCCTCGAAACCAAGGGTCGTTACCGAAAAGGAAATCGTCTCCATGAACCCCCACATAACTCGATCCGCGAGGCTCCAAGCGATCCATATTGATTCGATTGCCGTGCAGGTTCGCGGTGAAGAACTTGCCACGATACGTTTCCGGCCAGTCATCACCCAGATAGATCATGGCCCCACAATGCGCATGGCCTCCACCCGCGACCGAATGGGCTTCAGTGGTTGTTCGGGAACTTTGCCACACGCCGCCTCCCCAGTGAAGGTGATCGGTAATCGACTGGATTTGCTCATAAACATAAGGCCCCGACGGCTCCCGATCGCGCCGCTGGCAATTCATTCCAGGGACAATATGAAACAGATGGGCAATCACCGTATTCGAGGTCAAGAGATCGCCATATTCGTTGAAGTCGGCACCCCAGGGGTTCACCATCCCTTCGGCGACCACCTCAAAGCGGCGGTCAGTAGGATGAAACCGCCAGATGCCACGGGTGATGGGTACCCGACGATCGTCGGGTTCAGCGGGGGCGCCCACTCGTGATACGGAGCTCAGGCCAATGGCCCCGTAGAGCCAGCCATCCGGGCCCCAGTGGAGGTTGTTCACCACGTTGTTGGTGGAGATCCGGAAGCCATCCAATCGGACTTCGGGAGGACCGTCGGGGCGATCGTCGTGGTTGCGATCCGGGATGAAGGCCAGTTCGGGAGTATTGGCGATCCAGACCCCTCCATGGCCCAAGGCAATTCCAGTCAGATACCGGCCCTTGTCCCAAAATACCGTTCGCTGGTCAAAGCGACCATCTTGATCCTCATCTTCCAGGATGACGATTCGATCACGGTTGTTTTCTGGCCGCCACTCGGGATGGGTGTAGTTTTCAACGACCCAAAGTCTTCCCCGATCATCGAAATCAAACGCGATCGGCCGCCGGAGATCGGGCTCTCCGGCGAAGAGGGTGACTTGAAACCCATCGGGAACCGTGATCCGGGCCAGCGACTCTTGGGGAGACAGGGAAACGTCATCGGGATTCTGGCTATTGACGACGCCCTCGGGTAAATCGTCGGCTTGTAGAATCCCGGCCAATCCGAGCGCCAGCGGAAGAGACGGGAACCAGTACCATGTCATCGTCGGACCTTATCCTCCCCAAGGAGTCAAAGCCACGGAAAACAAACCGATGGATCGGGGAGGGTTTTGACGGGTGCTGGGACTTTGCCGAAGGGGCCTTTGTTTTGTATACAGGGGGCCATGAAAGGTGTCATCGTGCGATTGATCGGCTTACTGATCCTCTGCCGTTGGGTGTGGGCGGAGGCCCCTCCCCATGTGGACCAACCTTTTTCCCAGGAGATGGTCTCTCATTACACCTGGGAGATGTTGGGAATCGAACCGGGCGTCGGCTCGATTGATCTCGATGCCGAGGGTCGCCCCGTTGTGTCGGGTCGGAATCGGGTTGCTCGCTTTGAGGCGGGGAAATGGCAGCGGCTTGAGGGGGCGGCCATCGGAGTGGGTTCTGAGGTCTCGCGTCCTCAAGGGCTCCGGGTGGATCAGTTTGCCTCTGATGGTCTGGGTCGGCGGGTCGCCGGGGGGCTTGACGGCCTGTATGAACAGACCCAGGAGGACGGTCCCTGGAAAAAAGTGACCGCTTCAGATGGGAAAGGGCGTTCCTGGGGCGTTGAGGATGTCCTCGCCGTGACCTACGACTCCCAGGGGAACCTCTGGTTTGGCGTTGAGGCCGGCCTTGGGCAGAGAGGTCGCGACGGTCAGTGGCGTTTTTTCGAAGGGAGGGATGGACTGCCTTACAACCAATTCACGTGTGCGGCTGCTGGAGAGGACGGCAGCGTATGGGTGGGTTGTCGGATTGGGCTGATCCGCTATCGAGAGGGGCGCTGGTATTATCGGCAGGGAAGACGGTGGCTCCTCGACGATCATGTCAAGGGGATGGTGGTCGATTCCAAGAACGCCGCCTGGGTGGTGACGGATGCGGGGGTCTCTCGGCTTTATTTTAAAGCCATGAGCCTTCACCAGAAGGCGGAGTATTATGAGCGGGAAATTGACCGTCTCTTCAGGCGGACCGAATACGGATACATCGCGCCGGTCGGTCTCGGGGCTTCGGGAGATCGATCGCAGGTGTCGCAGCAGGATAGTGACAATGACGGATTGTGGACGAGTATGTACGGGGCTGGCCAATGCTTTGCCTATGCCGCGACGAAGGACCGGCGCACGCGGCGTCGCGCCAAGGAGGCCTTCGAAGCCCTCCGCTTCCTGCAAGTCGTGACCCAGGGAAGCAAGACTAGTCCGCCGAAAGGCTTTGTGGCCCGCACGATTCGCGAATCAAGCCTTCCCGATCCCAATCAGGGTCGCATAGAGAGGGATCGTGCTCGACAAGAGACGGTCGACCGCCTTTGGAAGGTTTACCAACCACGATGGCCGTTGAGTGCGGATGGCCGATGGTATTGGAAGGGAGATACGAGTTCCGACGAACTGGACGGCCATTACTTTTTTTATCCGCTTTATCATGATCTGGTCGCCGAGACGGAGACCGAGCGAGAGCGGGTCCGGACGGTTGTGCGAGATTTAACGGACCATCTTCTGCAGCACGGCTTCAATCTGGTGGATCACGATGGTCGGCCGACCCGGTGGGGGGTCTTTGGACCGCAGTCGCTCAATCGTGATCCCAATTGGCAGGTGGAGCGGGGTTTAAACTCCCTGAGCATGCTGGGCTACCTGACAGTCGCGGCCTATCTCACTGATGAGCCCCGGTTTCACAATGCGATTGAGCGTCTCAAACGACAGCACGCCTATGACTCCAACGCGATGGTTCCCAAGGTGCAGCGAGGTATCGGATCGGGAAACCAATCCGATGACGAAATGGCGTTCATGGGGTTCTACAATCTATTGCGTTATTCCAAGGACCGGGCCTTAACAGAGCGCTTGTCGGAGGCCTTCTATCAGTATTGGACCTTGGAACGTCCGGAGATCAATCCCTTCTTTAACTTCGCCTATGCCGCCTGCGCTCAAGGGCGGCGGTTGGAGAGTATTTGGGGAAGCCATGAAATCGGCCCCTGGCAAGATTGGCTTCAAGACTCGGTCGCCACGCTCAAGGCGTTTCCGCTGGATCGGGTGGATTGGGGGCATCGCAACAGTCATCGGATCGATCTCATTGACCTCCCGCCTCAACAGTCCATTGATCTCCATTCCCCCAATGCGCCGGGGAGTCGCGGGACCCGCGTGGATGGCCGGGTGCTTCCGGTCGACGAGCGATTCTTTAACCACTGGAATACGGATCCGTTTCGCTATGACACCGCAGGCAACGGGCGGGGGCTTGGATGCGGTACGGTGTTCCTGCTTCCATACTACATGGGCCTCTACCATGGCTACATAAAGGCGCCGCCCGCGGGCGATTGAAGGGACCGGGCTTCCATCATTCGACCACCTGGAGGGGGAGCCAGCGAACCGTCGCACGACCGGCCAGGTCGACGACCGAAGCTCTCAGCCGGTAGGAACCTGGTTCCTCAAGGGTGAGTAGGAGGCGGCTTCGTTGCGGATCGTAGTGGTGGCTCACGTCGCGGAATCGGAGGGTTCCCGGACCGTAGAGTTTCCAGATGATTTTCGAATCGATCCAGATCCCCTGGTCGTTGGGTTGGGCGGAATAGGAGACGGGCGATTGGGCTTCGATGACCACTGCCTCGGCCCTCAGTGTGAAGGGGGTTGGGCCCTGATCCCTGGGCAGTTGAATCTCAAGGCCGGCCGGCGAACCCCTCGGACGTTCCGGCCACCGAGGTTGGACAAACGTTTTCAAGTGATGGGGATGCTGGACTGCGATTTCACCGTTTTCACGGACTGAGATGATGCGGTGGTATCCGCTGTGGTCGAGCCCCTCCAGGTCCCAGGCCAGATCGTAGCGGATTCCAGCCCGATGGCAGCGCTCGATTTCCGCCGCCACCCGGGCAAGAATGTCCCTGATTCTCAGCCCGAACCGGTTGGATCGTTCATAGTGCAGGGGTTCGGCCCACCACATGGGTTCCTTGCTGATCAGGGTGTATCCCGGGGGGAAAAGGATTAGCTCGGTTGCGGCCCGTTTAAGCTGGTCCAGGTCGCGCTGGGGATGGGCTTCGGCATGGTGACGGATCAGTCGCGAGTATTCGAGCTGTTCTTGATAGGGAATGTGGTGGCGTTCGTCGCTCGTCCAGAAAAGAAAGTAAGCGCTTCCCTGCTCATACGCATAGGTGAGCGCATGACGGATCTCCGCTTCATGGAATTGCCCGTAGATCGCCAGACCCCAGTCCTTCCCCGTGAGGCGCGCCGCGCCGCGCATCAGTCCAATGACGATATCGAGCCAGGCGTTGGGATGATCGAGTGGGAGCTGGGAGCCGAAATCGCTGTTGAAGCGTGCCAAATCCCGACGACTGGCGATGCGACCCTCGTAGACGATGGCGGAGGGGGTTCCCGTGGGTTGCGCTCTGAGCTGGTAGGCGGCGGTTGAGAGAAGAACGTCCCATGACCAGGTGTTCTCCTGCAACACATTCATTTTGCCGAGGTGACAATCCTCGCGGCGGAAAAGCCCCTGCTGAAACCAGGTCGGTCGTCCGTGATGGTTGGAACGGTGAAAGGTCTCCTTGAATCGGTCGAGCGCCATTGGAATCGACAGTTCGGAGGCAAGATGGGGTTGGGCTTTGAGGTGACGCTCAAGGGCGAACGCGGTTCGGACGGCGGGCTCGTCAAGGTAGTCTGGATTGGGGCCCAAGTAGTTCGATTGGTAGAGCCGATCAGGGTAGGGCATCGATTGGGGATCATCGCCGGTATAGAGGACGGGATGCCTTCGAATCAGCTCAACGTGGGCGCTGGGCACGTTGAATGTCGTTTGGCCTGATCCGAGGCGGAGGGGGTAGTCTTCCGGCAGATAGGGAATGAGTTTGATCTCCGCACCGTCGTAGCGCCGGGGCTCGTTTTGATCTCGGGTAGTGTATTTGGCTCCGATTTGAAGATGGGTGGGGAGTTGGAGTTTCTTTGGTTTGGGAAGGTGAAAGTCGAGATCGATGCCCACGGTTTCAAGCCGCATGGTCAGCCCCAGGAGGTCGATCCGATTGGGAAACACCGATTGACTCTCGAGCGGATCGCTCGCCCGCGGAATCAGATGACGCCAGAACCCCGTTCTCGGGAGAACGGGCCGAGACCCGGATCGGTTGGAGAATTCCAAAGGGGCCTGGCCGATATCCTCGATCACATATCTCCGGATCTGCTGTTCGGCAGCCGGTCGGTGGATCGACGGATAATCAGTGGTCAGGAGCCAGAATCGGAAGGAGGCACCGCTAGCTTTGATCAGTTTGAAGCGGACCCAACGGGCGTTTGTTTCACTCGGTCCCCAGAGGATTTCCAGCTGCCTGACTTGGCTGGAGCCGATGAAGGAGGACTCCTCGAGTCGGTAGCTTGCGCGGTCACCCTTGTGGCCCGGAATCTGGGCGCTGCCCTCGTTGGCATGGATGAGGCCGAGGAGCGACGTCATCGCCATCCATGTTCGGGGGTTCCACATCAAGCCGGAGGTTAGCGGGGTTGGCGGTTCTCGGTCGACTGAATTGCGGTGACCGGACAAAGGCGGGTTGAGTGGGGAAAGAGTCGGACCAAGCCGGCAAGGGAGCCGGCCTGGTCGTGATGGGCGGTTTGACCTGTTGTGATGCAGGGGTGGCCTAGCGAACCCGGCGATGGTGGGAACGTCGGCGAGGGGATTGAGGCTCCTCAGGGGCTCCGCTGTCAGGGCGCCACTCTCCGGGACCATCGTTCGAATGATCGCGATGCGCTCTGAGCCAGCGGGGCCCCCGCTTCGGACTCCGGTCGTGGGCTTGATCCGGGCCTTGCCTCAGGATGACCTCCTCAGCCGTGAGTTCTCCATCCTCATTGCGATCGAGTCGGGCGAGCATGACCTCGGCGCGCTGCTGGATGGCTTCTAGATCGACGGCTTCAATCTCTTCGGGGGTGATGACATGCTCCTGATTCAGGTCGTGTCTTTCAAAGAAGGTCGCTTGAAGGGCTGCCTGCCTTCCGCCTGTCCGAATCTCTTTTTTGTGGATTGGTCGCTCGTCTCCGTGATCCAGGTGGGGGCGTTTTCGTTCCCGGTCCCCATGAGCGTCTCGTCCTCGGCGACCGGGACCGTGACGGGAGGGGCGGCGCGGTGACCGTCTGAATTCGCTCCGATCGGACTGGATTCGGTCGTGAACCGCGCGGACTTCGTCAGCGGCGATCGAGCCATCACCATCCTCGTCATATTCCGCCAGTTTCTTGGCCTTCATTTCGGCCATCTTTGTGGCGCCGGCGAGTGCCAGCTCATCGAGTGAGATCCCTCCGCTTTGATTGAGATCATGGTCTTGCATGAAGCGGGCGATTTGTTGCTGCCGCCGAGCGCTCCGGGCAGCGTCCCGTTCCCCGGCCGACAAGCGCCCTTCCCCGTCGGTGTCGAATGCCGAGAGAATCTCCGTTTTCCGAGCCTCGAGGTCCTTCCCTCGATCGGCGATTTGTCCCTGAGATCCGAATGCCCCTGCCAAGAGGCTGGTGGCGATGAGTGCGGTTCTTAAGTCTTTCATAAGCGATTGGATTTCCTGATTGGTTTTTCTCCGGGATCCCGTCGGGGATCCTGCCTGTCATGAGGGATAGAAGGAAACCGGGTCCTCCAGGTGACAGGGTTGATGTCGTAGGAGTACGATCCCGCTTGCAGTGGAACCCGATGCCTGGATCGGTCAGACATTGATGACCTGGGTTCTGGGGCAGGGGATGACTCAGCGGACTAGAGGCGTCGCCAGGACCACCCGAAATCCAATATCGCTGCAGCGATTGTTCGGGCCATAGTCGTCCCGGTTTGCCGAGCGACAATGGCTCGCTGAGTAGAGCCAGGAGCCGCCGCGGGCGACCCGAAGCCAACCTTCATCAGGGGCGACCCAATCCTCCCTCCGTCCGCCGGGATAGGCATAGTGCCATTGGTCATGACACCACTCCCAGACGTTGCCGTGCATATCGTAGAGCCCCCAGGGGTTGGGCTTGTGTTGTCCGACCGGATGAGGGGTCGAATTGCTATTCTCGACATACCAAGCGTAGTGGCCCAGTTCGGAGTCGCTTAGATCGTCGCCGTAACTGTAGCGGGTGAGGGTTCCTCCTCGGCAGGCGTATTCCCACTCCGCCTCCGTGGGCAGCCGGAAGACGAAACCCTCCGGCAAGGTGTTTTCCTCTTCGGCAAGCAGGGTGATGCGGCGGCAATAGGCCACCGCTTCATGCCAGTTGACCTTTTCTACCGGCTGTTGAGGATCAGAGCGGAACATGCTGGGGTTAGATCCCATGACCGCGAGGTAATCGGTCTGGGTCACTTCATACTGCGCCATCCAAAACCCTTCCGTCAGGTTGATCTCGGTGGCGGGACCTTCGTCGGAGTCCCGACCGGCTTCGCTTGACTCGCTTCCCATGACGAACTGACCCGGAGGGATCCAAACAAAGTTTTCGAAGGGCGGGCCGGTCCTGGGTGCCTGGTGGGTCCGGGTGGTGTGGCCGTCGAATTCCCGGCGCACCGAAACAGGAAGAAAGCCGGGCCGACAAAAAAGGGCGCTCAGTTCCCAGGGAGCCAGCGAAAAGGCGGGGCCCAGATCCGCCTGGAAGGGAAAGGTGCTTGATCGCAGTTCACCCCTGATCTCGCTTCCATCTCGAAGCAGGATATCGACCTCACGATCACGAAAACGGATGCTTTCAACGCGCTCCAATTCCTCAATCCGAGGCCGTCCCCCGATTTGGATCTCGACGGAGTTTGTTCGGAGATGGCCGCTGAGAATATCGCCGTTTTGAAGAAGCATGAATTGAGATTGGGGGTTGGAAGCAGGTTCTTCGGGCTCGATGCGATGAATGCGCCTGAGCGCTCTCGGCGCGATGGTGTGGTTGGTGCCGGCGTCATCCAGGAGTTGAATCGAGCCGGAGGTAAATCCCGAAATCCGGTTTCGATGAATGGTTTGGAGCTGATCGGTCTCCCGGCGAGGACCCCGGAACGCGATCGAACTGAGGTCATGCGATGGCACACGGAAGAGGCCCCACGGCGTCTGGAAGATGAGCTCAGTGGCGGTAAGTTTTCCATCCAGCTGTTGGCCATTCTTGAACGTCATCCGGTAACGCAGCGGGGACTCCTGGGCCCAGGCGAACGACGACACCCACGCAGCTAGGGCCAGTCCCGTCTGAAACAATCGACGGGCACGGCGGACCCCGGGTGAGAAGGATCGACTATTTTTGAGGATCACGGTGAGCGAACAGCATGATGGTGGTGACCATGAAAACCAGCGAGATTCCGAGCAGCCAGGCGATCGTTTGCAGTTCATCGCCGAGATGGGTGATTCCCCCGAGAACCTTATCCATTGTTCGAACCATCTCCAGATAGGACAATTCGCGCAAGCCCGAGAAGTCAAAGATGAGGTTGGAAATGTGCCAGAGCCCGGTGGTGCCCAGAATGGAGATGAGGGCATTGCGACAGAGCACCGCGAGGAAGATTGACAAGGAAACCAAAAGGATCGCCGAAGCCAGAATCTTTCCGCAGCCGATCAGGATCCAGGGGGTTGTGACCGAGGCCGTCCTGGTTTCGAGATCATCCTCGCCGTGTCCGGTGAGGGCGTTCATGAGCTTTTCGCCGGGGCTCAGTGCCTCCTTCTCGGGCGGGGGGAGGACCATTCGAACGTCGGCGGAGACGCCCAACAGCCCCAGGGTGCCATCGCCTTGAAAGCGAACGATGACGTAATTGCTCTTTTGCCCCCATCGATCCTCTTCGGTCATCGCGCCGATTCGATCGATCCGGCCTCTGAACTCGGTCCCTTGGACCGTAATGAACGATTCGATGCCTTCCTTTAGACGTTTGAACTCGTTGAAGCTATAGATTGGAACGCGAAGCTGATAGTCGTCGTGGGGGGCGATGGTCAAGAGGTGGGTGCCGATACCAATGGTCGCGGATGCCTGCACGAGAACCTCGGTGACATAGCCGGAAATCGGAGCCGTGACGGTGGCGTCACTCAGTCGCTTGCGGGTGAGGAGGACCTTTGATTGGGCGTCGGCGACCGCTCGTTCGGAGGTGGCGATGGAATCGCGTGCCTGGCGCATTGCGTTTTCGGCATCCTTGAGCTCACGCTTGCGGGTTCTCAGGTCTGCCTCGCGGTCCGATTGCTCCAACTGACTCATCAGGTCTTTGGCGATGAGGGCTCGTTCTGCTCGGGTCATGGCCTCTTCGGCTTGCGAGACCGCCCGCCGGGAGTTCTCGAATTGTCGTTGGTGATTCTCGACCTGGTTTCTCGCATTCTTCTCGGCACGCCGTTCGGTCTCGAGGGTGTCGTGAAGGATTCGATCGTCGATCAGTGCGAGCACCTCACCTGCCTGAACTTCGTCGCCGACCTCAACATCCAATGAGAGCAACGGGCCGTCGACCGCTGCAAAGACCTTCTGCGGTTCCCAGGCTTCCACTTCAACGCTCTGGGCATTGGCGCTGAGGAAACCGGTTTCGGTTCTCACGAGGCGATCTTGGCGAAGGGCCCAGAAACTGGAAGGCACGAGGACCCCGGCGATGAGAAAGAGAATGGTCAATCCCCGGGCGAGAAGCTTGGCGACAATGTATTCACTGCGACAGATGCCTCGACTGAGGATCGCATCGCCCAGGCATTCCTGCTCCCGAATCAACGCGCTCCCTGAGATGAAGATGACTCCGTGCATCCAGATGAGGAGGTAGGTGACGTAGAGGGATTCCAGCATCTGACTTGCCGGCGCCTGGTCGGCTTGCATTCCCTTCAGCGTCAGGAGAGACACCGAGACGGACACCAACAAAAAGCCCCGGACGAGCCATGAACGGGCGATGGCTTTCAGGTCACTCGTGACGAGGACGATCACGGTCTGGACCATCGATGGAATGGGATAAGCGGGCCGAGGGGAATCCTCAGAGGGCCTCTCGTCCAAAGGGGATGGATCCTTGGAGGTCATCGGGTCAGGGTTGACTCGCCAAATCGAATCCACGGAATTCGTCGTCCGTGATGAGCTTGAGGTAGGCGTCCTCAAGTTGCCGTCCCGTGGAAGTAATCCCTTCGATCCGGATTCCAGATGCCTTTCCGAGCTGCAGGAGTTCGGTGACGAGCGCGCCGACGTCGTCCTCCTTCAGGATCTCAAGGCGCATTCTGCCGCCGTCCCGACATTGATCCTTCCGGCCCAGTTGGTTGAAGACAAGATCCCGAAAGTCACTGACCTCTCCCGTCATTCGCAATTCGAGCATGCTCTGAGGGAGACGGCTCTCCAGGGAGTGTCGGGTCCCGGTAAAGAGCAACCGGCCCTTGTTGAGAACGACCAGTTGATCACAGACCCGGTCAATGTCCCCAAGGATATGGGAACTGAGGATGACGGTTTTATTTCCCTTGAGACGCTCGAGCAGGTCGAGCGTCTGCATGCGGCTGATGGGGTCGAGGCCGGCCGTGGGTTCATCCCAGACGAGGAGTTCGGGATCGTTCATCAGGGAAGCGGCCACGCCGAGGCGAGTCTTCATTCCGGTCGAGTAGGTGCCGACCCGACGGCCCGCATCATCGGTGAGCCCGACGGCCCGGAGCAGATTGCCGATCCGGGCGCTTCGCTCCAGCGTCGCAAGTCCGAACGCCCTTCCCACAAAGGTGAGATACTCAATGGCATTGAGATCCTTGGGAAAAACGGGATCATCGGAAAGATAGCCCAGACGCTGTCGCAAGGCCTTCGCACCGGGCCGCATCGGATGGCCAAAGACGTGAATCGATCCGGCTGTGGGTGTGATCAAACCGAGGGCACTGCGAATGGCCGTGCTCTTGCCTGAGCCGTTGGCTCCCAAAAGCCCAACGGTTGCCCCGAGGGGAACCTCGAATGACACGTCAGACAGAGCGACTTGCCTCTGTTGATAGAGCTTGGTCACTCGTTGAAATGTTAAAGCCCTATTCGCCATGGATTCAGGGGATCGTCGGGGAGAAACCAATTGGTTTCAAGCGTGACGTTAAAGTCGAGAGACAGAAGAGATCAAGGGTTTCGGGGGCATAGGCTGATGAGGTTGCCCCTTCCAACGAGTCGAGTTTCAAGAGGCGTTCAACGCGGAAAGGGAGGTGGCTAACCCGATTCCGTTCCGGGCATATTCCTGCCGGCGGCATCGTCGACGTGCGCCCCCGGAATGAAGCAAAGATGGGGAGGAGCCATGACCCAGACGCCGCCAAGACCGACCTCGATATTGGGAAGGGCTTTGGATTGATCCCAGAAGACGGTTGGATCGTCGGCCTGGCCATCATGATCGTGATCTTCGGGAAGGACGATTCGGTCATGGAAGCGCGGATCAAATCGATTGATTCGATGGATGGACCAAAAGAGGCGCTGAGGTGTCATGGAAGTGATTGAGGAAGGATTTTGGAAGAAAGGGGTTTGATGAGGGCGGTGGTTTTGGGATGGCTTTTGCCCCGGGTTTTCAGTTAGATCTCATCCCGTGATGAAGGATCGGGTGGATTCAATCGGCCGGCCTGAAGTTCCCTCAAGGAGGGAGGCCGGGCGGGGGTGAATGATGGTCGAGGATTGCCTCTCATGAAGGAATACTGGATTCCTCTGGAGAAACGAATCCTGATGCTGACGGTGCTGGGGTTGCCGTTCCTCTTCCAGGAGAAGACGCTGCTCGCGCTCTTTCTTCCCCTGGTGTTCTGGATGATTTGGGGAGACTGGCGGGTGATTCGGGTGAACCACCGGAAGCTGTGTTTTCGAAAAGGTTGGTTTGGGGGTTGGCGTGAAGTCGAGTGGGAAGAGATTGATAAAGCACTTTGGGTGGCTCTGGATCGAGCTCGATTGGAGATCAAAAGGGAAGCCTCTCCGATGGTTTCCTTTGGTGGTCTTTCCGAAGCCGATTGCCGAGAGGTGGCCGGTTGGATTCAACGTTACAGCCCCTCCGGGCTTCGACGGGTCAACGAGGAGTTTCCTCAGGCCTTCCCCTAGCCCTTGATCTCCCAGGTACTCGGATTCGGGTTCCCGACCCAGTGTCTCGAAGGATCGGTTTCATCGATTGATTCATCGACTTTATCGATTTTGCCAGGTGGGCACGACGTGGGAGAGTCGGGGCAGCCCGAAGAAGAAGGAAGACGCTATGAAAAAAAAGAATCAGAGCCGAGGGACGGGTTGGCATCGGTTCCTCGTCCGTTTTTTGACGTTCGGGCTGATCGTGTTGATCTATTGGTTGCTTGGTTTTTTGGTGGAAGATATTCGTTCGGTGGAGGGTCCCCGCTACGCTGACATCGAGACGCAGTTTGTCGATCAGGATCTTCTCACCCAGGTGGAAGGCTTGAAGGCTCGAATCGAGGGTTTGGACCGGGATATTCGGAACGAGGCTGAGGAGCAGCGTGTGGTGAGTGATGGGTCGCGGAGTCTTCAGCAAACCATGACCCAATTGCTGGAGCTGCAGAAGCTGGGACTGGAAAAACAGATCTCGGTCAGCACGGCGGACCAGGAGAACCTGAGTTCGACGCTCGATCTGTTTCTGGAGAACCAACGCCAGTATCAGGCGCTGAGTCGATCGAGCACGGACCTGATCAAGAACAAACAAGGCCTGGTCACACAACTTCAGGACGCGGAGGCAACGATTGAACAACAGCGGATCCCCGCCCGGGAGGCGCATCAATCGCAATGGGAGGATCACCGCCTCCGCCTCGCCTTCTGGCAACTGGTCATTCTTGTCCCCATTTTGTTGGCCGCGGCGTTTCTGCTGATGAAGAAGCGGGGGAGCCTCCACTTTCCCTTTTATCTGGCGGTCGGCATCGCCAGTCTCATCAAGGTGGGGCTTGTGGTGCATGAGTATTTTCCCAGCCGTTACTTCAAGTATATCCTGATCGGGGCGTTGTTGCTGGTCGTCGCCAAGATGTTGGGTCATTTTTTGCGAGCCGCCGCTCAGCCGAAGGTGGACTGGTTGATCAAGCAGTACCGAGAAGCCTACGAACGTTTCCTCTGCCCGGTCTGTGATTATCCCATTCGAACGGGGCCTCGGCGGTTCCTCTTTTGGACGCGTCGATCCGTCAGCAAGTTGAGGGTACCGGTTGATGAGGCGGCCCGGGAGGAACCCTATACCTGTCCGGCCTGCGGCACCGATCTTTTCTCCGAATGTCAACAGTGTCACAACGTGCGTCACACGCTCCTCCCTCATTGCCAGCACTGCGGTACCGAGGGGGGTTTGGAATAGCAGGGGGTCCCGCCGAGGCGATGCCGTGATGGCCGCCGCTGACCCGCTCG
>MDTE01125696.1_pt1 | contig 23246 bp, 26 predicted proteins | sample 811231 | NCBI WGS metagenome assembly MDTE01 (sample SAMN05326651, study PRJNA326480) | marine metagenome | isolation source: seawater | place: Indian Ocean: Red Sea | collected 2010 | reverse complement strand
TGTCTGTAAGGCTTTTTGCTAATATGTTAGCAGGCCATACATTACTCAAGGTCTTTGCTGGTTTTGTGGTATCAATGCCTTTTTTTACAGGTGTTTTTCCTTTAACATTCATTGTTGCATTAACCGGTTTAGAAATTTTAATCGCATTTTTACAAGCTTATGTATTTGCTATATTAACATGCTTATATATTAATGATGCATTTCATTTACATTAACTAATTAAGGAGGATTTATGGAAATAGAAGCAGCAAAAGTTATCGGGGCCGGACTAGCCGTTATAGGTGTTATAGGTTCTGGTATTGGAATAGGAAATATTTTTTCTTCATTCATTGAAGCAGTAGGGAGAAATCCTGCGGCAAGAGGTGAGGTTTTCACAATGACAATGTTAGGCTTTGCTCTTGTCGAAGCAATTGCACTATTTGCACTTGTTATTGCTCTTGTAATATTGTTTGGATAGTTATTTAATTAAAATAATTAAAAAATAATGCCTCAATTAGAGCAAACAGAATTTTTTATATCTCAGCTATTTTGGCTGTTTTTAACTTTTTCTTTTCTACTTATATTTTTGTGGAGAATTTCATTACCAAGAATAAGTACTGTATTAGAAAAAAGAGATAATAAAATAAATAATGATATAGAAACTGCAAAACAGCAGCAAGCTGAAGCTGAAGAGATTCAACATCAAATAGAAAAGCAACTTCTTGATGCACGAAATCAAGGTTCTTCTCTTATTAAAGAATCAAAAGAAAAAATGCAAAAAATAACAATACAAGAATTAAAAAAAGTTGATGATGAATTAAATAAGAAACTAAATGAGGCTTCTTTAATTGTTGAGAATAATAAAAAAAAATCACTAGATACAATTAATGATCAAATTCATGAAATAACAAAAATGTTATTATCAAAACTATCTTCAGTTAATGTTACAGATAATGAAATTAAAACATCTATATCTAACATTTCTCAAAACAAGATAAACTAATTATGATTTATGAAATATTGGGTACAGAACAATTTTGGGTTTTAGTTGCATTTATTGTCTTTGTTGGATTAGTTTTTAATCCTATAAAAAAGATACTTCAAAAATCTCTAGATTCTAAAATTCAAGATATAAAAAATAGTATAAATGACGCTGAAAAACTTAAAAATGATGCTCAAAAAACTTTAAGTGAAATAAAAAAAAGACAAAATGAAGTAATAAAAGAAATTGAATTAATAAAAGAAGAAGTAAAAGAAAAAATAAAATTAAATGAAGAAGATGCGAATATTAAGTTAAAAGAACAAATTGAAAAACATAATAATTTAAATTCAATGAAAATTGAACAATTGACCAGAGAAGCAAATAATGAAATTCAAAAATACCTATTAGAATCATCTTTAGCTACAGTGGAAGATATACTTGTTAAAAAACTTCAAAATAAAGAAAAGCAAGATTTAATAGATAAATCAATAGATGAAATAAAAGTTGCTCTAAAAAATTAGTTTAATATCTTTAACTTATTATCATCTAACATAAATCCAATCATAATTGTATTTATAGAATCAAGATCTGTATTTTCTAATTTTAATTGAATATTGGGTTTATCAATCAATTCTGTTTCAATAAACTGTTCGTTGTCATAATTTATTTTAAATATTCCACTAACTTTAAAATATTCCACATGAAATAATTCATTATTTTGATTAATAAAAGCAACATAGTATGGAAGATATATTTCCTTGTTTTTTGTTTTTTCCGGATTAACAACAAAGAGTAGAGATAAATCTATCAAAATATTTTTGTCATTTATGATGCATTTTTTATCATAACTATAATTATTAATATTTGCTTTATAGGCTATGTTATTTAATGAAATTTCAGAATTTTCTGAGGTAATATAATTTCTATGTTCAGATGAAAATAAAACCTTTGGGCAAGATATTTCTTCAATATAAGTTGATTTAGAAGAGCAACCTAATAAAAGAAAAATAATAAAAAATAGATTTTTTTTCACTATATAATTCAAATAATATAAATATAGGATTAAGTATAGTCACTAATATATTTATGCCAAAAAAAATGTTCAAAAATACAATTAATATATATCTTGCAGGACCTAGGGGGTTTTGTGCGGGGGTAGACCGAGCCATTTTTATGGTTGAAGAAGCAATAAAAAAATATGGTAAGCCAGTTTATGTACGTCATGAAATAGTTCACAATAAATTTGTTGTTGACGATCTTAAAACTAAAGGTGCAATTTTTGTAAATGAATTATCTGAAATTAAAGATAAAAAAAGACCAGTGATATTTTCAGCTCATGGAGTTCCTAAATCTGTACCTAAAAATGCAAAAGAACTAAATTTAAATTTCTTTGACGCTACTTGTCCGCTTGTTAGCAAAATACATCGAGAGGTTGAAAATTTTGAACGACTTAGTTTGCCCATTATTTTAATTGGTCATAGAAATCATCCAGAGGTTATAGGTACTATGGGACAAGTTAAATCCAAAATTTATTTAGTAGAAAAAAAAGATGATGTTGAAAAACTTAAAATTCCTATAAACAAAAAAATAGCTTATGTAACTCAAACAACTCTTTCTTTAGATGATACTAAATCTATTATTGAAACTCTTAAAAAAAAATATTTAAATGTAGTTGAACCTAAAAAAAATGATATATGCTACGCTACTACCAATAGACAAAATGCAGTAAAAGAAATAGCTAAATTGTGTGACTTATTTATTGTGATTGGAGCCAATAATTCATCAAATTCAATACGTCTTGTAGAGGTAGCAAATCAGTATGGAGCAAAAAAAAGTATTTTGTTAGAAAACAATGACAACTTTAATGTTTCAATGATAAAAAATATAAAAAGCATTGGAATAACTGCAAGTGCTTCTGCCCCAGAAATTCTTGTTCAAAATTTAATTGAATTTATAAAAAAAAATTATGAAGTGATTATACATAATCCAAATTCTATTAAAGAAAATGTAAATTTTAATATACCTAATCAACTAAAGGCTGTGAATTAAAATGGCTGTTTATACTCATATTGATAATAATCTCTTATCATCATTATTAATCAATTATAATATTGGTGATTTAAAAAGCTTTGAAGGAATTATTGAAGGAGTAGAAAATACTAATTATAAAATTGTTACCAACAAAAATAAATTTATTTTAACAATTTTTGAAAAAAGAGTAAATGGTCATGAATTGCCATTTTTCATTGAATTACAAAAACATCTATCATCTAAAAAAATAAGGTGTCCTATGCCTATTGCAGATAAAAGTAATAATTTTATCAATAGTTTAAATGGTAAAAAATGCGTAATAATGTCATTTTTAGAAGGAAAAAAAATTGATAAACCAAATAATGAACATTGTATGCAGTTAGGTTCGGAACTCGCTAAAATTCATAAAAATACAAAGGATTTTAAATTAGAAAGAAAAAATACATTACATTTTTCAACTTGGAATAATATTTTACAAAAATGTAAGGAATCTGATAACATTCATCAAAAAATTCCGGATAATCATAATACTTCAATAAAGGTTTTTTTTGATTATTTTGAGTCAATAGAAAAAGAACTAGAATATTTAAGCAGATGTTGGCCAAAAAATCTTCCAAAAGGAGTAATTCATGCAGATGCATTTAAAGATAATGTGTTTTTTAACGAAGACAAATTGACTGGTTTAATTGATTTCTATTTTGCTTGTAATGATTTTTTCGCTTATGAATTAGCAATTTGTATAAATGATTGGTGTTTTGATGATTTAAATAACTTTCAGTTGGAAAAATACAATAATTTACTTGAAGGTTATCAAGGTCTTAGAAAATTAAATAATGACGAGATCAATTGTATGCCTATATTGCTTCGGGGTGCTGCTTTGCGTTTTCTTTTAACTCGTTTACATGATCAATTGTATCATCAAAAAGGCGCATTAGTTACTCCTAAAAATCCATTAGAATATTTTGATATTCTAAAAACACATCAAAAAATGCAAATAATAAAATAGAATATGACAAACAATGTTTACACTGATGGTGCTTGTTCTGGTAATCCAGGAATAGGAGGATGGGGGGCAGTTATATTAATTGAAAATAAAGATCCAATTCAGATAAATGGTGGGCAATTAAACACAACCAACAATCAAATGGAACTTAAAGCAGTAATAGAAGCATTAAAATACTTTGAAAACTCATCATCTATAAATTTATTTACAGATAGTAAGTATGTCAAAAATGGAATTCAATTATGGATACAAAACTGGAAAATCAATGGTTGGAAAACAAGTGCCAAAAAATTAGTTAAAAATAAAGATTTATGGCTTGAACTTGATGAACAACTTTCAAAACATAAAGTTAATTGGTACTGGGTAAAGGGACATTCCGGTGATAAATTTAATGAAAAAGCAGATCAACTTGCAAGAAAATTTATTGAAAATAATTAAAAATTTATTTTTTATTTTATCTTTAATTATATTTTCCAATAAAATTTATGCTAAAGAAAAATGGGTTCTTGATAAAGATTTATCTACTATAGAATTTGAATTACCTGTTTTTTTATTAAAAAATGTTGAAGGAAAATTTAATAAAATAGAAGGTTTAGTTGAAATTGACATTAATGAAAAAAAAAATAATAAAGCCATATTTTCTATTTATATAGATAGTGTTGAAATTAATTATGAAAAATATAAGGATTTGTTATTAAGTGAAATTTTTTTTCATGAAAAAAAATTTCCATTAGCATTGATCGATACTAATAAATTTCAATATAATAATGAAAAAGAAATAAATTTGATTGTAGAGTTAAATATTAAAGGAATAAATCATAATATTCCAATTTCCCTTCAAGTAATTAATTTAACTGAAGATTTAGTGCAAATAATAGGTAATATAAATTTTAATAGAAGTATGTTTAATATTGGAACAGGAAATTGGTCTTCAACAACTGTTCTTAAAGATACTGTTAAAATAAAAACAAATTTATTTTTTTTCAGAAATTAATTGTTGTTTAGCAATATAAATACCTGCAAATCCAATTAAGAGAGCACCTAAAACTGTAAAAACATCTGGAAAGTGATCATAAAAAATAAATCCAAAAATTATTGACCAAAAAACTAATGTATAATGGAAAGGTTGAATGATACTGGCTCTTGCTTTGCTTAATGCAATAATATGAAAATACATTCCTAATGATGATAATATAGCTATTCCTATTAATAACATTAATGTATTGATGTTCAAGTCAGTCCAAAAATAAATTAATAGCAATGATGTAATAAAAATTCCTGTAACAGAAGTAAAAAATAAAGAAGTTTCATTAGAATCGTATCTAGAAACTTTTCTAGTAACAATCTGATATAATCCAAGAAAAAAAGCTGCTAACAATGGTAATAAAGATTTAGGTTCAAATACAGATAATCCTGGTCGCAAAATAATAAGGACACCAATAAAGCCAATAAATACTGCTATCCATGTTTTTGATGAAACTTTTTCTTTTAAAACTAAAACAGATAAAATGACTATAATTACTGGAGTTAAAGAAGCAACACTGTGAGCATCCGCTAATTGTAAATGTCTAAATGATAGAATAAAAAATGCAGATTCAGTGATTGATAAAACACTCCTTAGTAATTGGTTTTTAATATTTTTACTTTTCCAAAAAATATTATTACTTTTTCTTTTAGATTCAATAATGGAAAATAAAAGCAGAAAAAAATATCTAAATAGTAATAATTGAAATATTGATTGGTTTATTGAAGCGTATTTCTGAAAAACATCTACAATTGAGAATGTTAAATATGCAAACAAGGCAAAAACAATACCTATATTTTCTTGCGATTTAAAAAACTGCATGTTTATAAATTATTATAAATTTCCTCAATAAAATCTTCTCTTAAAGCTTTGTCTGCATTTAATACTTGTGTCATAAGTACTGCACTTAAGTTATTTTTTGGATCAACTAAAAAAAATGTTGCAGCAGCTCCTGCCCATCCAAATTCTCCTATACTTTTAATTTTATTTGATTTCTCTGTATTAATTAAAACCCTAAATCCTAAACCCCATCCATAAGGTTCTAGGTCATTTTCTTCATCTTGATTACCAGGAATATTTATTTCAAGTGGGAAAAAACTATCATCTAACTGATTAGAGGACGCTAATCTTAACATATTATCTGATAATATTGTTGTTCCATCTTTAGTTTTACCACTGAGCAACATTTCTGTAAATTTAGAATAATCGTTTATACTGGAATATAATCCATGTCCTCCCCTAGCATAGTTTGGATTATTTAATGGATATCCATATAATGCAATATTTTGATCCCTTGGTTTAATTAGTTTTTTTTCTTCAGGAATATATTCATAAGATGTCATTAATCTTTGTTGCTGATCTTCTTGTAAACTAAAACCTGTGTCATTCATTCCAAGAGGTTCAAAAATTCTATTTTTTAATACGTTTTGCAATTTATCTTTCATAACTATTTCAATTATTCTCCCTAAAACATCAATTGAAACACTATAGTGCCATTTTTTATTAGGTTGATATAATAATGGACAAGATGCAAGAATGTTAATTTCTTCTTCAAGAGTTGTATCTGAAGAAAAAAACAATTTCTTTTTTGAATATTCTTTTGCTACTTCATCATCAAAAAAATTATAAGAAAAACCTGCTGTATGCAAAAGCAAATCTTTTATAGTCGGCATAGTTTTAAAATCTTTATTAAAAAGATTAGTCTTATTATTAAAGTTAATAATGTTTAAATTATTAAATACAGGTAAATATAAATTTAAAGGATCATCTAGATGAACTCTTTTTTCATCAATAAGTTGTAATATAACAATTGATATTATTGGTTTAGTCATTGACCAAATGCGATAAATTGAATTACTCTGAATCGGCTTTCCGGTTAATAAATCTAGATAACCAATTTTTCCTTGATAAATATTATCTTTATAATTTATCTTCCACTCTGCCCCTGGATACAATCCATTATCTATGTGTTGCTTAAGTTTTGTAAACAAATTTTTCATTTAGATTAAGACTTAAGAGATTGTATTTTATTTACTAATTCGGTGTTAATATTTCTTGGACCATTATCTTTTCTATTAATATGTCTTCTTTTTCCTGGAAGCCTTACACCTGACATAGACTCCATAATATTAAAAAATTTTTCGGCATGTTCATCCCATCCATCTCCTGCTATTAACTCAGGAGATAAAGCCATAATAAATTCGCCTCCTCTTGCAGGTCCTCCATCTTTATTATCAGCTTCTTTAGCTTCAAAACTAAACATGTCTCCTACTAGACCAGCTGCTAAAAGTTCAACCATCATAGCTATTGCAGATCCTTTATGTTCTCCAAATGGAAGAAGTACACCTCCATTGGCAATTTCTGAAGGATCTTCAGTTTTGATACCATCTTTATTTAAACCTGTTCCAAAAGGAACTTTGTGCCCATCACGTGCAGCAACTTGTACTTCTCCCATGGCCATGCTAGCTGTTGCCATATCATAAACGACTGGAGAATTATTTTTTCTAGGCCATGCAAATGAAATTGGATTTGTTCCAAATAAAGGCTTAGTAGCGCCATAAGGTGCTACACTTGGCATGTAAGCTGTGCAAGCTATACCAACTAAATTTTTTTCGGCTAAAGCTTCAGTTTCATGCCACAAAGCTGCAAAGTGATGTGTATTTGTTATTGTTAAAACCCCTACTCCATATTTTTTAGTAATCTCTTCTAATGCTGGAATTCCCACTTTTATAGCAGTAGGGGCAAAACCATGATCTCCATTTACACGTATAATATTTTGAGTAAGAAATTTTTTTGTTGGACGCGCAGATCCTTTCACTTTTTTACTTTTAAGTGCGGCTACATAACCTGGGATTCTAAATAAACCATGAGAAATGCTGCCATCACGTTCAGCAAAAGTGACTGTGTTTGCTACGCTTTCTGCATTCATTTCATCACACCCATTATGAAGTAATGTTTCTTTTGCTAGTTTATATATTTCTTCAAGTGATAATGATGTTGTACTCATATTTTCTCTATATTTTTATTTATTCAATTTGGTATAATGAAAAATGATTACATGAAAAATAATATTTTGCAAAAAGAACTTGTTTCTCTACTTGGGGATAGAATATCAATTTCTGACTCAATGTTAAATAATTATGCTCGAGGAGAAGATATGTTTGATCCAATTCTTTCTCAGGCAGTAGTTTTTCCAAATACAAACAAAGAAATTTCCCAAATTCTTAAACTTTGCAATCAAAACAAGGTGCCTGTAGTTCCTTTTGGTACAGGAACATCCTTGGAAGGTCATGTTGTAGGAAATGATAATGGAATAACTTTATCATTAGAAAATATGAATAAAATACTAGAAGTGCACCCTGAAGATTTTGATTGCCGTGTTCAAGCATTTGTTACCAGGAAGGAATTAAATGAAGAATTAAAAGATAAGGGTCTTTTTTTTCCTATCGATCCAGGTGCTGATGCTTCTCTTGGAGGTATGGCTGCAACCTCAGCTTCAGGAACAATGGCGGTCAGATACGGAACCATGAGAACAATTGTAACAGGCCTAACTGTTGTTTTAGCTAACGGAGATATAATTAAAACTGGAACACGTTCAAAAAAAACCTCAGCTGGATACAATCTTACAAATTTATTTATTGGATCTGAAGGAACACTGGGTATTATTACTGAAGTACATCTTAGACTATCTCCAATTCCTGAAAATATTATGAGTGCAGTTTGTCATTTTCCAAATTTAGAATCTGCAGTTTTAACTGCTCAAGAAATTATTCAATATGGAATACCTATAGCTAGAATAGAAATGTTAAATAAAGATCAAATGTCTATAAGTATTAAATACTCAAATTTAAAAAACTTAGAAGAAAAACCAACTTTATTTTATGAGTTTCATGGTAGTGAAAACTCGAACAAAGAGTCTATATCGATTGTGGAAGAAATATCAAAAAACAATAAAGGAAGTGAGTTCAAATGGGCAGAGACAACAGATGATAGAAATAAATTATGGAAAGCCAGACATGAAATTTATTATGCTGTAAAATCACAAGGAAACAATACACGCATTTATTCTACTGATGTATGTGTACCAATATCTAATCTTGTAGAATGCATAACTTTTGCTGAAAATGAAATAAAAAAATATGGTTTAAAATCTCCTATGGTTGGTCACGTTGGTGATGGAAATTTTCATGCTACAGTTATTTATGATCCAAGCAAAAAGGATGATTACAAAATGATTAGAGAATTCAGTGATAAATTAATTGAAAAAGCTTTGCAATTACAAGGTACAATTACTGGAGAACATGGCATTGGATTACAAAAAAAAGAATATTTAATAAAACAACACAAAGACAATATCCCAATTATGAAATTAATTAAAAAAAGCCTTGATCCAAATAATATAATGAATCCTGGAAAAATTTTTGATATATAAATTAAATTTAGTTTTTAATACGTTGCTCTTCCTCCACTTAAATCAAATACAGCTCCGGTAGTAAAGGAGTTTTCTTCTGAAACCATCCAAGAGACCATTGCTGCTAATTCTTCTACTTTAACAAATCTATTTCTTGGAATTTTTGACAACATATAATCAATATGTTCTTGGCTTATCTGATCAAAAATCCTTGTTTTGGCTGCTGCAGGCGTAACACAATTAACTGCAATATTTTTATCAGCCAACTCCTTGCCTAAAGATTTAGTTAGAGCTATAACTGCTGCTTTAGCTGCACTATAAGGCATAGCATTTGGATTGCCCTCTTTTCCTGCAATAGATGCTACATTAACTATTCTTCCATAATTATTTTTCATCATTGTTGGCACAACAGATTTACAACAATAAAATACGCCATTTAAATCAATATCAATTACTTGCTGCCAATCATTTAAAGGATATTCCCAGGTTTTATAGCTTGGTCCAGCAATACCAGCATTGTTAACTAGAATATCAATTTTGTTGCAAAGTTTAATTGATTCGCCTGTGGCATTTTCAACAGAAGTATAATCTGTAACATCACATACAATCTTATGTAATTTACCTTCCAAGTTTAATTCATCAAGTAATTTAGCATCCTTATCCCAAATTAAAACTTCTGCACCTGATTTCAAAAATCTTTCGGTAATAGCAAGTCCAAATCCTTGAACCCCTCCGGTAACAACAGCAACTTTATTTGATAAATCAATTTTATTCATATCAACAATCCTCAATTTTTAGAGCTAAAATAATAATATTATTATAATTAGACAAAATTAGCAATTTCTTCGTTATATGAAAAGATAGCAGGACTTCCACCTGTAAAAATAAAAATAACATTTTGATTTTTTTTTATAATACCATTTTTTACATAATCAATAAGTGCAGAGAATCCTTTAGAAGTATAAACAGGATCTAAAATAATTCCTTCTTTTTTAGCAAGCAATCTAGTTGCTAAAAGCCCCTCCTTTGTTGGTGCGCCATATTTTTCTCCTACATAATTATTGTCATTATTGATCATCTCTGGAGTAAATTCTAAATTTACATCAAGCATCTTAGCGCCTTCATTGCAAATTCTTGCTATATCTTTTTTGATATCCATTTTAAAATAGACTGGTGAAATGCCTTGTATACGCGTTGGCCAATTGAGAATTTTAGATCCCAAATCGCAGCCTGCTTGTGTCATATTTGCTGCAGTAACAAACAAATGGTCAGCCATAAAATTTTTTTCTTTCATTTGAAAATCAATTTCTGCCATGGCATTAGCATAACTGATACCTGCAAGAACTGTATCCTCATCAGGATCAAAACCTCCTTTTAATAACAATGGTTTTCTTCCTTGTTTAATTAATTCCTGATATTTATTATCCAAATAAATTGGTATTTGTTCTAAATCTTCTCCGTCAACTACATCAACATTTGCTCCTAATATATTATATAATAAAAAATTACCTTGCATTTGATTGCCTTTAACGCCGTGCATGAGTACAAGAAAAGATTCTATATTCAACTTATTAGCAGCAGCAGCAGTTTGTCTACACCAATTTGATTGAGAGGAACCACCTGCAAGAACACAATCATAATTACCTTTAACAACTTTAGCCATTATAAATTCTAAATGCCTTGTTTTATTGCCCCCAAAAGCTAGGGCAGTGCAGTCATCTCTTTTTATATATAAATTTATTTCTAACTCTTTTGAAATATTTGGTAAAAATTCTAGAGCAGTTGGCAGCATCGCTAGCTCTACCTTAGGAATTTTGTTAATTCTTCTTACTAATTCCTCGGCTGAAAGAGGAAAAAAATTATTTGACATAAATTATGTTTATCATAAACTCTTATAATGAACAAAAGGTTAAATGAAAAAGTTGCAATAGTTACTGGAGGCGCAAGAGGTATAGGAAAAGGAATTGTATATTCACTAGTCAGTGAAGGAGCCAAAGTTGTATTAGTTGATCAAAATCATGAAAATGGGAAACAAGCAGAATCTGAAATAAATAAAGAATTTAAGAATACTGTTTCATTTCTTAAAGCTGATGTCTCTCTTAAAAATGATAATATTAAAGCTGTTAAAACTGCGATTGATATTTATGGAAGATTAGACATCATTTGCGCAAATGCAGGTATTTATCCTTTAACATGGATAAAAGATATTAGTGAAAAAGAATGGGATCAAGTAATGAATGTCAACTTAAAAGGTCCTTTTTTTTTACTACAAAGTGTTCTCGATCATTTTATAAAAAATAAATATGGCAAAGTTATTTTTACTTCCTCGATAACAGGAACAATTGTTAGTGCCACTGGACATGCCCATTATGCTACTACAAAATCTGGATTATTAGGTTTAGTAAAAACTGCAGCTTTAGAATTATCACAATATAATATAAATATTAATGCTGTACTACCTGGTAATGTAATGTCTGAAGGAATGAAACTTGAAAGAGGAGATGAATATATTAAATCACAATCAAAATCTATTCCTATAGGAAGATTGGCTGATAGTGATGAAATTGGTAAATTAGTAAGTTTTCTTGCTTCAGATGATGCTTCGTATATTACCGGCCAAGGAATAACTATAGATGGAGGTCAAACTATTCCAGAAAATCAGGATGAAGTTTTTCATCCAAAAATTTAGGAGTTAATTTGGTCAAATAATTCTAATTTTCCTTTAAAAGAAGTATAACCTGAATCCACAACATGAACACCCCCGGTCATTGATTTAGATTTATCTGAAGCTAAAAATAATGCAAATTCTGCAATATCAATTGGTTTAGATATACCCATTAAATGCAAGTCTTCTAATTGTTTTCTTACTTTTGGATCATTTAAAAATTTCATTTGATGCGGAGTTTCAACAAAACCTGGACATATAGCATTAACCCTTATTCCTACTGGTGATAAACCAGCTGCCATTGATCTAGTCATAGAAACTATACCTCCTTTAGCTGCAGTATAAGCATCAAGTCCAGCCTGACCAACTAAAGCATCAGTGGTTGCAGTTAAAATTATAGATCCTGATTTTTGTTTTAACATTTCTTTACCTATATATTTTGAACAATAAAATGCACCGTCTAAAACTAAAGAGGTTATTTTATGCCAAATTTCATCAGGTAATTCTGTAACTCTGCTATCATGATTATTTACAAGAGGTACGTCAACCGCATTATGAAATAATACATCTATTTTCCCATATTTTTCTACTACTGTTTTTGCAGTTGATTGTACATTAGCGGGATTAGTAACATCTGTATAAATAAATTCTGCTTTGAGATTATTATTAATCAGATCATTTTGTATTTTTTTTCCTTCAGCTTCATTTATATCTGCTATTATACTTTGACAACCAGCTGCAGAAAATAATTCCACACCAGCACGTCCCATACCTGATGAACCACCAGTAATTATTGCCACTTTATTTTTTAATACTTGATCCATTAGCCTCTATATCTTGTGATCCATAAAGCAATTATTGAAGAAGAAATAGTCATTAATAAAATTATTGTACCTATAGCGTTAACTGATGGACGAAGTGAAGTGCGCATCATGCCAAAAACAAGCGTGGGCAATGTATTGCCTGCACCTATTGTGAAAAATGTAATAATAAAATCATCAACGGAAAGCGCAACTGCTAACAAAGCAGCTCCAATAACAACTGGTTGAATAATTGGCATTGTTATTGTTAAAAATGCCTTTAAAGGAGATGCTCCAAGATCACGCGCACTATCTATTACACTATAATCAAAAGTAATCATTCTTGCATAAACAACTAAAATAACAAACGGCTGCGTAAATAATAAATGACTAATAATCACAGTGTGTAACCCAAGTTTCATTCCTATAGAAACATAAAAAGATAATAAAGCAATTCCTAGAACTAGAGGGGGGAGCATTATAGGTATACTAATTACAGCCAAGGTAATAGAGGCAGTTTTAGCAGGCAATTTGGATAATCCAATTGCTGCCATTGTACCAGTTATTGCAGATACAAAAGCTACAGAAAGTCCAATAGTAACGCTATTAAAAAAACAACTTGCAAATTGTCTATGGTTAAAAATTTCTACCCACCATTTCAGTGAAAAAGAATTAATAGGAAAGGTAGCAAGTGCTCTATCAGTAAAAGCAAATAAAACAACTAATAGTATTGGAGATATTAAAAAGAAAGATAGAATCAAAGCAAAAATTCTTGATATAAATTTATCTATAATCATTTTGGATCTGTTAGTTTAAATAAATAAGAAGTTAATATAATTATTAAAATCGATATAGTAAGCATGGTGAAAGACATTGCTGAACCTCCTGGCCAATCATAAAATTGTCCAAATTTTGGAGCAATCATATTGCCAATAAAAGTTATTTTTCCTCCAATTAGATATGGAGTAATATAATCACCACTGGTAATTAATAAACAAAATACAAATGAAGCTAAAACTCCAGCTCTACATCTTTGAAAAAAAAGCATAAAATGAACATGATAAAATTTTGCACCAAGGTCTTTCATTGAATCAATTTCTATTTCATTTACTCCTCTTAAAGAAGCATAGGTAGGTAGTATAGAAAATGGAAGTAAGAAATGCACAAATGTAATAACTAAACCTTGTTTAGTATACAACAGGAAAGATAGTGGTTCTTTAATAATACTGAAATACATCAAGATTGAATTAATAATACCTTCATTTCCTAAAATTGTTTTCCATGCATAAATTTTCATTAAATATCCTCCAAAAAGAGTGACCAAAGCAATGAAAATCATTAACGAGCCAAATTTTCCAGTTTTAAATCTAGCTAAATATGAGTAATAAAAACCAATTACTGTTGTAATAATCGCAACAGGAATACTAACAGAATATGTATTAATAAATATTTCTACGTAATTAAAAATAGCTTTATCGTAGTTTACTAAATTAAAATCTCTAACAAGTTTAAAAAATTTTATTTTCCACAAGCTAATTAAGAAAAAATAAATAAAAGGTAATACAAAAAGCAATGAAAAAACTGCTATAGCAGGAACAATGAGTAAAAAATTTTTATTTCTCATTTTATTAAAAAGAAATGCTGCCAAATAAAATTTGGCAGCAAATAAATATTTGATTAAGCAGCTTTAAATCTTTCGTAAGCTTCAAGCCACTCATTAAATGTTGTTTTGCCCGATCCTTCTTCTAATGGAGGGAAGGCAAAAAAAGTAGCTCTATTAGCTAATCCGTCAAGATCATTATAAGGATAATAATCTTTTGAAACACCTAATTGAGCAATTGCATCAGAATTAGTAATGCCTTGGATAAATTCATCACCAATCATTAATTGAGCTGGAACATCAACTATCATATCACAAAGTTTGTGATCAATATCAGCATTTGGTGCATCTTTAGCAATACTGAAAGTATCTAACCATGCAAATGTACCTTCTTTTGGATAAACATAATCAATATGATCAGCGCCTTTATCAACACAGAATTTCTTGAGAGTTTCCCACCCGCTAAAAGTAATTACAACATCGCCTCTAGCTAATGCATCCGCTAAGTCACCCCAACTTGGAGTGTTAAGCCTAATGATTGATTTTAAGCTTATTAAGTATTTGATTGCATCATCCAATTGTTTTTTTGTCAAACTTGTCGCTACTTCAGCATCAGTTGCTATTACAGCAGCAAGCATAATATTTCCTAATGGATCATCCATCATTCCAACTTTACCTTTATACTCAGGTTTAAACAAATCGTCCCAAGATTCAGGAGTGCTAGAAATAACTTTAGTATTATACATCATCGGAGCGCATCCCCAAGTAAATGGAACTCCGTAACGAACACCATCAACAATTATATTTGGATCATTAACAAAGAATGGATGAATCTTTGATAAATTCGGTACCTTTGATTCATCTATAGGTTGCAAAATATCTGCAGCTACCATCATTGGGATATAACCCATGTATGGTGTAACAATATCAATTGTTCCTACTCCACCAGATACTAATTTACTTACAATTTCATCGTTATTACCAATATAAGTTGTGTTTAAGTTAATGCCATTATCTGCTAAATAACTGTCAACAAATAAACCAGCATCATAACCTTCCCAACCTAAAAAAGTAACATCCGTAGCTGCAGAAGCAGTGCTAGACAAACCTGCTGTTGCAAGTCCAGCAGCAGCAGCGGTTCCTAGAAGTCCTTTGTTAAAATTTCTTCTAGATAAACCAAAACTTCTTATTCTACGTAAGCCAGATTTATATTTACTCATAAATAATACCTCCCTAAATAAATATGATTAAAATCTAGCATATAATTATTACTATACAAACACTATTTAAGTAGATTAGAATAATTATAAACTAAACAAATGCTTAAAAAATTTAAAAATAATCAAGAGTTATCCAAAGCTTTAGCACTGTATATTGTAAAAAATATTAAAAGAAAAAAAAATCTGATTCTGGGTTGCCCTGGAGGAAGATCTCTTAAAAATACATATAAATACATTGGTATTTTAACTTATAAAATGAATATAGATTTAAGTAGAGTAAAAATATTTATGATGGATGAATATGTGATTAAAACAAAAACAAATAAATATAAATTATGTAATCCTAACTCACATTATAGTTGTGTTGGTTATTCATACAAAATTATACAAAAATATTTCAATTATAAAAAAAAGAAAAATAAATTATTAAAATCAAATATTTTTTTTCCAGAAATGAAAGCAATAAAACAATATGATGATAAAATTAAAAAAATGGGAGGTATTGATATTTTTCTTTTAGCTTCAGGTTCCACTGATGGACATGTTGCTTTTAACAACTCTAAATCAAATGTTAATTCATTTACACATATCATTAAATTAAATAATCTAACTAGAGCAGATAATCTCAAAACATTCCCAAATTTTAAATCTTTAAATGCAGTGCCAAAATACGGAATAACAGTAGGTTTAGGAACAATTCATAAGTTAACCAAAAAAGCTATTTTAGTTTTATCTGGAAAGGAAAAAAGAAGGGCAGCAAAAATTATTTTAAATAAAAAATTGTTTAATAGGAATTGGCCTGCAACTATAATTAATAAATGCAAAAAAAAATCTATATACATAGATAAGGATGCTATAAATTAATTTATGAAAAATTATTCATTAGGAATTGATATTGGTGGAACAAAAACAAGTTTTGGAATAATTGATATTAAGAATGGTAAAATTATTAAAAAAATAGAAATAAAATCAAAAACTTTCAAAAGCGATAATAAAAACTTAAAAAACATTACTGATAATGCTTTAAAAATAATTCAATTTGTTAAAGAAGAACACTCTATAAAAATAAAAAAAATTGGGATTGGGGTTCCAGAGCTCATCAATAATGAAGGCATAATAAAAGGGGAATTTAATTTTAAATGGCATAATTTAAACTTTCAGAAGCACTTTAAAAAATTTAACATTATAGCAAAGCCTGATTCTGATGTTAGAAATGCTATAAGAGGTGAAAAATTATATGGAGCTGGCAGAAAATATAAAAATTTTATATTTGTAAATATCGGTACAGGACTTAGTTATGCTTTATATCAAAATAAATTAATTTATTCAGGCTATAATGGTTTTGCTATACATTTCGCTTCAAGTGCAATAAATTTATTTAATCCAGAAAATAACAATAAATTCAATTTGATTCCTGAAGATTATTATTCTGGAAAATCAATAGCAAAAATATTGAAAAAATTAGGAAAAAAAGATTATATTAAAGATTGCACTAAAATTTCAAAACTTACAGTTAATCAAAAAAAATACCTTAAAAACATTGGTGAATCCCTTGGGTCATTAATTGCCTTACTTATTAATATCGTTGATCCTGAAGCTGTAGTATTGGGAGGAGGAGTTGTGATAAATAACAAATTATTAAAAAAAAATATCATAAAATATACCAGACAATATATTTTTGCAAAAAGTTGCAAAAAAATGCCAATAATTAATTCAAAATTAAAAAATGATGCTGCACTTATCGGTGCTGGAGCAATATTCAAAAAGAATTGAGTTTACAATCAATTAATAGATATTTGATTTTTAAGATCCCATCCTACTTTAACTAAAGACTCCTTTTTAATATGCTTATCATAATTATCTGAAGTTTTAGAAACATTTAAAATGTTATCTTTAATAGAAACTTTATATTTAATTTGAGATCCTAAAAAAACAACTTCTTTAACAATTCCTTCTAATTCAATATCAGTATTAGTTTTATTAATAGATATTTTAATTGCTTCAGGTCTAATAATAACAGTAGAATCGCTTCCATCTAAAGAAGAATCAAATAAATTCTTTGAAATAGAATTTGTTTCACCAATAAAATTTGACACAAACATAGATTTTGGTTCTAAATAAATTTCTTCAGCATTTCCTTCTTGTACGATCTCCCCTTCATTCATTACTGCTATTCTATTAGCTAAACTTAATGCCTCACTTTGATCATGGGTTACAAAAACAAAAGTGCCGCCTATTTGCTCATGTATTCTTCTTAATTCATCTTGCATTGCATGTCTTAATTTTAAATCTAAAGCTGCTAAAGGTTCATCTAACAAAAGAACTTTGGGTTTCATAATTAATGCTCGCGCTAAAGCAACTCTTTGCTGTTGTCCCCCTGAAAGCTTTGTGATATTTCTATCTGCTAGATCAATAAGTTTAACTAGTTCTAAAACTTCATTTGTTCGTTCTAAGATTTCTTTTTTATTTAAATTTTGTAATTTTAAACCATAAGCAGCATTTTGCTTAACAGTCATATGAGGAAATAATCCATATCCTTGAAAAACCATATTGGTGGGTCTTTTTTCAGGACCAATATTTGTGATATCAATATTATCAATCTCTATTTTTCCTGAAGATGGCTCTACAAAACCACCAATCATTTTTAACAATGTAGTTTTGCCACAACCAGACGGTCCCAAAATAGCAACAAAGTCACGAGGAAATATTTCGTAACTAAGCTCTTTTACAGCTACGGTCTCACCAAAATTTTTTGAAACATTTGTTATTTTAAGCAATGATTGATTAAAATTATTCATTAAATGAATATCTAACTCGATTTAAAAATAAAGGTCAAGAAATTTATATTAAAAACTATCTCCATAAGGTAAAAATTCACCCTCATCTAAAAATTTTTTATTGTAAAATAAAACTTTATCTTCATCAACATCAACTCCTAATCCAGGTTTTTCAATTTTATTCCAATTTGGTTGACTGTTAATAGGAATTGGTTCAGTTAGGATATCATCAACCATATTTTGTGCAGTTTGTTGATGTCCATCACATGCATTAGGAATTACTAACATTAAATGCTGTCCAATGGCAGCTGTCAATCCTAGCTCACCATGTGTATGTTTACAAATCATCCACCCCATATAATTAGACAAATATGCTAAATGAAGAAATTTTCTAACTGTACCTACATAATAATGACTACAACATAAATAGTCTCCGCATCTTGAGTTTATGATATCTATAAACTCATTTTCTTTCCATAATCCTTCATTGACACATAAAGATGTAGAAACTTTATTATTTAGTTCAATCATTTGACTAAGAGGCTCAACAGGAACAGGCGCTTCAACAAAATCAATAGAATATTTCTCATTCCATTTATTGATTAAATTTCTAGCTTGAGGAATATTCCATGACATATTTGTATCTAATCTGATTTTTTTATTTGGGCCAATTGTTTCTCTAACTGTTTTGATCATTTTTTCTTCGATTTCTTGATCTTTACCAATCTTTAGATAAAAAATATCGTAACCTTTGCTAACTCCATCTTGGCATTGTTCTGCAAGATTCTTCATATTAGTCCATGTTAAATAATAAAAATAATTAATCTGATTTCTTAAACTACCTCCAAGTAATTCATAAATAGGTTTGTTTGTTTCTTTCCCATATATATCCCATAAAGCCATATCTATTCCGCCATAAGCAAGATTAGCGGTAATTGGGGACCAGTGCCATAATGCTTCATTATAAATATTATTTTCATGCTCTAAATTTTGCCATGGGTTTCTGTTAATTAATATTGGTTTCATAGACTCTAATGTTTGAAAAATAACTTTTGCACTTGCTGTTCTTGTTGCTTCACCCCAACCAACTATTCCATTATCTGTGGTAATTTTAATTATAATATCCGAAACGCCACTTCTATAAACACGTGAACTTTTTTCAATTAATTTATATGGAACTGAAACCGGATATAGATCTATTTTTTCAATTTTCATTTTATAATAATAACGATTTTATATTTTTTACTTTATCAGAAAACTCATTATACGAAATATTTGGAGAAAATAAAGAACTGCCAATACCAACCGCAAATGCTTTTGAAAGCAATTGTCTTATATTTTGTTCATTTACACCACCTGTTGGAATAAATTTAATATTTTTAGGAAAAACTGCAGAATAATCATTAATTAAATTTATCCCATTAATTCCTGAAGGGAAAAGTTTTAATATAGTAGCGCCATACTTAATAGCATTAAATCCCTCTGTAGCAGTATAAAATCCTGGAATTGGAATTAAATCATTTTTTAAAGTTTCAGTAATTACTTCTGGATTAGTATTAGGAGAAACAATAAATTTAATACCCATATCTTTTAGTTTTTTTATATTTTGACTGTCCACAACTGTACCAGCTCCAATATTGAGTTTTGGAAATTTTTTTATGAGAATTTCAATTGAAGAAAAAGCGTTAGGCGAATTTAAAGTTACTTCAATTGTATCTAAGTGATTTTCTTCTAATAAATTAACAAATTTTTCACATTGTTCAGGCAATATATGTCTTAATATTACAATAACTTTTGAATGAGAAAGTCTATTTAAAAAATTATCAGTGATTTGATTCATATATTTTTTTTATTCCACTAATAAAGCATTCATCTGCATTAACCAAACTGAATTTAATCTTATAAAAATTTAGAGAAATTAAGTATAGTTTTGTTAAATGACCGCTAGATACGAGTACTACAGAAGATTTATACAAATCTTTTTTTCTAGATATATGATCAATCTCTAAGCCTATAATTGCACCAGACAAAAATGAATTACGTTGAGTTGAATTTGCTTGATTAAAAAGATCCATTGTACGAACTTTAAAAAGAATATTTGGTAAAGAGTTTTTCTTTTTAATTAAATCTAAACCTTTTAAAAAATATTTTTTAGAAAACTTTGAAGAATTAATATTTAAAGATTGTGATAAAATTGTGCATTTTAAAATAGCGGAATATAGTTCTCCACTCATATAAGATGAAAAAAAAAGTATTTTATTATTTCGAATTGAAATCCATTTTGAATGTGTGCCAGGACAACAAAGATAACATTTCTTCTTTATATTTAACTTATTTATTGCTCCAATTGCAAGAGTCTCTTCCCCCCTTAATACATCATAAAAATCATTTTTTTTATAAACTAATCCAGGAATAATTCTAAAATCAATATTTAAAAAATTTTTTAAAATTATTTTCGAAGATATTTGTTTTAAAGTTGTTGGTACCGAAACATAAGGAACTTCGAAAAGTCCTTTTTTACTTCCAACCATTCCTGCCATTAAAATATTTTGATTTTTATTTAAATTAAATTTTTTAAGTGTATGTAAAATTATATTGATGTATTCTTTTTTATTTTTTATATTTGAAATTCCTTGATTCTTTTCTATTTTTTGTAATATTTTATTTTTGTTTAAATCAAACTTATATGCCCTAAAATTAGTCGTTCCCCAATCTATAAACACTACATAATTTTGATCAACAATTCGTTTTTTCATTTAAAAAATTAATGGCTATGTCGTTTTACTGTAGAGCCTCTTTTTCCAACCAAAAAATCTAAATCAGCACCTTTATCGGCTTGCATAACATGATCAATATACATTTTTTGGTAACCACTTTTAATATCAGGTAACACTGGATGATAATTTTTTAATCTTTCTTCGATTATTTTTTCATCAATTAATAATTCCATTATACCATTTTCTACGTCTATTTTTATTTTATCTCCAGTTTGTACAGCTGCTAAAGGTCCTTTAATTGCAGCTTCAGGAGAAGTATGCAAAATAACAGTACCATAAGCTGTGCCGCTCATCCGAGCATCTGAAATTCTAATCATATCTCTCACGCCTTTTTTTAAGAGTTTTTGAGGAAGTATCATGTTGCCGACTTCTGCCATCCCAGGATATCCTTTTGGACCACAATTTTTTAAAACTAGAATAGAATTTTCATCTACATCAAGATTTAAATCATGTATCTTTTCGTGAAACTCTTCTACACTTTCAAAAACTACTGCTTTACCTGTATGCTTCATTAAATGCTTAGAGGCAGCAGATGGTTTCAATATCGCACCATCAGGAGCAATATTTCCTTTTAAAACTTTTATTCCACCTTCTTTGGTTAATGGATTATCAAAATTTCTAATAACGTCTTCATTCCAGCAAACTGCATCGAGGTTATTTTCTTTTATGGTTTTTCCATTTACAGTAAGAGAATCTTTATCTAGTAAATTTTTATCTAATAATTTTTTTATTACCGCTGGTAAACCCCCAGCATAATAAAAATCTTCCATCAAATATTTTCCAGATGGTTGTAAATTAACTAGGGTAGGAATTTTACTTCCACATCTTTCCCAATCTTCTAGAGAAAGATCAATTTCCATTCTTCCTGCAATTGCAGCTAAATGAATAACTGCATTTGTTGAGCCTCCAATTGCTCCATTAATCTTAATTGCATTTTCAAATGATTTTTTTGTAACTATATTCGACATAATTATATTATTTTTAACCATCTCAACTATTCTTTTACCAGAAAGAAAAGCATTGGCATACCTTCTAGAGTCAACAGCTGGAATTGCTGCATTATGAGGTAAAGCCATTCCTAATGATTCAACCATACTGGCCATCGTTGAAGCTGTACCCATAGTCATGCAATGGCCTTTTGATCTACTCATTGAAATCTCTGCCTCAACAAAATCTTCTTCTGAAATTATACCTGCATTTAAATCTGCATCTAATTGCCAAACTCCAGTTCCCGATCCTATTGTATTACCTCTATGATGACCATTTAACATTGGTCCTCCAGAAACTCCTATTGTTGGTAAGTCGCAACTAGCTGCACCCATTAACAATGAAGGTGTCGTTTTATCGCAACCCATCAGTAGTACAACTCCATCTATAGGATTGCCTCTAATTGCTTCTTCAACATCCATACTAGCTAGATTACGGAATAACATTGCAGTTGGTCTAAGATTAGATTCACTGGCAGAAAATACTGGGAATTCTAAAGGAAATCCCCCAGCCTCATACACACCTCTTCTTACATGTTCAGCAATTTCTCTAAAATGTCCGTTACAAGGAGTTAATTCAGACCAGGTATTGCAAATCCCAATTACAGGACGTCCATCAAATAAATGGCTAGGGTGTCCTTGATTTCTCATCCAACCTCTATGAACAAAAGTATCTCGCCTATGAGTTTTAGAATTATACCATTCGCTTGATCTATACTTTTTTTCCTTAGCCATTAAAATTTTCCTAACATATTTGCAATTTCTTTTGACTTTTTGATACCATAATCTGTTGGAGTAAGAAACGGTTTTCTATCATAAATTGTCTTTACTCCCATACGGTAGGCACATACGCGTTTTCCATAACAAACTAATGTATTTATTGATTGCATAATAAACACAATTGAAGGCAGTATTTTAGTGTATTCTTTTCGTGCTCCAACTAAATTATTTTTTTTAACTAAGTTATATATTTTTAAAAAACGATCTGCTC
>MDTE01101781.1_pt1 | contig 23247 bp, 22 predicted proteins | sample 811231 | NCBI WGS metagenome assembly MDTE01 (sample SAMN05326651, study PRJNA326480) | marine metagenome | isolation source: seawater | place: Indian Ocean: Red Sea | collected 2010 | reverse complement strand
ACCCGGCATCGGACATAAACAGCAACGGGACGGTCGATTTCAGCGATTTCCTGCTCTTCGCCGAGTCATTCGGCAAGCGAACCGGGAACTAGCGGCCTCACCAGGTCCTCAACACGCAAATGGGCGCCTCGACCAAGTGTCGTGGCGCCCTACTTGTTGTGTCTATGCGGAGCTTGGTGGAACTTAGAAAGCCTGCTTCAGATCCTCTTCGATCTCGCTCGCTTTCACCCACAGATCCCAGTCGTAATTCTTGTTCTGCCGATCGGGGTCCACCAGATCTCGCGCCGTTACCAGTCGATCGCCCTGGTCGTGCTCCGGATTCGCAAGCCAGAGCTGCACGGCTTCGATCGACGTCTGGAACTCACCCATCGGGCGCCCCTTCCCGTCATATACCCGGATGCTGATAATGGTCAGCATCTAGATCTCGGCCTTCTTGTTGAACAGCACGAACCCACCCGCCGTCAGGATGAATCCGAACATAAGTGTGTAGATCAACTGCGAGCGGATCAGTCCCATCTCCTCGCCGAGCAAACGGGAAAACCCCGGGAGCAGATACCAGTAGAGGAAGAACATGAGAATCAGGAAGGCCGAAATGGCAACTGTTTGGAACCGCGCCAGCGAGTAGCGAAGAGAGACGCACGCGACCACCATACCGAGCAGCAGAATCAGGCCCGCGAAGGACTGGGTGCAGAAGAAGATCATCAGCGTCTTGGGGTCGAGCTGAAACTGGCTGAGGATCTGGGTGGACGTCTCCAGCGGCACGTCCAGGATCAGGATACTTCCCACAGCCATAAGGTAGACAGCCAGCCCCGCCGTCATCACGGCAAGATACTTGGACACCGGGATCGCCAGTCGTGACACGGGCAGCGAAAACAGGAGATAGTGTGTGGATCCCTTCCACTCACTCCAGAACGCCGAAATCAGACCGAAGGTCAGGGCAGCGGTTGTGATGGATATCGGGAATGAGGCCAACAGGAACGTTGACGCCTCTCCCTCCACGCCAACCAGTACGTAGCCGTAGAGACAGGCGATGGCCGCGACTGTGGCGCCGAGCAGCGTCCGGTGCTCTCTGAGCTCCTTTCGGTATAACCTCATCACACCCGTCACGTCGCCACCTCCTCGAATATCTCACACAGTGACAGGCCACGCTCCGACTTCAGCGCCTCAGCCTCGCCGGCCAGCGTAATCTCACCATCTCTGATGTAGACAACGTCGTCCAGGAAGGGCTCGACCTCGTCGACCAGGTGTGTCGATATCAAGACCGTCTGCTCTCCGGTCTTGAACTCGTTGAACAGGGCGTCGAGCAATCGCCGTCTGGATGGCTGGTCGATCCCACCGAGCGGCTCATCCATGAGGATGAGCTGGCTGCCCCAGGAGAACGCGGCAACAACCTTCAGACGTGCCTTCTGTCCCCTCGAAAGCGCGCTCACCTGACGATCCCTCGGGAGCTCCAGAAACTCGATCAGGTGATCGGCACGCGACTGATCCCAAGAATCGAAGAATTCGCTGACAAACGCGAGCAAGTCGACGGTCGTCATCCAGGCGTAGAACGGGTCGAGTTCCGGCAAGTAAGCGGTGATACGCCTCGTCTCCAGCCCGGGCCTCTGCCCGCCTATCAGGACCTCACCTTCTGAGGAGTATGTCAGCCCAGACAGAATTCGGAAAAGCGTGCTTTTACCACTCCCGTTCTGCCCAAGTACACCGACCGTACGCCCTTTCACGACCTCGAACGAGACGCCCTTGAGCGGCCAGATACCAGGGTAGGATTTCCAAACGTCACGGATTTCTACAAAGGAACTCATACGATCTCAATTTACCTGACCAATGGGATTCATCCACGCACTTTGTACACCGTCTATCACTAAAGGACTATAAAACAAATTATTACATGGTTTTACACATTTCGGCCTTGTCGACCGTTGCCCGTATTGTATGTTTGGAACGTTCGTTTAAATTGATCGTTTTAATCGAGTGTTTCACAGGCATCTTTCTCCCAATCCCAGATCCTGAATCCATGGCAACAGCTACTGAATCAGATACTCGAGAGCGACTGCTTGATGCAGCGGAAAAGCTATTTGCCCTAGATGGCGTCGGTGCCACCTCGCTCAGGGCGATCACGGCGGAGGCAGAGGCGAACCTCGCATCGATACACTACCACTTCGGGAGCAAGGAAGCCCTCCTCATCGAGGTATTCAGACGCCGGATCGAACCGGTCAACAAACAGCGATTCGAGCTGCTTGAGGCGACGCTGGCCAGAGACCCAAATGACCTGGATGCACTGGTCAGGGCGTTCGTCTCCCCTGCCCTCAGGCTTCTGACCAGTCCGGAGGCGGGAGGCCGGCACTTCACCCAACTGATGGGTCGACTCTATTCGGAGCCGGCGGAGATCAAATCCAAAATCATTCACATGTTCGAGGACGTCGCCAAACGCTTCACGATGGCGATCGGGACCTGCCTCCCCCATCTAGTCCCCATAGAGTTGTTCTGGCGATTTCACTACATGGTCGGGTCGATGGCGTTTCCCATGGTCGCCACCGACATCGTAGAAGCGCGGGCAGGCGAACTCGGCGACCAGGGAACGACTGAGGACAATATCGACCGACTGGTCCAATTCATCGTTGGCGGACTGAAGGCTCGGGCCACAGACCGGACAAATGATAAGGAGGCAGACGGTGGGGAATAGGGTGTGGATCATTGTCGGACTCGTCGCGGCCTGTGGGACGGCTCCCCCACCTCAGCGACCAGACTTGCGGGTCGATGTCGCCGCCGCGTGGTCGAGTGCAGACACGATGGCTTCCCAGGGAACGGGTGATTGGTGGGATCGACTTGGCGATGAAGAACTCAAGAAACTCGTCGACACTGCCCTGGAGGACAACCTGGACTTGATCGCCGCTTCGGCGCGTCTGCGTGCCGCCCAGGGGCAGGCCAAGATCGCCGGCGCGCCTCTCTGGCCACAGTTAAATATGGGAACAAGCGGATCGAAACGTAAACAGGTCTTCGTCGGATTCCCCATACCGGGTCAGGCGGATGGAACTCCGACGTCATCGACCTCTACGAGCTACGGCGTATCGCTGGACGTGTCGTGGGAGCTGGATCTGTGGGGTCGATTGAGCGCCGGGAAAGCGGCGGCCGTGGCCGACTGGCAGACGGCGACCGCCATCTACGTGGGGGCCAGAGAATCGCTCGCAGGCCAGACCGCCAAGGCCTGGTTCGCCCTAGTTGAGGCACGTCGACAACTGGAGCTTGCGGAAGCGACCGTCAGCAACTACGAGGTCTCGCTCAGTCAAGTCGAAGACCGATACAATCGTGGCATAAGACCATCACTGGATGTGCGCCTGACACGCACCAACCTTGCCACAGCCCGAGATCAGTACCACTTCAGGGAACTGCTGCTTGAGCGTGCGAAACGACAGGTCGAAGTCGTCCTCGGCCGCTACCCGTCGGGAAGTATTCAGATGGCAACTAACCTGCCCACCCTCACAGTTCGTGTTCCGGCAGGGCTCCCGTCCGACCTCCTTACGAGGCGTCCTGATCTGGTCGCGGCAGAACGCAGGCTCGCTTCTAGCGCGATGCGTCACAAGGAGGCCTTGCGGTCCCGATTCCCCCGAATCTCACTGACCGGATCCACGGGACGAACGAGCGAATCACTCGGTGACCTCACCAGCGGGGACTTCACCGTCTGGTCGTTCGCCGAAAACCTGCTCCAGCCGCTCTTCCAGGGCGGTCGGATCCAGGGCAACATCGATGTGACCCGCGCACTCCAGGACGAAGCGACCGCCAACTATATCGGGACAGTCCTCCGTGCTTTCGCGGACGTCGAGAATGCTCTGGCGGCGGAAGATCTCCTGGCCGCCCGTGAGGAGGAGCTAACCGTCGCCACGGATGAAGCATTGGCGGCACGCGCTCTGTCCGAAGACAGGTATCGCCGCGGCATCACTGACCTGATCACGATGATGTCCGCGCAGCGTACGGCGTATCAAACGGAGAGCCAGCTTATCTCGATCCGCAGACAGCGACTGGAAGCCAGAATCGACCTTCACCTTGCCCTGGGCGGAGACTTCAAGGGCCGCTCCGGCATCCTTGCCACAAAAGCACCAAACGCAGGAGAATCAGTACGATGAAGCTCAACCGCAAAGTCATCGCGCCGCTCGGCATTCTGGCCGTCGGGATACTGGGAGCCGTCGGCCTGATCATAGGTCGGTCTGACGTCGAGACAGAGATCCCGAAAGCGCCACCGCCCCTGATCCGCGCCCTGGACGTGCGGATGGAATCGATCGAGCTCAAGGTGCCCACTCAGGGTACCGTCGCCCCCCGGACTGAAAGCGATTTGATCGCACAGGTCAGTGGCCAGGTCGTAGAGATCTCTTCGAAGTTCGCGAACGGGGCCTTCTTCGAGCAGGGGGACGTGCTCGTCCAGATCGACCCGCGTGACTACGAGTTGGCGCTCGCCACCGCCAACGTCGGGGTCACCCAGGCACAGGTTCGCTTCTCTCAGGAGCAAGAAGAGTCTGAGGTTGCACGAGTCGAATGGTCGAAAGTCGGCGAGGGTGACCCAAGTGACCTCGTCCTCAGAAAGCCTCAACTGGCTCAGGCACGAGCTACCCTGGATGCGGCACGCGCTCGATACCAGATGGCCAAGCTGAACCTCGAACGAGCCACCGTACGCGCTCCCTTCGACGGACGGGTTCGGGCCAAGCGAGTAGATGTCGGCCAGGTCGTAGGACCCAATGCCCCTTTGGGTAGGATCTACTCTGTCGACTACGTGGAGATCAGGTTACCGATACCGGATCCAGAACTCCAGTATCTCGACCTGCCCCTCTACAGGACGGAGGCACCCGAGATCGAAAACGGCCCGCGCGTCGACTTGAGCGCTGACTTTGCCGGGACCACTAATACCTGGACGGGGCAGGTCGTCCGCGTCGAAGGAGAGATCGACCCCCAGACCCGAATGATCCACCTGGTGGCCCGCGTAAAGGATCCATACGCGGCTCCAGAAGTGTCGACGCGCCCGCCACTGGCCGTTGGCCTTTACGTAGAAGCGGATATTGGAGGAAGGCTGGTTGAGAACGCCGTTATCCTGCCAAGGGCAGCCTTGAGGGGCACCGACCAGGTTCTGGTCGTCGAGGACGAGCGTCTGAGGTACCGTGACGTCACTGTGCTGAGGGCTGACAGCGAGCACATTGTCATCACGTCTGGCCTGCAAGCCGGTGAGCGCGTTTGTATCTCACCGCTCGACACGGTCGTCGACGGGATGCGTGTCCGGGCCAGCGTCGAGGTCGGGGGAGGTATCGGATGAAGAGCATGATCGCGTGGTTCACTCGCAATACGGTTGCCTCAAACCTGCTTATGTTCCTGATCCTCGGCGTAGGTACGCTCACCGTTTCGAAGCTTCGGATGGAAATCTTCCCGGAGTTTTCGGCCGACGTGATCAGCGTCTCCGTCGTCTACCCCGGGGCGGCACCGGCGGAGGTGGAGGAAGCGATCTGCGTGAGGATCGAGGAAGCCGTTCAGGGACTCGAGGGCATCAAGGAGGTTTCCTCGACGGCAAGCGAGAACGTCGGGACGGTCAACATCGAGGTCCAGCAAGGCTTCGACATCCGGAAGCTGCTCGACGACGTGAAGGCCCGTGTCGATGCGATCGACACCTTACCGGACGAGGCCGAAGAGCCAAGTTCGCGCGAGATTGTCATCAGTCGCGAAGTCATCTACGTGGCTGTCTCCGGACACACGGATGAGCAGAGCCTAAAAATAGTCGGCGAACAGGTCAGAGATGAGATCTCCGCGCTGCCCGGAGTGACCCAGGTCGCTCTGATCGGCGCCCGTCCCTACGAGATCGCCGTAGAGGTCGCGGAAACAGCGATGCGGCAGTTCGGACTCACGTTCAACGAAGTCGCCACAGCCGTTCGTCGTTCCTCTCTGGACCTCCCCGGTGGATCGATCCGATCCGTCGGTGGTGAAATCCTGCTGCGGACGAAGGGGCAAGCATACGTCGGCCAGGACTTCGAGAATATCGTCCTCCGGGCCCGCCCCGACGGCTCTCACCTCCTGCTCAAGGATGTGGCCACGATCGTTGACGGCTTTTCCGAAACCGATCAGTTCGGCCGCTTCGACGGCAAACCCACGGTGATCGTCAAAGTGTCCCGAGTGGGCGACCAGAACGCCCTACAGATCGCCGAGGACGTAAAAGCATACATCAAGACCGCTCAGGCCCGTCTGCCCGAAGGCATCGAACTGACAACGTGGGCAGACTTCTCGCGCATCCTAGATGGCCGTCTGAACATGATGCTGAAGAACGGCCAGATGGGATTCATCCTGGTACTCATTTCTCTGTCTCTATTCCTCAAGCTGCGGCTGGCCTTCTGGGTCGCCCTCGGTATCCCCATCTCGTTCCTCGGTGCCATCGGCCTTATGCCGTCGATCGACGCCTCGATCAACCTCATCTCGTTGTTCGGGTTCATCGTGGTCCTCGGAATCGTCGTCGACGATGCCATTATCGTGGGCGAGAACATCTATCGACACAACCAGAAAGGCTCGAAAGGCCTTCAGGCCGCGATCGACGGCGCACGGGAGGTCTCGACGCCCGTGATCTTTGCGGTGCTCACCTCGATTGCCGCGTTCTCTCCCCTGCTGATGGTGCCGGGCCAGATGGGCAAGTTCATGAAGCTCATCCCCCAGATTGTGATCCTGGCCCTCATCTTCTCTCTCGTCGAATCGTTGCTCATCCTCCCTGCCCACCTGAGCCACTCGGACGGCATGATCTCGCGACTTTACAGGCGTCTCAAGAACGCCATCAGATCCTCGAGCCTGAACGGAACGCTCGTCGTCGCGGCAGCCCGGGGGTGGGTGAGAACCTGGCGGCGCATACAAAGCTTCTTCTCTGAAGGGCTCGGGGTTTTCGTCGACACCTACTACCGCCCGACACTGGAACGCGTGCTGGAATGGCGATACGCCAGCATCTCGTGGGGCATCACAACCCTCTTCCTCACGATCGGCCTGATCGGTGGCGGCTGGATCAAGTTTGTCTTTTTCCCACCGGTTGACGCGGATAACGTTGTCGCGGTTCTGGAAATGCCGAGAGGGACACCCGCCGAGATCACGGCGGAAGCGATCACGCGAATCGAGCGTGCGGGAATGAAGATCCGGACAGAAGTCGAGGCAGAAACACCGGAAAAAATCTTCAAGCACATGCTGGCCTCTGTCGGAGACCAGCCCTCGGTCCGCCTGCAGCAGCAGAATTCAGGAGGGGCAGGTGGCGCATTCTCGGCCGCACACCTCGGAGAGGTCAACATGGAACTCACGCCTGCCGAGAACCGGTCCGTCACCGCATCCGAAATCGAGCAACGCTGGCGTGAACGTGTGGGACCGATCCCTGACGCAACGACGCTGACCTTCTCGTCGAACCTGTTCTCGCTCGGAGACCCGGTCAACATCCAGTTCTCCGGTCAGAGCTATGACGAACTGCAGGCGGTAGCCGGAAAGCTCAAAGCAAGACTGGTGGAGTATCCCGGCGTGTCGGATATCACCGACTCGTTCCGCCCGGGAAAGAAGGAGGTCAAGCTCACCCTGACCAAAGCGGCAGAGACGCTCGGCCTGACACTCGCCGACCTCGGTCGACAGGTCCGGCAGGCGTTCTACGGGGAAGAGGCACAGCGGATTCAGCGTGGCCGGGACGACGTGAAGGTTATGGTTCGGTATCCCGCGTCGGAGAGAAGGTCTCTCGGCGACCTCGAGCAAATGCGCGTCAGAACCCCATCCGGCGCTGAAGTCCCGTTCGCGGTGGCCGCCGAGGCGGAGATCGGCCGTGGTTTCGCCTCCATACAACGGAAGGATCGCCAGAAGGTCGTCAACGTCACGGCCGATGTGGACGTCAAAGTCGCCAACGCGAACGAGATCATCGCCGACCTGGAGGCGAACGTGCTTCCAGAGATTCTCGGGGATCACCCGAAGGTCCGCTACTCACTCGAGGGCGAGCAGCGCGAGCAAGCCGAAACCATGTCTGGTTTGGGCGACAGCTTCCTCTTCGCGCTGATGATGATCTACATCCTGCTCGCGATTCCGTTCAAATCCTACACGCAGCCCCTGATCGTGATGAGCGCTATTCCATTCGGAGTCGTCGGTGCCGTCTGGGGCCACGTGATCATGGGAATGGACCTTACGATGCTTTCGATGTTCGGGGTCGTCGCGCTGACCGGTGTGGTCGTCAACGACAGCCTGGTCATGGTCGACTTCATCAACAAGAACAGGGAGAGCGGGATGGCACTTTCGGATGCGATCCGGGAAGCCGGCGCCCAGCGATTCCGGCCGATCCTGCTCACCTCTGTCACCACGTTTCTCGGTCTGTCGCCGATTCTCCTGGAGAAGAGTCTTCAGGCCCAGTTCCTGATCCCGATGGCGATCTCCCTAGGCTTTGGCGTCATCTTCGCAACGTTTATCACCCTGGTGCTCGTTCCCGTCCTCTACTTCATTCTGACGGACATCCAGGCGGGGGTTGGGCGTCTGTTTGATCGGATCGAGGAGGAAGAGGAATTGGAGCAGGCAGCCTAAGGGGTTGAAAATGGGCCGGGTTGCAGCCGAATAGCCGTTTGCCTATCTTAAGCGCAATTCGGCGATGGAATTGGACAGATTCCGTCGGCTGCGATCAGAAGCAGGCTACAGGGATTATAAAATGGGCATTCAGGCGGACACGCTTGAGGCAAGCTATCGGGCGATGCAGGAGAAGCTCTCCGGTATCGTCCCGGATATTGAGTTGCGATACAAGGCCGAACTAGCCTTCGAGATCAATCAGATCAAGAAGGAACGGGGCGCCATCATTCTCGGCCACAACTACATGGAACCGGCTCTGTTTCACTCCGTACCGGACGTGGTCGGAGACTCTCTCGAACTGAGCCGGAAGGCGGCCGAGACAGACGCGGACCCGATCGTCTTCTGCGGTGTCCGGTTCATGGCCGAAACCGCCAAAATCCTCAACCCGGACAAGACGGTCCTCCTACCTGCCAAACGAGCGGGCTGCTCCCTCGCCGAAAGCATCACGGCGGACGATGTCCGTGAGTTGAAGGCTCGCTTTCCTGGCGTCCCGGTTGTCACCTACATCAACACCTATGCGGACGTCAAAGCAGAAACCGATGTCTGCTGCACGTCTGGGAACGCCGCCCGCGTCGTCAATTCCTTCGAGGATGAGGCGATTATTTTCCTGCCGGACGAGTATCTGGCTGCCAACGTCGCGCAGGAGACCGGCAAGAAGATCATTTTCCCGACCAGAGATGTTGTGACCGATCCGAAACCGGGAATCGACTACCAGATCGTGGGTTGGCACGGTCGCTGTGAGGTGCACGAGAAGTTCACGGTCGAGGACATCGCGAACGTGCGTGCCCAGTTCCCGGACGTCCTTGTCCTCGCGCACCCCGAGTGCAGTCCTGAGGTCGTCGCGGCATCAGACTTCTCGAGCAGCACGTCGAAAATGGTCGATTTCGTAAAAGAATCGGACAAGCACCACTACTTACTGCTGACGGAGTGCAGCATGGGCGACAACATCGCCGCCATGGCGCCTGAAAAGGAAATGGTGCGGCTCTGCAGCATCCGCTGCCCGCACATGAATGAAATCACGCTGGAAGACACACTGAACGCCCTGAAGAACGACGAGCAGATCATCGACGTCCCGGAGGAAATCAGGGTCAAGGCGCTGCGATCCGTTCAGCGTATGCTGGAGATTTAACCCTCACTCCCGGCTCTGCCTGGGAGCGAGACTTTACGACTCAACCTCAGACGTCCCCGTCTCTCCGTCGTAAACCTCCGTCCGGAAGACTCCTTCTTGGAACGCCAGGTATTCCTCTTTCGACATCAGCGGGTCGTGATTTTCCATCACGGCCTTGGCACCCTCCGCGTCTCCATACAGCAAATCGACCGCCATCATCGCAAGAGACTTTGCCGGCCCCAGATAACCCATCTCCTTATCCGAGATGTGCCAGTCCCTGCTGTGCCCCGGACCACTTGCCCCCGCCATCATCGGATGAATCGCCGGGATCAGGTGAGACACATCGCCCATGTCCGTCGACCCGGTGCGATGCCCGACCTTGGTCAGTTCGTCCTCCCCGAAAAGCTCCTCGGAGTTCTGCTCGAACATGTCGACCATCGTGGCATCGTTAGCGAGCGGCATGTAGCCGGGAAGCGTCTCGATTTCCACCTTCGCCCCCACCGCCATAGCCCCTGCTCGTAGAGCGCGATCCACTTTCGCGTTCGCATCCAGAATGGCCTCCTTCGTCCGGCCCCGGACATAGGTCTCCATCGTCACCTCGGCGGGGACCACGTTCACGATATCCCCACCCTTGGTGATGATCGGATGCACGCGGATCGCATCCGAATCCCTGAACGTCTCCCGTTGCGCGTGCATAGCGTTGATCGCGATCTGTGCCGCGTTCAGCGCGTTGATCCCGAGGTGCGGTGACCCACCCGAGTGCGCGGCCCTGCCCACGAACCGGATCAGCTTTGACACGAATCCATTACTCGACGTGGAGACCCCCGTCTTCTTCATCGTCGAGTCGCTGTGGGTGTGGATCATCATCGCCACGTCGATGTCGTCGAAATGGCCCTGCTTGATCAGTTCGCACTTCCCGCCGAGTAGCGTGATCTCTCCACCTTTCACCAGGTCACGCCGGAACTCGACCTCGACATACTCCTCCGCCGGAACGGCGAGGAAAACCACGTTTCCAGCCAGCTCCTCGCCCGCCTGCGTATCGGCGATCGCCATCATCGCGCCCATCAGGCCAGCAATCTGCGCGTTGTGTCCACAGGCGTGAGCAGCGCCTGTTTCCGGATTCACCATCGGGTGATCGGCCACACCTAGCGAATCCAACTCACCGATCAGAGCAACGGTCGGCCCGGGGTTCTTCCCTTTGAGAACTGCTTTGACTCCAGTCCGCGCAAGTCCGGTCTCCGTTTGGAATCCGAACTCTTCCATCGTGTTCGCAACCAGTTTGGCCGTCTCGAACTCCTTAAAGCCCAGTTCGGGATTCACCATGATCTGGTCGCCAATCCCTTCGATCTGACTCCGTCTCCGATCGACAGACTCACAGATTCGCTGCTTCAATTCGTCTTTGGTCATCGCCTTATCCTATTCAGCAAGGTGGGGCCGTCGCCACAAGATACACCACTCCCCCCCCATGCCTACTGCCTATTGCGTGCTGCCGGTCTTGTCTTACAACACTATCGAATCTTGAGAAGCAGTACGAGAAGCAACGGTGTCCCTACAGCCTGCAGGAGCATAAACCGCACAAGCACCTGCGTGTTGGACCAGCCTTTGTTGTGGCGGAAGTGATCGTGGAGCGGATATCTAACTTCGCGGAAGATCCAGATCTTGAAGAAGCGGAGCAGAGCCACCTTGAGGATTCCGGTGGCACCGTTTACGAGGACGACAAAAGCTACGACGAGGATGAGGACGGGATTCCCGCAAGCCAGAACCAGCATGCCGAGTAACAATCCCATCGGCCGTGAGCCCGCGTCCCCCATCAGCACCTTACTGGGATTGGCGTTGTACCAGAGGTAACCGGCCAGACAGCCCGCCATCACAAATGCGAGAATGGCCCAGACCGCGCCGTCCTGGTAATGCGGCACGAGCAGGTATCTGGCCACCTCACGGTGACCGACGATGACGTAGAGAAATCCTGCGAGGTAGATGAAGGCCATCCCACATAGGCTCGCGGACAACCCGTCGACACCGTCCGTGCAGTTCGTTGCGTTGATGGCGAGCCAGATCAGCACGGCCGCGCAGGGTACGAAGATCCAGGGCGAGATCGCCCACTCTGTCTTCACGAACGGCAGCCAGAGATGGTAGGGCTCAAGACCACAGATGGCCATTGCCCCGAGGACACCGATCAGGAGGTCGATTCCCCCCAGGAAGTATTCGCTGAAGCCACCCGCACGGTCATCCATATAACCGGCGAGCATGACCAAGAAAACGCAGCTCTGGGTGGCCAGAATGCGGGGCTCGAGAGGAGCGACCAGGAGGCAGACAAACAGGTATATAGGTATGAACAAGACGCCGGCGCCAACGGGTTTACCCTGACTCTTCTCCGCATCGACGGCGAATTCTCGCCCCTGATCGCGGGGAAGTCGATCCCACAGCTTGGGAATCAGAACCAGCGTCAGAATCGCAGCCAGGGCAGTCCCCAACCCATAAAGAAACAGGTAGGATGTCAGGAGCCGGATTGGTCCGTAGTATCCTGCCGCGATTTCACCCAGCCAAGACAACATGCGCGTCAGCCTCGTCAGAATCTCAAGCGTTCGATAGACGCTCGACCAGCGAAAATGTAGGACCAAGCCCCTGACTGGACAAGGATAAGTTGCTGTTAGCACTTAACTTGGGAGCAGACGCTTGACACGGTACCCAACCGGGTCTATTTTTAGACCTCACAACAGACTCTGGATAAATACATTGAAGTCATTCGCTGACATCGCATTTGTCATCAATTCGCTGAACGCGTGCACGGCCGAATTCGTGCAGGCTTCGATGCATACCCATACCCATCACACTATGACCACGTCGGCATCTGTCGACCGGGTATGGGAAGAAGAACGGGTTATCTGACGCACTGACTCAACTGAAGAACGAGACGAGCCCTCAACCGATACCCGGTTGGGGGCTTTTTCATTTTGGGCTCACGTATCGGGACCGTCCCAATGCGGGAAAGCCCTTCAACACTGAAGAAGGAAGGTATGTGACTCCTGGGCGTGCATTCGCGCGGATTCGGTTTCAACCCCAGGGAACAGGTCACAGCGTCGGCCGATGCCCTGACGCCCAAATTGCGTGCGAGTCGAATAGAATCGGACTGTCTAGTTGTGTTCACGGCTATCGAGGCGGGAGATACCCCCACCTTCGTCACCCATGCCACGACCGACATCACCGATCGAGATCGCCAACTGGGGGTGTCGGACGTCGTGATCTACCCTTACGTCCACCTGACGGAGGCACCGAACGGTAGGCAAGGCAATTTCTGAAGGCTTCCGGTCCGACCTGTGTGTCTGTCGAGCTCCCTTCGGTTAGTATAAAAGCTTTGATCTCTCTTGTCTCGGACACCCTCTGTCGAAGTGGAGCGCCCTATATGACGGCGATGAGGCCGACGTTCCTGCCGAAACACCAGAACGTGCAGGGAGCGAGTTCGTGCGTTTCGTTATCGCTGATTTCGAGGGACGCCCACACGAAGTGACACCGGAAGACTTCAGCGCCAACGAACTCGTTGGCCGGGAAGGATTGGGGGGATGCGCTATGAACGCCATCTTTGTGACGACAACGATTCCGTACGTCAACACCCCCCACGTCGGGTTCGCTCTCGAACTCGTTCAGGTTGACTGTATCGTGCGATGGCAGCGACAGCGTAGATATGACGTCTTCTTTCTCTCGGAGGCAGACGAAAACACGATCAAGAATGTCGCCGTCGCCCGGGAACGGGGCATCAACCCTGCGGAGTTGTATGAAACCAACGCTTCGGCGTTTCGGGCCCTGATCGATCGACTATCGATTTCGACGAATACGTTTATTCGAATGTCTTCAGATCGGCATCATCTCGGAGCGTGCAAGTTCTGGGAAGCTTGAGCGATTGATATCGAGCCACGTAGGTATATCGGCCACTACTGGGAACGCACAGACCGGATTATCCACGTCATCGGGAAGGATGTGCTTAAGTTTCACGCGTTTTACTGGCCGGGATTGCTGTCGTCAGCCGGGCTTCGATTGCCGACAGAACTGAACGGACACGGTTTCCTGACGGTAGATGGCCAGAAGATCAGCAAGTCGCTCGGGAACGCAGTTGACCCGATTCCAGTGATCGATCGGTATGTCGCTGACGCTCTGCGATACAACCTGCTGGCGAAAGTGCCGGCGAGGTCTGACTGCGACTTTTCGCACACCAGGCTCAATGAAGTCTACGAAAAGGATCGCGCGAACACGCTGGGCAATCTGGTCTCTCGCCTCGCAGCCCTGGCCGTCAAGGCCAACCTGTCTGGTATTGAATGGACTGAGGGTTCGGGCCGTGGGGTCGATATCGAGGATCGACGCTTCAACCAAGCCCTGGATCGGTTGTGGCGCCAGATCCAGGACATCAATCGCGATATTGAGTCAAAACGACCGTGGGAATATCTTCAGGCGGGAAGAGCAGATGATCTGGCCTCTAAACTGAAACGACGGATCACCGACCTGCTTGGTATTTCCCATCGATTCTGGCCGTTTCTTCCAAATACGGCCGACGAAATCAGACCACGATTCACGCAAGGCGAAATCGAAAGAGGCAACCCCCTCTTTCCACGCGCCTGAGCACAACGAAGGGGGAACATTGTCCGCAGAACTGGAAGAGGGATTGGAACTCCAATTGGACTTCAGAAAGCTGAAGAAGGTCGCGCAGTGCGAAGAGGACGTCGTGCCTGTAGCCGTTCAGGACGCGGACACAGGCGACGTCCTTCTGGTCGGCTTCGCGAACGAGCTTGCCTTGCAGACCACGATCGAAAAAGGCATGGCGACCTTCTGGAGCACCTCCAGGAACGAGTTGTGGATCAAAGGCGCTACATCGGGGGAATACCTCGAACTCGTAGACATCCGTGTCAACTGCGAGCAGAACTCGCTGCTCTACCGCGTGAGGCTGAAAGGAACGGGGGCCTGTCACACCAAGGAAGCTGACGGATCGGCGAGACACAGTTGCTACTACAGACGTTTAGAGGATAGCGCACTGGTCAAGCTATAGCCAGAGGACTGGAGCAGATGGCGTGAAACGGATTATTCTAGTCGGTGAGTACGACCCCGCTTTCGAACCGTATACCTTCACCGTTCCTGCGATTCAGCACTCAGGTGAGACGCTTGCTAGCCCGGTCAAGGGGACCCGACTGATGTGACAGACCAGGTGCTCGGGTCGTTCGACGGGATCTGGATAGCGCCCGGTTCACCCTTTCGAGACCTGCACGGTGCAATCAGAGCCATCACATTTTACCGGACTCGACAGGTCCCCCGGTTCAGCACATCGTCCTTGAACTCGCCCATAATGTTCTCGATTTCGATCACGCTCAGAGTGCGGAATATGATCCGACCGCCTCGCGCCTCTTTGTCTCGGCGCTAACCTGTTCCTTGGCGCCGGGCTGGAAATATCGATCGGCCTCGTAGAAGGCTCGCTTGCCGGCCGTCTCTACGCTGCGGCTCAGGTTACGGAGCGCTACTACTGTAACTTCGGCCCGAATCCCGACCACGAGAGCAATCTCCTCTCCACACCCATTGTTGCGTCAGGTGGGGATAGGGACAACGAGATCCGCATTCTGGAGCTTCCCGACCACCCATTCTTCCTTGCCACCCTGTTCGTTCCAGAAGCACGATCTCGATAGGGAGCCGCGCACCCGCTCGTCAGGGCCTTTTGCGAGCCCGTCCTCTCGGCCTAAGTGTTGCAACCCCATCTTCTCATTTCCACATCTCATAATCTTCACATATATTCGTTTCCCTGAGCACGATTCCGCTCCCTCATAAGCACAATCTCAGCTGCCTCGATCAGGAGGAGCGGCCGTGGGTTACGACCTCAAAGTCCTCACCGGTAACACCAACAAGAAGCTCGCCGAAGAAATCTGCGATCATCTGGACACTCATCTCTGCCGGGCGACGGTAGAGTCGTTCCCGGGCGGGGAAACGAACGTCCAGATCGAAGAGAATGTCCGAGGATCAGATGTCTACATCGTTCAGTCGGTGTGCAAGAATGCTGAACTGGGCCTAAGCCCGAACGATGCGCTGATGGAGTTCTTGATCCTGATCGACGCCGCTCGCCGGGCATCGGCCCGAAGGATCACGGCCGTCCTCCCCTACTACGGCTACGCACGACAGGATCGCAAAGACCGTCCTCGCGTACCGATCACGGCCAAACTCGTCGCGAATATGCTGTATACGGCCGGAGCACGGCGAGCCCTCGCGCTCGACCTGCACGCCAACCAGATCCAGGGCTTCTTCGACATCCCGTTCGACCACCTCTATTCGATAAACGTCTTCACCGACTACATCGCCCGAAAGCGCCTGGACGATCTGGTCGTCGTGTCGCCCGACGTCGGGAACATCAAGATGGCCAGGACATACGCGGAGTTGCTCGGTGCCGATCTGGCCGTGGTGGATAAACGTCGCACCAGCGGTACCGACACCGAAGTGATGAACCTGATCGGTGAGGTCGAAGGGAAGAACGTGGTCATCGTCGATGACCTGATCAGTACAGGCGGGTCACTCGTCGAAGCAGCCGGGACGCTCAGAGAGCGGGGCGCACTCGACATCTCGGCCTGCATCGTCCACCCCGTACTGGCAGGACCAGCTGTCGAGCGCGTCAAGAATTCCGTTCTGAGCGAGCTGCTGGTATCCAATTCCATACCAGTGCCCCAGGGCCATCAGAACGGAAAGATCAAGCCGCTGTCGATCGCACCAATACTCGGTGAAGCGATCCGCCGAATCAACAACGATGAGTCAGTGAGTAATCTGTTTGTGAACGCGAAGGTGGAAGGTTAGTTCGAGACAGAACCACAAAGCCCCAAAGGCACGAAGACCATACAGGGGGCAGACCAGAGCCTGCCTGCTGCTTAGGCCATCCCAGCAACCAGATTGGAGATTCGCGGTCTCAGCGCCCGGGCGGCCTCCGGATCGTTCGTGAAGATCACACAAGTCAGATCACGCTCAGGATCGAACCAAGCGACCGTTCCAGTAGCCCCACCGTGGCCGTACGTGTTGTCCGAGACCAGATCTCCGAACACGTCAGCCCGTGGGCCGCTCAACCGCCATCCCAGCCCCCATCTTTGGCGCTCACGATCTGCCTCGTTCATCATCGGTAGAATCGATGAGTGATCCTCGATCATCGTGACCACGGAGCGTTCACTCAGAATCCGTACCCCGTCCAATTCTCCGGCTCCTCTAAACGCTAGCAGCAGACGGGTCAGGTCCCCGACTGTCGTCAGCATCCCGCCCCACGGCGCTCCGAACCCTCTCCAGTAGTCAGAATTCCAATCGAAGTCCGTTTCGGCTCCACCGTGTGTCAGCCCCTCGCCGGCAATCTTGACATCCGACTCGCGATCGGATCGCTCGAGAATCCGCAACATCGTGTCCCTCAGTCCCAGAGGATCGAAGAACGTGCGCTTCAGATAATCCGCAAGCGATGCCCTGGTGATCCGTTCACAGATTTCGCCCAGGATGGCGATGCCCGAGGATTGGTAGGAGATCCGCGTTCCAGGTTCGAAGGACAGCGGGAGATCGCAAATCCGGACGATGAAGTCAGACAGTGGCTTCTTCTCTTCGCGATACGCGCGGTTCTCGGGAATCTGATCGGGTAGCCCCGAAGTGTGGGTCAACAGATGCCGGACTTGTACCGCATCCTTCCCGTTCGACACGAACTCCGGGATGAAGTGGGTGGCGGGGTCGTTCAGCGTCAGGCGCCCCTCCTCCATCAGCCTGACCACCGCGGCACAAACGATCGGCTTGGTGATCGATGCGATCAGGAAGATCGTATCCCACCCTACGAGTGCGGACGAGTCGCCGAGCCGACGCCGACCGGCCACAACGGGATCGAGCATTTCCCCGCCAACAGAGACCTGGATCGCGCAGCCCATCAGGCGATGCTCGCCCACTTCCTGATCAACATACGCCTGTATTTTTTCGAGTGACATCACGCCTCCGCGTACTCGCTCACCAGTTGATCAATTTCCTCGATCGACCTCCGGCGTACATCCTCATCCATCCGGCCGATTGCGAACCCGTTCCTGGCGATCTCTCCGACTTCCTGTACGGACATGCTCCGTTCCGAGATCAACCACGCATACTCGTCCGTTATCGTATGACAGAACGGAGTCGGGTCATCCGTGTTAATAGTCACACTCACCCCCGCGCGATGCAGATCGGCGACCGGGTGCGTTTCCAGATCCGGGTAGAAACCTAGTTTCACGTTCGACCACGGACAAAGGCCGAGCGTAACCTCCTCATCGATCAATCGCTGAACCATCTCATCCGACTCGATCGCGCGCACCCCATGTTCGATCCGCTTCACACTCAACTTGTCCAGCATCTCCTCGATGGACTCAGGGCCACGCATCTCCCCAGCGTGTGCCTTGAGAATCAGATCACGCTCACGGGCCACGTCATAGAAGTCCACGAAAGACATCGGGTCACCGACCATTTCGTTCCCGTGGATATCCACCCCGTCCAGATCGTCACAGGAAATGTATCCGTGTGCGGCCTCACGGATGACCGGTATATCACGATCCCGAGACAGGGCGCCGATGATGCGTACGGTCATCCCATCCGGAACGCCGGACTTGAATGCCGCCAGGGTCTCTCCTGCGGGATACGGATACGCACCGATGCCAAAAGACATCTCGACATACCGTACGTTCTGACGATCAAGACCTTCGAAGATTCGCGAAGAAATGATGTCGAGCCGTTCGAGTGAGGTACAGGTGTCCTTCCAGGTCAGCTGCATCACCTGGCTGAAGTCGCCGGTAAACGACTCGAACCGATAGTCCTGCGCTTCCCAGGAAGCGGGACTGGGGATCGGCTCTGGAGCCCACTCACGCGCGAGTTCCACGGGAACGGCACCCTCGAAGTGCAGGTGCACCTCGCACTTCGGCAGCCACTTTGCGAAGGATCTGATTCGGGTGTGGTCCAAACTAGGAAAGTTTGGGGTAATGAAGTGGGGCACCGACTGAGTCGGTTCGGTATTCGGAGATATGCCATCTCCCCAAGTTGGCGCTCAGGAAGATGTCTCGATCGGTACCGCAGAACGCCACGTTCGTGGGGGCAGCCAGCATGGTACCCTCGGGATCGTCACAGTAAATATCGAGCGGACCTTCGGCAGCCACCCGATAGATGCGATCCGGCCGGTAGCAGGAAACGAACAGGTTTCCCTTACTGTCAAAAGCGAGCCCATCCGGAACGGCTTCCGGCAACTCAGCAACCGTGCTGACCGTTCCAGCAGATCCGTCCTCCTTGATCGCAACCCGTGACACGCGGGGCCGAACTTCGCTAATGGCTGCATACAGATAGCTGCCGTCCGGTGACAAGGCCAGACCGTTAGGGAAGCTCGTCAGCGACGTTTCCCACACCTCGCCCTGACCACCCGGAGCGACCTTGAACAGACACCCGTTGTCCTGGTTCCACGTTCCCGAGTCAGACACATACAGGTTCCCGTCGGCGTCGAACACCGGGTAGTTTGGTGTGGCGATCTCTCGGTCCGGCGCGCCTGTGAAACAGGTCGACACCTCGCCGGATGGGGTCACCCGCTTGACCTCGCCTCCGCTACACGCATACACGTTACTGTCCGCGTCAACCGCCAGACCACCGACAAAGTGACCACCCGTATTGGCGTACTCTTCGAAGGTCCGCTTTTCAGTATCGATCCGGTAGATCTGCCCCGCTTCACCGCCGGCGTATGCCAGGTGATCCGGTCCGCACGCGATACACTCAGGATGATCGAGTCCTTCGCCGAATCCGCCAACGAAGTACTCGACGTCGAAGTTTGCTGATAGAATTGCCATTATTACCAGGCTAGTAAGTCGTGTCAGGCTGAGCGGAATCGAAGCCCGACACCGTGACAAACTTGGCAGGCCGCCCTTCGACTCCGCTCAGGGTGACCTGCTGACACGTTTACACATCCGCATCAAAATGATAGTCTCGCTCCGCCGCCACCTTTCCATCTTGGTGCCAAGCGGATCCGAACGGATGTTCGTTCTGCGGCCGCTTTGGTAGCCTGAACACACCCGCTTCACACCTCACGCGTTCTCGCCGCTTCCCGCTCACGAGAATACCCGTGTCCTTGAACACGTTGTCCGCCAACTGATACGCATCGTCCGCACGATACTGGAACACGAGCCCTCGCCTTGGCTTGCCGGAGAGGTTTGGCTCCGATCCGTGCAACGACAGACAATGGTGAATGCTGATGCCGCCAGCCTTCGGCGTGATGTTCACGATTCGGCTCGCGTCGCTCCAACGATCTACCTCCTGACACGCTCCGGTGAAGGTGCCCTCCACCATATGGTCGAGAAGACCCCACTTGTGACTTCCCTTCACGATCTGCATACACCCGTTCTCGGACGTCGCATCGTCGAGCATGACCATGACGGCCACCAGGCTCATATTCGTGTGGGGAAAGAAGGCAAAATCCTGATGCCAGTGGAACGGTCCCATCCCTTTGGCCGGAGGCTTGGTCGCCAGTTTTGTATGTTCGATCTGAATGTCGTCACCGATGAGGGGACGAATCCGATCGACGATCGCAGGATGTTTCGCCATCTCCATGAACGCGGGATGAAAGGTCGTGATCGACAGCAAGTGAACCGTCTTATCTGCGTATCCCTTGTCATCCTGCGCCGCCCGCACACCGGGATCCTCGGTCGCCGACCGGAGCGCCTCTACATCCGAGTCGGACAACACGTCATCGACCACCACATAGCCATCTCGATCGAACTGCTCGAGCTCTGCTTGCGTCAGTTCCGTGTTCTGGCTAGATGAATTCAACAATGCCATCACACCCACTCCCGCGAATCCGGTACATCCTTCCAATTTCCATCGTCGGCGACTGATTCCTGCGAGACCAGCCCGGGCAGCGTCATATCCATCGCTTCGTGGATGCCGATCGGGCATGGTGTCCCGTCTACGATCGTATTCACAAAGTCCATCACCTCGAAATAGTCCCCCCCGCCGTGCCCGGCTTTACGCGCCTCTTCGGAAGCCGTTCGCCATATCTTGGGCATATACTCGTTTTCAAGGTCGGCGAGGTCGGACCACGTGTTCTTGTCTTGGCTCAGAGACTCCAGCCAAATTTTGGGACGCTCACCTTTGCTCCGTGCGGACTCGTAGCTGCCGGTCGTCCCCTGCAGACTATAGTTCGACATCGAGTGCGGCCGCTCGGACAGCATATCCACCCGGATCTTCACAAGCCCGCCCTTCGCCATCTTGCAGAGCATGACACACGAATCTTGGTTCTCGTATACGTCGCCTCTGGGATCCGTGTAATGATGGCCGCTCCCCTCGCAACAGACACGCACCACACGATCATCCGGCATCCATTGCAGGATTGGACCAAGGCTGTGCGTCCCGTAGGTCACTCCGTCGATCCCTGTCTGCCACTTGCGCCGCCACGTCGTGATCTCGTTCAGCTCCTTGAGCTCGTGGAGATACTCTCCCTCTGCGTAGTAGACGTCCCCGAATAGCCCGCAGCGAACGAGTTCGCTTACCAGCACGTTCGGCCGTTGATAAGTGTAGTTCTCAGCCATCATATAGACGGCATCCGACCGCTGCGCCGCCGCCACCAGATCGCGACATTCCTCAACGGAAGTGGCCGCAGTCACTTCGCTCATAACGTGCACACCGCGATCCAACGCCTCGATGGCCATCGGCGCGTGAAACGGCATCGGTGTTCCCACAACCACCGCATCCACACCCGACTTCTCGAGCATCTGCTCGTAATCGGTGTAGGCCTGCTCCGCCCCAAGAAGCTCCTGAGCTTCAGGCAACTGCTCTTCGTTTACGTCGCAAACCGCGTGGATATGCGTCACGGGATTTGCATCAAACGCCACCCGGAAGCTTTGCCCACGCCCAACGGCACCGACGATTCCGATTTTCAGTTCACTTGTCAATGCAGTCGCTCGGCAATCTCGCTCTACATACCTGGATGTAGGATGAGACCAGAGTGAAGCCAGAGTTCAAGAAATCCTCTGCGCTCACCGGTTCTTCCCCTCTCCTGCGGAGAGAGAGCTCTGGCGGGCTTAATTGTTCGCCCGCAAGACGGCAGAGGGCTAGGGCTTGTCATTGCCCGCCGTCGATCCTCCAGGCGTGTACTGCCAGAAGCACCCACCCTACCAGAAACGCAGCACCTCCCAATGGCGTGACCGCGCCCAGCCACCGCGCCCCGGTCATCGAAAGCACATAGAGACTCCCTGAAAACACGATGATGCCTGCCGTGAATGCCCATCCCGCATACCCGATCGTATTTCCGGGCCAGTGCGCAACAGCCAACCCAACTCCGAGAATGGCCAGGGCGTGATACATATGGTATCGGACCCCCACCTCGAAAATATCGAACAGGTCGGCTGGCAGCTTCTCCTTCAGCATGTGCGCGCCGAACGCCCCGAGTGTCACACCCAGAAACCCGAACACCGCTCCGATTATGATAAACTGTTTCGCCACAAGGTATTCCTTGGTGAAAGCTAGAAGTAGTTACTGTGCCCGCTCCCCTGAAACCAGATCGCATCGACAAAAAACGACAGCCCTGCCGCCGCGAAGTGGCCCAGCGTCAGCCCAATGAAGAACGGTTTCCCACGGTTGTAAAGCATCAAACCCCCGATGCGAATCATGACCCGTTTGATCCCCCAAGCGCAGAACAGAGTGAACATCGTCCACTGCACCTGACCGACCGACGCGATCGAAAACCCGAGCGGGTGCAGGCGCCACCACGGGAACCTATGTCTGAGGTAGGTCAACAGCGTCGTCGCCAGAACACCGATCACGAAGAAGGCATAGTACCACAGCTGAACGCCCTGCCCCGCCTTGATCTTGTTCACGATCGTATCGAACGGCACCTGTCCACCACGACTGAACACCCACTCGCCGAAGTTATAACCACCAGTTGCATAGGCCAGCTTGAGACTGAACCAGAAAGACACCCCCAGGCTGATCACCAGACCGAGTCCCATCGCCAGCACGAAGGTCGATCTCGGGAGTCGGCGATCCGTGTGAATGCGAGCCGCGTTCGCCCCGAAGGGCATGAAGTTCGCGATCGGATCACACGCCCACGCATAGCTCAGTGCCAACCCGGTCATCGTCCGCGGCTCGAGCAATCCGGGGCCAACGGTATGCATAGCGAATGACTGAGGAAGCAGCGGACCTCGAACGAACACAAGCCCCCCCTCCACCACGACACGTGTCAGCCCCAGATACAGCGTGATCACCGCATAAACCAGCAGAAGCGCGACCGGAAGCGAGATTCCTGCCGCATTCAGCCAGAGCAGGATATAAGCGATGGCGGTCACGCTCGTGAGCACGCAGGCCCGGTAGGACATCACTTCGTGTGAATCATCGACCGAAGGGTCGCCAGACCAGGCTTTCCGCCACACCCGTGTCAAATGCTTACGCGCAACCCAGATGCCGCCGAACACCAGCGCCGAGAAGGCCCCGAATCCCTGCCAGGCCAGCGAAGGCGGACTGACCGAGTAGATCTCGGACGCCCCGATCGTGAACCCAAGCCGATTGAAGAGAGAAATCTCAGCCGCATT
>MDTE01149462.1_pt1 | contig 23253 bp, 18 predicted proteins | sample 811231 | NCBI WGS metagenome assembly MDTE01 (sample SAMN05326651, study PRJNA326480) | marine metagenome | isolation source: seawater | place: Indian Ocean: Red Sea | collected 2010 | reverse complement strand
TTGGGTCAACTCATCCTCGCTGGCTTCAGCCAGGAAGGTTGTGGCATCAGGACCCTCAGCATCCATGCGCATATCAAGCTTCACACCACGCCGAAAAGTGAAGCCACGGTCATCGGAGTCGATTTGGTGTGAGCTCACACCGAGATCAAGCAGGACCCCGTCTAGACCTCGATCTCGGATCTCAGGGTCAAATACCGCACGATCGAATCGAGACGAGACGAATCGCACTCGGCTTCTATGATCCGCGAGCACCTTTCGTGCCTCGTCCAAGGCTTCTGGGTCACGGTCGACCGCGATTACACGACACTTCTTGGACGACTCAAGTATCATCCTAGTATGACCACCGCCGCCGACAGTGCCATCGAGATACAGCCCGTCCTCGGCAGTACACATTAATTCCAGTACCTCCTTACCCATCACCGGTTCGTGGTAGCTGGACATATGCGCTAACCGAAGAGCTTGTGGGCGAAGTGCTGGAAATCTCCTGCCTGCTCTTTGACGAGTTCTCCGTATGTCGCCGGGTCCCAGAGTTCTACTCGGTCGAGATTGCCGATGAGTAAAACTGTTCCCGAGAGATTCGCAGCATCCTGAAGAACTGCCGGGACGAGGATTCTACCTTGCTTATCAGGTGACACCTCAACCGCCTGCCCTATAACCAAACGAACTTGATTCCAAGCAGCCGGATCCGCGCGCCGGAACTTGAGAAGCTCCTGCTGGACATCCTGCCACTTAGTCTCCGGAAAAAGGGTCAAATACCGCGACTCCCATTGCAGTAGGACGAAGCGATCACCATCGGCCTCACGCCGGAACGCCGACGGGAGGCTGACGCGTCCCTTCTGATCCATCTGATGCTCGTATTGCCCTACGAAACCGTTCACGCGGTGCACTCAGGTGGTACGAAGTGGGATGAAGTGGTAAATGATGGGCCATAATACGACCAGAGACAGCAGAGCGTCAAGGGGTACTTTTTATGATTTTTTCTGCATTACCATCATTAGCCGATAGGGAATTTCTTCTTTTGTCATCTGGATTATCACCGACCTTGTCGTAAATCGAATTTTTCCAAATTGCGAAGAAAAACCGAAGGCCAGTTGAGAGGCCCGGCCGAAAGAGTGGGGAGAAATGGGTAACTCCGGGTTTATTACATCCCAGCCGATACCGGAATCGGCTAATCTCACAGGGGGGCCCACTTAGAGGCGCGACTGCACCGGATCAGTTGATAATGTGGCCAGTTGTGAAGTGGCTAAACAAAAAAACGCCACGGAGAAAACTTTCCCCGCGGCGTTTTTTTTCGCGGCTCGAAACCGCGACCCAATTTAAGCCTGTACTAGCTACCTCGCTTGATAATCGCTTCCTGGATCTCGATATAGGTACCGACGTTAGACTGGATCTCAGAAAGGTTTACGCCCACCGACGCGGGGTATTCACCTGCTAGGCCCAGCAGTCTAAGTGCCTCCTGGAAAGCAGGCAGAGTGGCCTGAGCAGACTGGAGCGTATTGGGCTCTTGGTCGGCTACAGCTTTACGATACAGACTGAAGGCATGCCAGAAATTCATCTGGTTTAGCATGTCATCACCAAGGTTCGGGATCTGCTTACCGAGAACCATACCGTCAACTGTGTACTGAAACCTGTTCTGCTGATAGCCGTTCTGATACGCTTCCGCGAACACCATCGTAGCAGCCTGCGCAGCCTGCGCCGGATTACCTTCAGCTGCACGAGACAAGACAACTACCGCATCTTGCAAGCGACCAGCTTGGATTAGCCAGTTCCCCTGCCGGAGCGCAGCACTCGGATGTTCCGGGTTGATCTCCATGACACGGTCTAGTGCGCTGATCGCATCATCCAGCCGGTCTGCCCTCTGAAGCGCATCGGCATAAAGAAGCCACGGGCGGTCTTCCGACGGATGCGTTTCCAGCACACGCTCGCTCATCATGATCGCGTTATCGAGGTCTTCGAGCTGGATATAAGCTGACACCACGTTCTCCAACAATCGAACCTCTGTCTCGGTGCCCTTAACTTCGAACACCTTCACGTACGAGTCGATCGCCTCTCGATAATATCCGGCTGCCTCGGGTGCCAAACTCTCTTCACCGTCGGTGGGCGCAGTGAGAGCCGCTTCTTGCTGGATGTCACTAGCAGCCCTGAAAGCAAATCCGCCATACTGTGTGTGCAGGTCAACGTTCTCAGGATCAACGTCGAGACCCACCTGAATGAAAGCCATCGCTCCAACTGGGTCACCCGCCTGAGCCAACTCATACGCAATCCGCATCCGAATAGCGGAGTTCCCCGGGTTGATATCAAGATAGCGCGAGTAGTAGTCACGTGCCTTATCGTCTTGCTCGCTTACGGCTGCGATGTAACCAGCCAATTGCAAAGCATCTTCGTGAAACGGGTTGGCCTCGATAACCGTCTCCAGTTCCCCGAGCGACTCATCCATACGCTCCATCTCGTAAAGAATCCGACCACGCAGATAGCGAGTTCCTATCTGGTTCGGGTTCAGAGAGAGTGACTCGTCGCAGTTGCGCAAAGCGTTGTCCCACTGCTGCGATGCATAGTAATCGTTACAAATGGCCGCCGAACGTACCGTAGTGGAATAGCGCTCGAACTGCTCATATATGTTCTGTGCAGCGAGTTCTCTGTCGTCCTTAGTAGCCGGAAACGCTTCTATCGGGAAAGACTCCGAACCCTGAATATCCCAAACCTCAGCGGAGAGCATGAAGTTGTCTTTAGATACCTCCGTGTAACTCCCACATATGGCGACTGGAATGTTGACCTGAGACGCAAGCTGACGCGTGTAAAGACAGTTCAAGTCATCAATCTTCATATCAAAGCGCTTAGCTTCGTCTTTGATGTCCCCCTCCTCCATGGATACGTGCGTTGGGAAATCTTCAAGCAACTCACGTAGTTCCTTAGAGACATCTTTTCCGAATCCACGATCCGCATCCTCAAGGGGTTCAAAGTACGGAATAATGACTCGGAAACGCCCTCCGTCCTGGGCCGCTACCTGAGCAGCAGGGGCGATCACGATAGCGGCAAGCGCCAAAGCGAAAGTTAGCTTGAGCCGTCCAAGCATTGCTTCATCTCCTTGGGTTTTACCCACCATAGCAAGGCGGGCTCATCCGGATCGGAATCCGAACAGGTTCAATCACGTCTATTGATTAATCTTGATTACCACACACAAAAGCCGGAGATCCTAAGATCTGCGGATCCCTCCATGAATAGCTTGCGAATTTATTCACAAAGTTTGAAGTGAGCAAACATATTTTTCGGCAAACAAAATGCAATCAATGAATCTCGGGCCAACCCGCGGTACCCACGCGCACCCTGGCTGCGGTCATCCCGTGCCGCCAATTATTTCAGATTCTATTAGAAAGGCCCATCGAAAGCCTCAAGTGTTCGGCGCAAATCAACCGGCATTAGAGAGGAGGCTCTCACTGAATAGTCATACATAACTTGCACGGTCGAACCGCTCTGAAGCTTGTCCCCATTCTCTCCGCGAACCTCATACTGAAACTCAAAGTGCTTCCGGCCAATCCTGGATACGCGCACTCCTACCGAGACCGTCTGAGGCCAAAACACTCTGGAGTGCCACCGCACGCTACACTCAGCTAGCACATAGGGGAGTTCAGCAGTCTGGCTATCACCTACCACGTGCTCCCAGTATGCCCAGCGAGCCTCTTCAAAATAAATCAGGGCATCGGCGTGGTGCACATGCCCAGCCACATCCACATCACGAAAGCGAACGGGCACAGAATGCCAAAAGCGGAAGCCAGAATCGCTCTCACCTTTGTCGTTCTTCACTTTTTCACTCATCAGTCTCCTACCGGCTTCATTCTGGCTAGTAACTCGGCACTTTCGGTGAACGCTTAAGGATGCTTCGTGTAGAACCTAAGTCCCAAGCCAACGTGCATATGAATATTCTAAGGATAAAGACAGACAGTGTCTCAGAGACAGCGTTGCAACAGTGCCGAAACGGATCAGTTTAAACCCGTATGAATTCGCTAGCTCGGAGACCTGCCCCAATCTCACTATGCTGAGCATACAGAGTCGAACCCTACTCAACCCTATCGCCATCACAATCAGTTTTCTGAGCACCACACCCGTACTCGGACAAGATGCGCAATGCCATTTTAGGGGAGCCCTTGACGCCCTGGCGGAACGTATGAGTCCGCTGGATTCTGTGGCCATCACCCTTGGAGACAGGCAGGCCAAACTCTGTTACGGCCGACCGTCAGCACGAGGACGAACGATGGTAGGAGAGGAGGATCCCCTAGGTCAGCCATGGCGCATGGGTGCCAATGAGCCGACAACACTCCATCTCCCATTCCCCGCTCGCCTAGGCTCAATAGACCTACCACCCGGCAAATACTCGCTATACGCAATCCCGGCAGAAACCGAGTGGACCGTGATCGTGAACACAAACACCAACCGTTGGGGTATTCCTATAAGTCCGGACGTGCGCTCATCTGACTTCGGGAGCGTGAAAGTGACGCCGAAAGAATCGAGCAACTACGTCGAAACAATGACATTCAGTTTTCAGGGATCAGACCTAAGCGGCCTGATCACTTTCGCCTGGGAACGTAGAACATTCGACCTTGCCATCTCACGTCGGTGAGCGATCAAACTCATGCCCCTCAGTATCCAGAGTACCTAGGTGATGGCGAACGATCCGCTTGCTCTGAGAGGCGCGGTCGAAATCATCGCACATCGTGGGTTTAGCGCTCGCGCACCCGAAAACACGATCGCGGCCCTTACTCTAGCCCTCAAAGAGGGGGCTACGGCGGTCGAGTTCGACCTTCGTACAACGAGTGACGGGAACCCGGTACTCATGCACGACAAGACACTGAATCGAACCACAAATGGTATCGGCAAAGTGGAAGAGCAAAGCCTAGCGGAGCTTGCACAACTAGACGCAGGCTCTTGGTTCAATTCAGCCTTCGAGGGAGAACGCGTCCCTTCTCTCGCTGAGGCACTTGAGTGTCTAAAAGTCCAGGTCAAAACCATTTTCGCCGAGTTGAAGGGCGAAGGTACAACCCAAAACCTGCGAAACGTAGTCTCGATAACACGCGCCGCTGGCCTCCTCGACAAAACCGTATTTATCGCCAAAAACTGGTCGCTGCTTGACGAACTCCGGCGACATGCCCCAGAAGCTCTGATAGGTCCTATTGTCGAGCGCCGGGAACAGACTCATGAAGCCTTTACTCGTGTCACTAACGATCCCCGATGCCTTCTCGACTTCGATGCACGCATTCTCCTGAAGGATCCAGAAATAGCGCTTTATGCAAAACGAAATGGAGTGGAGGTCGCCGTATGGACAGTGGATAACATAGGAGACGCAGCGTTACTTCTAGATCTCGGAGTCCGTCGGATTACCACCAACCAAGTCGGGCGGATGCTAGCGTGGGCTCGCACGCTTTAGGCACATCTGCAACCTGTTACCGCTCTGTAACAGGCCCGTCTACCGGCAAGGTCATCGTGAACGTGCTTCCCTTACCAAGAGTCGAGTCGACTTCAGCGGTACCGCCATGTGCAGAAGCCACTCCCTTGACAATCGCCAGACCCAGGCCTGCTGAGCCCCCGTCTCGCTTTCCACCTTGAGAGAATCGATCAAAGATCCGTCCTCCAACATCCGGAGCAACTCCCGGTCCGTTATCTGTTACCGAGACGCGAACCGACGAACCGTCGTAGGTGCTTGACGCGGTGACACTGCCGCCTTCGGGGGTCACGCGGATCGCGTTGTCCAGCAAGTTGGAGACCGCTTGGATAATCCGGTCTCGGTCCACTCGCGCCACAACGGGCCCACTCTTCTCAACGCTAAGATTGATAGATCGTGATGATGCTCGCATTTCAAACATTGACACTGCTTCATCCAAAAGCATCATCAGATCTTCCTTAGAAGGCCGCACGACAAAGATCCCTGCTTCAATTCGGGAAGCGTCGAGAAGGTCTCCGATGAGGCTCTGCATGCGCTTCCCAGATCTGTGAATCATCTCAGCCTGACGTCTGCGTTCCTCCTCGTTGAGCGAGAGATCAAGTAAGATTTCGGCTGCCGCGATCGTAACGCTCAGCGGATTTTGCAGGTCATGCGAGACTATGGAAACAACATCTTCGCGCTGACGCACCGCCCTCCGAAGTTCGGCCTCGCGTTCAAAAGTTTCCGTCATATCGGTAAACGTGAGAACGGCACCGATTAAATCCGCTCCGTCGATCATCGGTAACAAAGACCAACGCGCTGGAAATGGGAAACCCCTCCGGTGCCAGAGGACAGCCTCATCTCCCGACTCTAGTGCTTTACCTTCCGCGGCAGCAGAGAGTAACGATGACGAAGACCGGTCTTCTGCTCTTCCTTCTCTATCGGAATGAAGAATCGTTGCATGCACATCCCGTCCGCGGATTTCGGACACAGTGTATCCGAGGAGGCGAGCACCAGCCCGGTTTAGCGAAACACATCGCCCATCAAGGTCCATACCCAGCACCCCATCATCGGTAGCCTCCAGGAGTGCGTCGACTTCTCTTCTCTGCTGAACCGCTACACGCCGCCGTGTCTCCCTCTCCACGGTCAGTGCGCGATAACGGTACGCCACCCGACCAACAATCAAAGTGGCAAGCAAAGCAACGAGAGCTAGTACCAGCATTATACGTGCCTGTAGTCGCTGCTCCGTTACTACTCTGCTGCGACTAGCACTAACCTGCTCCGCAATAATGAGATCGAGATCACGTGTTGCTCTTTGCAGGTCCTCATAACCCTGCCGCAGTTCAGCTCTCGCATCCTCTGTCGGCCCTTGCTCGAAGAGCTGAATATTATTGAATCGCCAATCAAATGACTCACTTCGCAGTGCTGCTACCCTCTCGAAAACAGTCGTCCCTAAATAGGTGGGAGCGGGAGAAGAGTCTGACTGAAGCTCCCCGAGCACATCCTGATCCAACTCTCTCGCGAACGCGGCCAACGAGTCTAGTACCGCATCCTCTTCTACGATTGCGGCCCCGTAATATTCGCGGAACGAGCCATCGCGAGAGAGAAGAAAACCCTCGACCCGGGCCATCTGTCTCGCCTTCAAAAGGCCCAACTTCGCGCTTAGCCTCGTTGCTGGCTCACCTACGTTGATGATCATGCCCTGAACAGCTGCAACCCGTTGGCCGAAGTATGAGGGCACAGCAATCAGTGCGATCAAAGCCAGCGCGACAAAACCTAATGCCCATAGCCCACGTGCTGACGGCGGGCGGGGCACCTGAGGCTCGATTCGTGAGAAGGGCTGCCATCCCGTTTTATCGGTCATCTCCGGTCCGCCATTCTTCTCCTAACTAGTCGAAATCGAAGTCCTCTTCACATGCACCTAAGGATTGGAACCCTCAATACTTCAGGTAGAGTACGCTCACGATAGTCAATCCGTAAACAAGGCGGTAAGGTCACAGAAAGACATCACTCCGCACTTTTTAGTTGCGGATAGCAGAGAGGCTAATACCGTCCAAAACCTCAGGATCGGCAGAGAGCTCCGTCTCTCCCGGCTCGAAGCCGTTCATACGTAGAATGTAAGCCACGAGGCCAACTGCTTCTTCATCGGTGAGGCTACCTGGAGCAGTTTCAGGCATCTGTGTCTGGATCATCTGATATAGTGAGCCCGCATTACGACGGCTCCACTTGAACTTGAACTGCGAATCCGAGAACTCACTTGAGGCGTGGCATTCGGTGCATTGGCTGCGAAACACCTCTCGACCGCCGTCCGCCTGATCATCTGTGAATGAACTCGAACCATTAGCGTTCTCGGCGGCTACGGCTACAGTCGCAGCCTCAGCGGGCTGATCTTCACTCTGAGGAGCGACCGCAGTCGCTGCATTACCCGACGACGCACATCCGGACAGAGTGAAAAGAAGCGAGGCAATCAGGGTTTTTTGATAGCGTTTCATCGAGGGTCGATCCTGGTTCAAAGTAGCTGATGAAAAGAGCCAAGCCCGTACAAGCCTGCAACCGGTTCGAGCCCAGCATCTAACTGCAACCTTCTAAATCTTGATATAGACTCTTTTGGCATGGAGAACCCATATGAGTCCAAGCCAGATCGCTACGTACGCTAGAGCAAAGGCCAATGAGCCATTCACGTCACCAGCCCAGTCCCTGAAAACGACCTCGTATACCCAATTATAAATAGAAAGACCATCCTCACCGCCAATGCGGATGTACCCTAACATCTTACTCGCCATACCTGAGGCGACATACACGGCGATCGCATTCATGCCGAATACGACCATCCAAGCGCACCATGCACCTCTGAGTCGCTTAACATCAATCAACCAATACATCGACCCGAATAGCAGAAGCGCCGTCCCTGAGGTAAACAAAGTGAAAGAACTGGTCCACAGATTCTTGTTTATTGGAAAAGCCAGACCCCAAACAAGGCCCAAAGCAGCCAACAGTGCAGCGGCGGTAAGCATTCCTCGCGCCTTGATCTCACCACTCCTGTCGGCTTGGAGCCAATCTCCTGTCGCGATGCCCAGGAGTGATGTAACTACTGCGGGAAACGTCGAAAGCAGACCCTCTGGATCCCAAGTACCCTGCCAAAGACGACCCGGCATCAAGAGCCGATCGAGCCAAGAAGCAAGATTCCCTTCGGGACTCAGATCTCCGGCACCATAGCCTGGAACCGGTACCAGCGTCATCACTGCCCAGTAGCCGAGAAGTAAAACGCCTCCTGTAACTGCACGTCCGCGGGCGCTGAGATAGATGTATGAAGCACCCGCTACCAAGTAGACAATCCCAATCCGTTGAAGCACTCCATACAACCGCATCTCTGCCCAATCGAAAGTTGGAATCGCACGCATAGCGACCCCCAATCCAATCAGGATTAACGAACGACGAAGCACGTGACGCATCAGGTGGCCAGTCTGCGCAACGGCGCCTAGCCTGCGCCGAAAAGAGAATGGGATGGCCACACCGACTATGAAGAGAAAGTAAGGAAAGATAAAATCTGTCGGTGTCCATCCGTGCCACTCTGCGTGCTGAAGCGGAGGGTATACATAAGACCAGCTTCCCGGATTATTTACGAGTATCATCCCCGCAATCGTCAATCCACGGAATGCGTCTAGGGAGACAAGGCGCCTCGGCGATGTCTGAGCATCTCTCACAAGGCACGACCCAGGTCAGCAGGCAAGTTAACGTTTACCGAGACGGCCCTCGCCGACCCAGAGTCGAGCACGACCTTCTTTCCATCAACCGCCTCAAACAGTGATCGAGCAGCTCGCTCCCCTTTATCAAGCAACCCCGTCGCAACATCCATACACTCCGTCCGATAGACGGCACAGAGTGGCTCAAAATCAGGGTCACCTCGTCGACTCGCCGCCGCCGCGAGCACACGATTGGCGTCAGATTCCACCGCCCCCAAAGCCACCGCCTCTATTACCTCCGGACCCACGCTAGGAAGGTCGGTCGCCAAGACAAAGACGGCCGATGCTTGATTCTTGAAAGCATGGTGGAGCGCCGACTCAATACCTGCTAGGGGTCCGAATCCAGGGCGCAGATCCTTCAGCACCGTACCCCACGACTCAGAAACTGAGCGGGAGGAAACGATCACCACGTCGTCGCACACAGCGGCCAATGCATGGGACGCTCGCAATACCATCGGAACTCCCTCAATCTCCGTGGCAGCCTTATCACGGCCGAAGCGCCGACTCTCTCCTCCAGCTAAAACTGCACCTATCATCGGCCTCAGTGAGAGTGGGATCTGTTGCCCGGTCATGGAAAATATCCGTTCACTCTACTCGCTGGGGTTCCGTATAGACGTTAAAGCCTCCTTTACGGGTAAAACCCACAAGCGTGTGCTTGAATCGTCGAGCTAGGTCGACAGCCAGACTAGATGGTGCACCCACCGCCACCAACATCGGGATTCCAGAAATAACGGCCTTCTGGACTAGCTCGAAGGAAGCACGTCCACTAACCACGAGAATCTTATTACTAGCGGGAAGCCTACGAGCCAGAAGCTCGTGACCCACAACCTTGTCTACTGCATTGTGTCGGCCTACATCCTCCATTACGACATGGCGTTTGCCGCTAGCGTCGAAAAGTCCTGCTGCGTGAAGTCCGCCGGTACGCTCGAACACCGTCTGCCGTTCGAGTAGTCGATCAGGCAACTCAGTTATCAACTCAACAGCAACCGTCAGACCAGCTGGTAGCAGCTGGCACCCCGCTGCTTCGACGGCTTCGAGAGAGGCCTTACCACAGACACCGCAACTCGAATTTGTGAAGACATTACGGCGCAGAAGCTCAAGGTCGAATCTAACGTCTGGGGCTAGTTTGGCTTCAACGACATTGTACTCCTGCTCTTCCGGGCCCTGGCAATACGATAGCTCAAGCACATCGGAGGCCGACGCCAGAACACCTTCGCTGCGAAGAAATCCAGAAACTAGGTCGAAATCATTTCCAGGCGTTCGCATCGTAATCGCTATCGACTCGACTCGACGCCCTTCTTTTCCTTGCCATGAAACCCGAATCTCAAGCGGCTCTTCAACAGCCAAGACATCCTTCCGGGATTCGGACGAACCATCCCTGTAACGCTCGACCCTAGCAGTCTTTGTCCCGCCTCTCTGACCAATCACAATGACTTAGTCAGAAAAGTAGTAAGGACTTGAACAGGCCCATCATGAGAGCATCCACTTATCGGTCCTTTGCCATAAGTATTTCCCCTAATTCTCTCCCGGAGCCTGATTCTCTGCGCCTATTAAAGGCAATCCATCGTGCATATTGAGCACTGTATCAGCCACCTCTGTAGTAGTGATGACTCGCCAAGCTATGCAGATCCCCCGATCGCCGCCAAACGATTACTCTGAATGCGCTTGCCGGCGCTGCCAACATGACGCCTCTTCTCAGAGCTTAACGTATTCCGGCATAACTCACATCTGAGAAGCTCGCACATGTTCGTTCTGCACCCATCCAAGTATCAGGGCAATCTCGCTCACTCTCGTTTACCTGTCTTCATTCTGGCCTGCCTGCCTCTACTCTGCGTTCCTATGCCTGCAGCCGCTCAATCGAGCGAGGCGCGTCCAGACGCAGTTGCAGACTTCGACCTAGCAGCCCGATGGGCACCATACAAGATCCGTGAAATGGTGCACAGCACGACCGTCTCACCCCGCTGGATCAAGGGTACTGAGACTTTTTGGTACGAATGGGAAAACGCGGATGGGACGTTTTTCTATCTGGTGAATCCGGAACGTGGAACCCGAAACCAACTCTTCGACAATGACGTGATGGCGGCAGAGTTGACTAGGATCACGAGAGACCCCTGGGATGGGCAGCACCTCCCTATCACTAATATTCGCTTCCTCAACGACGATATCTTCCAATTTGACGTCGAGTCATCCCAGGACGAGGAGACACAAGAGGAGTCCGGTCAGGATAACGAGGAGCGAGACGATGAAGATGATCGAGAGCGAACCCAGAAACGTGTTCATCACTTTGAGTTCACTGTCTCCACGCAAACGTTACGAGAACTAAGAGACTTCGAGGAGCCCGACGATCACCCTGTGTGGGCAAGCGTCTCTCCCGATGGCCAGACAATCATCTTCGTCCGTAACTACAACCTATGGATGATGTCGGGTTCGGATTATGGGCGAATCCTCGACGCTCGTCGCGGTAAAGATGGCGATGAGGCGGAAGAAGCTGAAAATGAAATAGATGTAGAAGAGATCCAGCTCACCACCGACGGAGAAAAGTACTACTCGTATGCCGCAAATGGCACTGGGCGGGGTGAGACCAACATCTCTGAAGAAGAGAACAAAGACGATCGCAAGCGGGCCAATCTTACTTGGTCACAGGACTCCCAGCGTTTCGCGTTGTTGCGAACCGACTATAGAGAAGTAGGCAAACTCTGGGTGGTCCACACGACGGGAAACGATAGGCCTGAGCTGGAAACTTACGCGTACGAGATGCCCGGCGAAGAGAACGTCGACCAGCATGAGATAATCATTTACGACGTCGAGAACCGAAGCCAGGTAACCGTCGCCGATCAAACGGAGAAGGACCCAGATCTGAGCATCGTAAATGCGCAGCAGTTCTTCTATCCAGATTCAGACGAACCACGCGTATCTCAGTGGATATCCGAAAATTCAGACGAGCTCTATTACCTCCGAATCTCAAGAGATCGACACAGGGCAGCTCTCAGTGTGGCCAATACCACAACCGGAGAGTTTCGAGACATTCTCGTGGACAGCCTCAACACATACATGGAGACTCGGCAGCCTCAGCGCTTGACAGATGGAAGCTGGCTCTGGTGGTCCGAGCAAGACGGATGGGCACACATATACAGGTATTCCTCTGACGGAAATCTTAGAAACCGACTTACATCAGGGCCATGGCATGTCGATGGAATCGTCGGCATTGACGAGGAACGCGGGTATGCCTTCCTCACCGGTCAAGGACGGGAAGACGGCGAAGATCCGTACTATCAACACCTTTACCGTGTGAACCTGGATGGTTCCGGGTTAACGCTGCTTAACCCGGGTGACTATGAGCATAGATTTTCTATGGGTGAGTCGAGACGCTTCTTCGTCGACAATTACTCCCGAGTAAATACAAAACCCGCATCCGCGCTCTACAACGCCCAAGGGACAAAGATTTTAGACCTTGAGATTGCGGACTTCTCTGCTTTGGATGACGCAGGCTATTCATTCCCTGAGCCTTTCGTGGCTGAGGCTGCTGACGGAGTTACCGACATCTACGGTGTCATGTATAAACCCTACAACTTTGATCCAGAGAAGAACTATCCAATCATCGCTTATGTGTACCCGGGTCCTCAAACGGAGTCAGTATCCAAGTTCTGGTCGACTAACCAATACGAGCAGGCGCTTGCGCAATTCGGTGTGATCGTCGTGACGCTAGGAAACAGGGGTGGGAATCCAGACCGATCAAAGTGGTACCACAATTACGGTTATGGTAATCTCCGAGATTACGGTCTGGCAGACAAAAAGGCCGTTATAGAGCAGCTCGGCGATCGGCACGAATTCGTAGACCTAGACCGAGTCGGGATCTACGGTCACTCAGGGGGTGGGTTCATGTCGACTGCTGCAATGCTGGTTTACCCAGACTTTTTCAAGGTCGCCGTATCGTCCTCAGGAAACCATAACAATGACGTTTATAATCGCTGGTGGTCGGAGATACATCACGGAGTTCAGGAAGTGGTCGACGACGACGGCACAATCTCGTTCGAGTACGATATTGAGAAGAACTCAGACCTCGCCGCCAACCTCAAAGGTCATCTGCTTCTAACGACCGGAAACGTGGACAATAATGTTCACCATGCGGGAACTCACCGTATGGCAGAGGCCCTTATCCGCGCAAACAAACGCTTCGACTACTTTGTCTTCCCCGGTCAACGACATGGGTACGGTGACATGGGTGATTACTGGTTTTGGCTGCGAGCAGAATACTTCGTCGAGCACTTACTAGGTGCCCGGGCAGATATGGCGGATATCCTTCCGCTTCAGGTAGAAAGTCCGAAAACCAGATGATATTAAGTGAGACTCGATCGATTAAGCCTCGGGGGGATCCCTCCTGATTTCTCCAGGCAGCAGTGCATCACGCTTCTCACGTATACGGGCCCATATCCGTGAAGACACAAAAATTCCTGAGACAACCGTATAGGCTGACCCCATCCCGAGCATCAAAGCCACCAAGAGCCCACCCAACCACAAGGTGAAACCAACCGCCACCGCAAAACCCGGTCTGAGACCAACCACGCTTTATCTCCAGTTTGCAAGACTGAGGGTCTTCACTCCGAGTCCGGCTTGCAGGACAGTCGCTCAGTCAAGCTACCTGAGTAACGAGCGAATTGACTGTCGTTGGGCACCCCGCTTTCTCGCAGCAGACAGTGATAAGTATGCCTGTTTGCTTTTCTGCAGTCCATGAAAAAACTCTTCACCCTAGCGACTCCATGCTTAGCAAGAGTCGCCCGAGTTGGTGCACTAAGCGGCTCTTGCCAAATTGTGATCATGAAATTCCTGGCGACCTCACTGCATATAGCTACCGTCATCTTCATCATATCGGTCGCGGCACCAGCGTCTTTGCACGCCCAAAAGACCGACATGACCTCTACCGATGCAACAGCAGGCAACGAACTCCGCGTATGGCTGGTGACTGCTGGCCCCGGCAGTGCCGTGTGGGAGCGCTACGGTCACAACGCAATACGAGTGCTCAATACAAGCACGGGTTACGACGTCTCCTACAACTGGGGGATCTTCAGCTTCGGACAGCCCGTAGAGTTCATCATCCGATTTCTTCAGGGCCGTATGCTTTACATGATGGCACCCTTCGATACTCAGATCATGCTTGACGCCTACGCGAGAGACAATCGAGAGGTAGTGCTCCAAGAACTGGACCTTACAGCTTCAGAAAAGCTCGAGCTGCAAGCCTTCGCAGAGAACAACGCGTTACCGGGCAACCGGGATTATGCATATCAGTATTTTCGCGACAATTGTTCTACTCGAGTCCGTGACGTCCTAGACATGGTTCTAGCAGGCGAACTCAAAAAGGCCCTCAGTGACACTCCGACAGGCAAAAGCTACCGGTGGCATACGAGAAGGCTCACGAAGATCGACCCGCTAATCTATACGGGGATGGACGCGCTGCTCGGGCCTCGAACGGACGCCGAGCTGACAATCTGGGATGAGATGTTCCTTCCCCTGAGTCTCCGCGATGAAATCAGAGATTTCGAAGTAGTGCGATCTGATGGGACGGTTAGAAACCTGGTCGAGTCGGAAGAGGTTGCTGTGTCGTCTACGCGCGTCAAAGAAGCAACAGCACCGCCCGGGTGGCTTATGCGTTACCTGACTCTAGGGACCGTTTTCGGCATAGCTTTCGCTTCCCTAAGATTGAGGCTTGTACGTCAATCGGCTTTTGCGCGTCGACTTATCATCAGCGCTGCTTCTAGCTGGTCGGGCATTTTTGGAGTCTTAGGTTTAATACTCGTCGGTCTTCTGTTCACAGACCATACGTTCTCAGCTTGGAATGAGAATCTCTTTCTCGCGAACCCCCTCCTTGGTGTCCTCTCCATAGCTATACTAATGTCCTGCATAGACGTAACATGGCAAATTCGCGCCCAAAAAATTTCTGCCGTTTGTGCCACGATCGCGTTGATCGGGCTGGTCTGGCAAATTACACCAATGTCCGGACACGAAAACGGAGCGTTTTTCGCTCTCCTTCTCCCTGGTCACTTAGGCTTAGCGTGGGGGCTAGGTGCAGACGATACCAGTATTTCCGAAGCTCACAACGCGCCCAAACCAGCAGTAAACTAGACTAACTGCTTTGTCCTAAGACGAGCGCTGGCAGGGCCCAACAAAGAAGAACTATTTTAAGCCCCGGAAAAATTAGCTGTTGTGTCGATAGGGCCAGACTATAATTCTGCTCAGGAATCCAGTGAATGCCCGAGAAGAAAAGGCATGACGCCAACTAACGATGAACTCATCGCGGAAGCGATGACCGAAGAAGCTCCACTCCTACCGCTGTTGCATCGAATTCACGAGCGGGACGGCTACTTGAGTGAAGAAGCACTCCGATCAGTATCCAAGGGGTTGAGAATTCCAATCGCGGATCTGTTTGGAACAATTACGTTCTATCATCACTTCGCGCGTGACCCAGGTGGCTTCGAGGCACCCAGGGTCTGCACAGGACCGATTTGCTGCCTAAAGGGCGCGCACGACTTGGTGGCCCAACTAGATGGTGCCACTGGAATGCCTTGCAGTGGCCGTTGTGACGAACCCATCCCAGTGATCCGAGGCAGTCAGACGTTCGTTGGTCTATCAGCCAGTCAACTCACCCTAGGCGACACTCCAGTCCCTCCTGCCAAGGTAGGAGATTACGAAGAGTGTGTCTTCGCTAACATCAGGAGTAGCGACCGGAAAACTATTGAGGGATATCGCCAAACCGGTGGATACGAAGGTCTTGAAAAGGCAGTGACCTCCATGAGTCCCCAAGAGTTGACTGAGATGATCGACCAAAGTGGTCTGGCAGGCAGGGGAGGAGCGGGGTTTCCGACGGGACGAAAATGGAAAGCTGTAGCCGACGCCAAAGGAGGACCCAAAACTGTAGTCTGCAACGCAGACGAGGGTGAGCCTGGGTGTTTCAAAGATCGAGCCCTGATGGACCACGATCCCCACGCAGTCCTAGAAGGCATGGCTCTCGCATGCTACGCGACAGGATCACCAAGAGCATTCCTTTACCTGCGGTACGAGTACCCAGAGACTGAGCACCTCCTAGTCAACGCTATTTCTGAAGCCGAAGCCGCCGGAGTTATAGGGGACGACGTGTTCGGAACGGGCATCAAGATTAAGATCTATCTACGTCGAGGAGCGGGGGCGTATATCTGCGGAGAGGAAACCTCACTTCTAAACTCGCTAGAGGGCAGTCACCCCTTCCCTAGGAATAGACCACCCTACCCGGTAACACACGGATATGAGGGAACACCAACTGCAGTGAACAACGTTGAGACCCTGGCTTCCGTGCCACCAATTGTCCTGCGCGGCCCAGACTGGTATCGAAACTTAGGTCTTGGGAATCACTCAGGAACAAAGGTGATTTCTCTTTCAGGGGACGTGGCACGGCCCGGAAATTACGAGGTTCCAATAGGATTACCCTTGTCCACTCTAATCGACGAGTGGGCTGGCGGAGTCCCTAACAATCGCTCAGTCCAAGCCGTCACCATGGCAGGTCTTTCTGGGGGATTTCTCGCAGGTGACGACCTCGATGTCACGCTAGACGAACCGTCGATTCGAGCAAAGGGTTCATTCCTTGGAGCTGGCGGAATCATGGTGTTCGACGACAGTCGCGATATGGTCGAGATCTCGCATATGGCAATGGAGTTTTTCGCTGAAGAATCATGCGGAAAATGCTTCCCGTGCCGAATCGGGACCCAGCGGCTAACTGAACGACTTGCTGGTAAAGCGGGCCCCGAAGATCTTGAACAGTGGCTCGACGAGGTAAGCGACCTCAACAAGACGATGAAGGAGACTTCCGCCTGTGGGCTCGGGCAAGCCGCGCCACTGATCACGGAGAGCCTTCTCAAGTACTTTCCTCAAGCCGTGCAGGCGCATGTCATTGGCGAATGATAACAAGAATGGAACGACACCATGAGCGATGAAACCGGACGCACGATCTTCCTCGATGGAGAGGAAGTCCCGTTCGATATAGGTGAGACCATTTTCCAGGTGGCAGAGCGATACCGCAAAGATATTCCCACCCTCTGCTACGATGATCGCCTCGAAGCATTCGGCGGCTGCCGACTTTGTGTCGTGGAGATCGAAGGAGCGCGCACACCAGTCGCCTCTTGCACGACGATGGCTGAGCCAGGAATGCGCATAACAACAAAGAGTGGATCGCTCGAAATGCATCGACGCGTGCTGCTTGAGATGGTCGTGTCCGAGAATCGCGAAGTCGACGTCGATGAACTCTCGGGCTATGCATCGCAAGAGATGAAAAATCTCGTAGACCGTTATAGCGCGCGCACAGGCCGCTTCGCCGGTGATAAGTCTGGCGTTTCACGTCCGGACGACCCCAATCCGTTCATCCTTCGGGACTATGAGAACTGTATCTCATGCTACCGATGCGTCAGAGTCTGCGCAGAGCAGGAAGGCGACTACGCTATCTCGATCATGAACCGAGGCTTCGAGACACAGATCACAACCGAGTTTGGCGGCCTGCTGAAGGACTCATCCTGCACATTTTGCGGACAATGCATCCAGACATGTCCGACTGGCGCTCTGGGGGATCTCAAAGCGCTACGACATGTAGAGGTCGAGGAGCCGATCGAGAAGACTCGCTCAGTTTGCACATACTGTGGTGTGGGTTGTGCCCTCGACATTATGACCAAGGGTGACCAAGTCGTGGGCATCCAGCCAGCGATGGACGGCCCAGCCAACGAAGGCGCACTCTGCGTGAAAGGTCAGTTCGCCTTTGACTTTGTTCATCACCCAGATCGTCTAAAAACACCTTTCATACGAGATGACCACGGACAACTCGTACCCGCGACATGGGATCAGGCACTCGATAAGGCGGCCGCCGGACTTCTTGAAGCCGTAAACGAACACGGCCGCCACAGTCTCTACGCAATAGCCTCCGGCAGAGCCCCGAATGAAGCCGGATTCACTATGCAGAAGTTCGTCCGAGCTGGCTTAGGGACGAGTTATATCGACAATTGCAGCCGTGCCTGACACTCTCCAACAGTCGCCGGTCTGGCGGCAACGATCGGGCGTGGCGCCATGTCGAACCCACTACGCGACATGGAAAAGCCTGATGTAATCTTTTGCATCGGCACAAACATGACGGAATGCCACCCCGTCGCAGCAACACGCCTCAAGAAAGCAATCGCTAACGGGGCAAAGATGATCGTTGCAGACCCCCGAGAAATCGGGCTCGTTGAGCATGCTGACATGCACTTGCGACTCCGCGTAGGCTCAGACGCAGCGCTCCTGCTTGGCATGGCCCATGTAATCGCCAGAGAGGGGCTGATCGACGAAGGGTTTCTCGCAGAAAGGACAACTGAAGCTGAGGCATTCCTCGAGCACGTGAAAGAGTTCACGCCCGAGTGGGCATCAGCCATCTGCGACGTCCCACCCGAGCTAATTGAGCAAGCCGCTCTGCTCTACGGTCGGGCGGATCGAGGGGCGATCTATTACACGCTGGGTATAACCGAGCACATCTGCGGTGTGGACAACGTTCAAAGCTTGTGCAACCTGGCACTCATGACAGGAAACGTCGGTCGCGAGGGCACGGGTATCAATCCGATGCGAGGCCAAAACAATATCCAGGGAGCAGGTGATGTAGGAGCGATCCCGAATAACTATCCAGGCTTCCAGCCGGTCACTGATCCAGCGAACCAAGCCAAGTTCGAGGAGGCGTGGGGACGGAAGATCGATATCGATAAGGGTATCACCAAAGTGCGCGCGCTAGAACTCGCCGGCGACAAGATTCGAGCGATGCTCATCGATGGTGAGAATACGCTGGTTACGGATCCGGACAGAGAGCACTGCGAGCACGCGTTAAAGTCACTCGATTTCCTCGTGGTATGTGACCTCTTCATGACAGAAACCGCAGAATTGGCCGATGTCGTCTTTCCGGCCTCGGGCTTTGCGGAAACCGACGGCACGCAGACGAACACCGAACGTCGTGTCCAGCGTCTCCGACGTGCGACACCGCCGCCAGGCGAAGCAAAGCCTGACTGGTGGATTGTTTCGCGACTTGCTCAGAGGATGGGCTTTCATGGTTTCAACTACAGCGAGGCTAAAGACGTCTTCAACGAACTCTGTTCTCTCTCTCCCACGTACGCTGGCCTTGATTGGGATCGTGTCGAGCACGGGGAATATCAATGGCCGGTCCCCGAAGAGGGGCATCCGGGTACACCACGCCTACACGAGGACGGTTTCATCAATGGACGCGGAATCTTCAAGTTGATCAGATACCGTGATCCAGCTGAAACAGTAGACGATGAATATCCGGTGTGGCTCACGACCGGGCGCCGACTCGAATCCTATCACTCCCGAACCCAGACCGGCCGTTCAGAGGGAATCGACTACCTCCTCTCTGAAGAAGTCCTTGAAGTACATCCTGACGATGTAGCGGCTTGGGGTGTAGAAGACGGAAGTTGGGTGGAGATGGCGAGTCGCCGTGGGGCGGTCACAATTAAGGTGAAGGCGACCGCGCGTTCGCCACGAGGTACCGTCTTCACTTCATTCTCGTTCAACGATGTGCCTGTCAATGTCCTCACAGGAGGAGGGTATGACCCGATTACGGATACTGCGGAGCTGAAGGTCTGTCCTGTCCGAATCCAGCCGCATTCTTCAGCACAAAAGACTGGGGCGGGAATCTGATCCGTGATGGCGGGCTAGAAGCTATGAGCTCCTATGTCGAAGCGGCGACTCCGAAAGTGATCTGGGGTCAAGAAACCGAGCGCTAGCCTGTTGAGTTCGAAGGTGACCCGAAAAATCGGTGAAGTGTCAGGGCCATTAACGGGAAACGCCACGTCAGCGCGCAGCACGTGGCGCGCACCACGGCGAAATGCGAACCGAAGGCCAGCCCCCACTCCTTTGTGCCAACCAGAATCGATCCCGAAGGGGGCATCGCCCGACCAGACGCGCCCCATATCAGCGAAAACCGTCATGCCAAGATCAAACCTGCGTGACGGCCACGGAAGCACGATACGATCTTCAACTAGGAACCGCACCGTCCGCCCTCCCGGATAGCTATCCTCCGGTAACGAACGAAGCCCGTCTCGCCCACCTAGGCTTAGTTGGTATGGCATAGTGGTGTTCCAACCACCGGCCATCGAAGCACGAAAGAAGAAAGTCTGCCCAGGAAGAGCGTCGTTCCTCAGGTACGCTACCAGTTCAGCGTCAGCTAGGACGTCTTGCCATCCATCTTTCGCCCGGCGGGACTCGATGTAGGCCCCACCGTGTAGGATCGAAGAACCAACCGGAGCGGTAAAACTGGTATTCGCACGGCCAAAAAACTCGTTCATTCCGATCACGCCATCTGGAACTAGGACCCCAAAGCCCCTTCCTGCTGAGGCCCCCACGAAATAACCCAGACCGACGAGAAGCCGGTCGCGGAGTCCGTCGATGCCATAGTATTCCTGATACCGCATCTGGCTTGCACCTAGGTGTAACCAGACCCGACTAGCCCCACGTTCTTTTATCTGACGTGAGAGCGAGCTGGGCACAACGCCTGGAAAAGGAACTAGTTCGTCGAGGTTGTCGTCCGCTGCGGCTTCGATCGTTCCAAAGCGAGTCACATCACGAGAGAGCGTGAGTCCGGCGATTATAGACTGACCTCTCTGCCCAAACCGCTGAGCTGCCGAAAACTCAATCACCTCTCGGAATTGAGGGGCTAGCACCTGATTCAGTCCGTCGCCGACAGGAGTGCTGTATGAGTAGAAGCTCGTACCACGGCTATATCCCTGACGCACCGAGTATTGGCCTGTCTCTCCAATGAAAGGATATCTGACATGCTGATTGATGAAGTCACCCGGCCGATCTCGACCAACCTCAATGCTCGCGTCAGTTCGTCCGAACAACCGAGGTGTGGATACCGACACGGCTCTTGTCCTCGTCTCCAACCGATCTCGGTGCGTGAACTCAGCGAAGACCCCCTGACCAAGAAAATTCTCCTCAGTGACCTGAATCTTTTCAAGGTTTAGACCCTCATCGTACGTCACACCCAGATCGACCTGAGTCGACCACTCGTCGAGTGTGCTTACCGTGACGTGCCGGCCCCCGGCTCCATCAGGCTTAGATGTCACCCGCGCTTCCGTCAGAAAGCCGTAGGACTCTAGGAGGCGCTCCGACTCCTGTGCTAGGAACGGGTCATAGCAGTCACCTTCCTCAAAAAGAACCTCCCGTCGAATAAACGATTCCTGAGTCCGGATGTGGACAACATCCATAAGCCGGTATACCCATGCGATCGCACCGATGTCCGTCGAATCAGGGTCGAACACAGAGCCACGGATGACCTCAATGTCGGTAATCACCCCGGCATCACAAGACTGACGGGCGAGATCTACTCGGACGGTATCAGCCTGAGCATAGACCGCTTGAGTACGCAACCCAGAAAAGACGATCAGCGCGACAATCAGAGCCATACGGGACATACAACCGTCATGCTTCAGCGAGCCGCCATCTGACGACCGGTCGGAACCAAACAATGCAAAAAGGCGGATAGAGAGTACGGGGGCTAACAAGCAGTTATAGGTGCGTAGAAGATACCGCACTGCGGGCTCTGTTGTTCACCCCTTCCCCAAAACCTCGATGACTCGCATTAAGTAAATCATCCTACTCGGGGGAATGCGTCTCTCCGGTAGGAAAGCTCATTGCCCCTGGCATACCCAAATGCGGAGGTACGAAAAGCATCCCACGAAGCATAGACACGAGCGAAGTCAGCGTTTAGGGACGACTGATCTTGCAGATAGGCGTTTGACTCTCGCCACGCTGCGTCTAAGACATCCTCGGGATACCTTCGCAACATCACCCCATGCTCCTCTGTCAGCCTGCGTAAGGCACGTGGCTCTTCCACATCGTATATAGCGAGGCGATCGATCGCCGTCTCTCCGCACGCCACCTCTAAAATACGCTGGTATGACAACGGTAATTCACGAAACGAGTCGTCACTTACCAGAAGACCCATCGTTACACCCGGCTCCCACCAGCCTGGGTAGTAGTAGTTCTTAGCGATCTGGTGAAGGCCGAGCTTCTCGTCATCATACGGGCCTACCCACTCAGTCGCATCGATCGCTCCCCGCTCCAAAGCCGGATAGATCTCCGCTCCGGATAAAACCTGCACGGTGACCCCTAGCCTCGTCATTATTTCCCCGCCAATACCTGGAATCCGGAAACGAAGCCCCGCTAAATCAGAGAGTGCTTCGATTGGCTCACGAAACCACCCCCCCATCTGACCTGGAGACGCGATCGCGGTCAACGAACGAAGGCCAAACTGCCCCCAGACCTTATTCAGCAAATCAAGTCCACCACCGTGCCACAGCCATGACAGCTGCTGCCGCGTAGTGAGTCCGAAGGGGACACCCGTATCGAACGCCAATGCAGGATGCTTACCGATGTAGAAATATCCGGGTGACAGACCTGCCTGGACTGTACCTTGCATAACCGCGTCCATAACCTGAAGCGGTGGCACCAGTTCACCAGCCGCATAAACGCGGATGGTGAACTGTCCCCCCGTCATCGCCGATACTCGTTCGCTCACACGTATAGCAGCGCCGTGGAGCAGATCAGCACTCGGAGGAAAGCTAGATGCGAGCCTCCACTCGACCCTCGGTCCCGACACCGCGCGCTTCTGTTGCACTTGAAGACCCAATAGATCTCTTCGTGTAATCAAAACCTAGCTTCCACCGGCGTCCTCAAAGATCCATGCGATTCAGCGCATCGACCGCGTATGCGCACGCACGTGCAGTTAGAGCCATGTATGTGAGGGACGGATTCTGATTGGCAGACGACACCATACAAGAGCCGTCTATGACGAAGAGGTTCCGAACGTCGTGCGCTTGGTTGTGCGCGTTGAGCACTGACGTCTCTGGATCTCGCCCCATTCGAGCGGTGCCCATCTCATGAATCGTCTTTCCAGGAGGATTATCCTCATGGAAGACCTGCACATTACGAACCCCCGCTGCCTCCAGCATTTCAGCGGCGCTCACCGCCATGTCATCGAACATCGCTCGCTCGTTCTCCCGCCATCTACATGAGATACGGGGTACGGGAATGCCCCATGCATCAACTACA
>MDTE01088295.1_pt1 | contig 23253 bp, 22 predicted proteins | sample 811231 | NCBI WGS metagenome assembly MDTE01 (sample SAMN05326651, study PRJNA326480) | marine metagenome | isolation source: seawater | place: Indian Ocean: Red Sea | collected 2010 | reverse complement strand
TGCCAATCAGCGCGCCGTTAATAAAGAATATACGCATGATTTGCCCACGTGTTGCGCCGACGGTGCGCAGAATGGCGATCTGCCGCCCTTTGCTTCTTACCAGCATAATCATACTCGAAATAATATTAAACGCAGCGACGAGAACGATCAGAAGAAGAATAACGAACATCACCCGCTGCTGGACCTCAAGCACGCTAAAATAGGTAGCATTCATTTGCTGCCAATCTGTTAGTCGGTATCCCTTGCCGAATACGTTACCGAGAAGCATACGCATTTCATTTATTCGATCAGGATCGTCGACAGTTATTTCAATTGACGAAACGGAATTTCGAAATTTGAAATGAACCTGCGCAAGCCTAAGCGGCATAAAGACAAAGCCACTATCATATTCCGACATATCAACATTGAATGTGCCAACGATTTTATAACCGCGGGCGCGAGGCACGCTACCAAACACAGTCGCCGTTACCGAGGGCGCGATTAAGCGAATAGAGTCTCCAATTGCGAGGTTCAGCTTGTTGGCGAGGCGATGGCCAACAATAACACCTTCTTCAGCCGCATAGCTTTCGAGCGCCGAACTGCCACGCAATCCAGATACGACGCGCTTCTTACGTTGTAGATCCTGGATGGACATCCCATACACTAACGCACCTGTCACGTTGTACTCGCCCCGAGCCAGAACTTCTGCACGAACCACCGGTGCAGCTGTCTCAACCCCGTGAACATTAAGCACCCGATCTATTAGTGGGTCGTAATCGAATATCGAGCCGTCGAAGGAACGGGCAAAGACGTGCGGTTGCAGCCCAAGCACGCGGGTCAACATTTCATCGCGAAATCCGCCCATCACAGACATCACAACAATTAGTGTAAACACGCCAAAGGCGATACCTAGTAAAGAGAACAGCGCGACTAGAAAGGTAAATGTCTCTCTGCGACCTGGCCAAAGATAACGCAACGCGACCATTCTTTCAAAAGCGGACAACATGCGCGAGTTCCAAATGGACCCTTATGTCAGTCGAGAAAAAGCAGCTTCGGCCGAAATTTCTTCACGTTTACCACCGCGTCGCCTAATCTCTACGGTACCTGCTTTTACGCCCCGCGGACCGACCGCAATCTGCCACGGCAACCCGATCAAATCCATTTCAGCAAACTTGACGCCTGCGCGCTCATCACGCTCATCGTAAAGTGTATCCACGTTTGCGACGCTTAAACTGCTATAAAGTTTTTCGCATATCTCATTGCACGCCGCGTCACCGGCCCTGAGATTTATAAGGCCGACCTGGAACGGCGCTACACTCTCCGGCCAGACGATACCGTCATCGTCGTGACTCGCTTCTATTATAGCGCCAACTAGACGTGAGACGCCGATGCCATAGGATCCCATTTCTACGGGAACTTCCTGGCCTTGATCATTGCTCACGGTCGCCCCCATTGCATTGGAGTATTTCGTACCAAAATAAAAGATATGGCCAACCTCGATGCCACGCCCGGTGTAAAGCCGCTCTTCATTAACTGGACAGCTCTCTGGGTCATATTTGTCGTCGGTCGCTGCATAAAGCTTAGTCCAACGATCAACAATGGGCTGAAGGTCAGTGTCAAAATCAATATCGAGTGACAGGGGGTCTGAATCAAGCCAAGCAGAATCACAATAAACAGTGCTCTCCCCGGTATCAGCAAGGATGATAAATTCATGACTCATATCGCCGCCGATGGCACCGCTATCAGCCTGCATGGGAATTGGTGTCAGGCCCATTCGCGCGAAAGTACGTAAATAGGAAACAAACATCTTGTTGTAGGAGATGCGTGCCGAAGCCGCATCAATATCAAAAGAGTAATTATCCTTCATAAAGAATTCCCGCCCGCGCATGACACCAAAACGCGGCCGCACCTCGTCCCGGAATTTCCAATGAATTTGATAGAGATTTTGCGGTAGGTCGCGATAGCTTTTCACACTGTTGCGGAAAATATCGGTAACGACTTCCTCATGGGTTGGGCCATACAGCAGCCCACGATCATGCCGGTCTGTGACGCGTAGCATCTCCTTGCCGTAATCGTCATAGCGTCCGCTTTCCTGCCAAAGCTCCGAAGGCTGTATCGTCGGCATGAGAATTTCCTGTGCACCCGTAGAATCCATCTCCTCACGAACGATCTGCTCGATTTTGCGCAACACCCGGTAACCCATGGGTAGCCAACTATAGATTCCCGCGGCGGTTTGCCGTACAAGACCCGCACGCAACATCAGACGATGCGAGGGGATTTGCGCGTCGGCCGGAGTTTCCTTAATCGTCGGCATAAAAAGTTTGGATCTCCGCATGCTCTTCTCGCTTGTCAAGAAAGGGTCGTGCGGACTATATGCCCAATAGAGCGTCAAAGCGCAACGCTGTGAACCGATTCTCAAGCCAGCGCCATATAGACTCGACTTGGGATACAGTCATGACACAGGACCCGGCGTCCGCAAACAGCCTGCCATAGAAATTAGCCCGGACTCTTTTTTGTCACCGGTCCAATCAATACTTACATCGCCGGTCTTGCTTATGAAATCCGTAGTAGCGATGTTCAGGAAAACTTCCAACAGGATATCAAATTGTAAGCAAAACTAATTATCCTGTTCCAAGTTAAAGGTTTTCACAGAATTGCGATCTGCTGACTCAGTATCATTCGTGCATACGGCGACCTCCGGTCTATAGAGGCAGGTTAACGTTTAATAGTTGTTCAGCACGAAGGTGATGATATTGAGCTAGTGGGTGTCCACAGAAAATACGGACAGCAGAAACAGAGTTGTATACCGCCCAGTCTAGAAATAGATACTAAAGCCTTTGTTGTTGCGCCTGCATCCAGGGTGGATTGAGTGCAACAATCTTGGTATAGACTGGGCAATCTGGCCGATGAGCATCCGGCAAATAACCTGTACTGACCAAAAATTCCCGCACGATCTCGCTACCTGTGAATTTGAAAGTGGCACGAAAGAGCTTCACCCAGAAGTCCAGTTCGTTGGGGTGGCGACGGTCGAGCCAAGTTTTGAAAGAGCCCTCCGCAGACTGAATATCCAGGATGCAACTAGCATTGTGAATCGCTGCGTTGACCTTAAGTCGGTTGCGAATTATTCCCTCATCAGCCAGTAGACGGGTACATGCATCCTCATCATAAGCTGCAACAGTAGCGATGTCGAAATTATCGTAAGCGGACATGAAATTATCTTTTTTGTTCAGAATGGTCGCCCAGGAGAGGCCCGCTTGATTAATCTCCAGCACTAGGCGGGCGAAAAGTTCATTGTCATCTTCGATGGGAAAACCATATTCCTGATCGTGATAAGGACCGTGCAGCGGATCGCCAATAGAAACGTCGCAATAATGTTTTGCCACCTCACTACTCCTGCAAGTCGACCCAGCCTAAAATTATGATCGCTACCACAATACCGGTTAGCACACAGGCGATCGCAGTCGCGATTGCCGCTTTGATCAAAAGGCGCGGCTTATCCGGCGCGCTTGACGCATGTCCCTCCTCAACTTTATCAGGCGCCTTAATGCCGAATGGAAGCGTCAGAAACCAGCCAAGCCACCAGGTAATAAGAAAAACAAGGGCAATGTTGAAAAAGCTCACGATGTATCCTTAGGCTTGCTCCAACTCGATCAGCGTGCCACAAAAATCCTTGGGATGGAGGAAAAGCACCGGTTTACCGTGGGCACCTATACGCGGCACGCCGTCACCGAGAATACGCGCGCCTTCAACGACCAGCCGATCGCGCGCTTCGGTGATATCCTCCACTTCGTAACAAAGATGATGCACGCCGCCGGCCGGGTATTTATTCAGAAAGGCCTGTATCGGACTTTTGTCGCCTAGGGGATGCAGCAATTCGATCATGGTGTTGGGAAGTGTGACAAAAACCGTCGTTACGCCGTGTTCAGGTAAATCCTTAGCATCGGATACCTCGGCACCCATCATGCCACAGTAAAGCGCGCGCGCAGCCGCAAGGTCCGGCACAGCGATGGCCACATGGTTTAAGCGTCCAATCATACTCCTTAATCTATCCTAGATACGGGCAAGTTGCACATCGATCACAGGTCGCTTGCCATAAAGCGCGTTCAAGGTACGGCGAACCGCGATACGCCCTGCCTCGCATAATTTTGCATCGTGATTTTCGACCCTGTCAGACTTGAGCGCTGCCTCAACTGCCTCGATGAGACCCTTAACCACGGCTCCCTCCTCTTCGCCATCGACAATTCCATGCCCCCGTATCATCGGCGGCACAACCAAGCACCCCCCTTTATCGACGACCAGGGAAACAAATACCGCGCCGTTTTGCATCAGCCTACGGCGCGCGCCAAATGCGGCATGGTTCGGAGCTATAAGGCGCGAACCGTCAACGGCAAGGTTACCGGAATGCACAGTTCCTATAACTTCGGTTTCCCCGGGGCCAAGGCGCAACAGTTCACCATCGCGGATAACCCAGCATTCTGGCGTACTAAGTTCCCGAGCCAATTCAGCATGGGCATTTAGGTGACGTGCCTCACCATGAACAGGAATAGAAATTTTAGGTCTAACCCAGCCATACATACGCCTGAGTTCGTCCCGTTTGGGATGGCCGGATACGTGCACGTCTTTATGAGTTTCCTCACTGATGACTTCGATACCACGCGCCTCCAATTGTGCATACAATCGGCTGATCGGCACCTCGTTGCCGGGGATGATCTTGGAGCTAAAGATCACGCAATCACCAGCGGAGAGTTGAATCCTGGGATGCGTCTGTCCTGATATCTTAGCCATAGCCGCTCGCGACTCGCCCTGGCATCCTGTGCAGAGATAGAGAACATGGGACGGGTGCAGCTCGGCTCCATCCCGATCAGACAAAAGGCGTATCTCCGGGTCAAGATATCCGGTCCTGCGCGCCGCTTCTGCATAGCGCCACAGCGAACGTCCAACTAGAACGGTCTCCCGACCGCATTCTCCTGCCGCGAGAACGACGCTTTGCAAGCGTGCAATATTGGAAGCAAATTGGGTCACCGCGACACCCTGTCGACATTCCGAAATGAGCTCGGTCAATCTTCTTCTGACCATCCCTTCGGAACCACTTTCTCCCTCGGATGTTGCATTTGTCGAATCGCAAACCATGGCGAGAACCCCCTCTTGACCGACTTGGCGCAAGGTCACCTCATTGGTGGGCTCGCCAATTAAGGGCTCCGGGTCAATTTTCCAATCACCGGTATGCAACACCGTACCCTCTGGAGTACGTAAGATCAGAGCACTTGCCTCCGGTATGGAATGGCTAACGGAAACATATTCCACGCCGAACGGGCCTAGCTCAAAACTGGAGGAGCGCGGAATTTCCTCTATTGGAACTTTCTTTATTAATCCAGCCTCCCGCAGCTTTTCCCGGAGGATAGCTGTCGCAAAAGGAGTTCCATAGACGGGACAACGTAGCTTCGGCCAAAGATAGGGCACGGCGCCGAGATGATCTTCATGAGCGTGAGTCAGCACAATCCCGAGAAGGTCGTCACGCCTTTCCTCAATGAAGGAGACATCTGGGACCATGATATCTACCCCTGGTAGGGTAGCTCCCGCGAAGGAAATGCCGAGGTCGACCATCAGCCATTTTCCGCGACAGGCATAAAGACTTAGGTTCATGCCGATTTTACCAGTACCACCGAGCGGCAAAAAATGAAGCGCGTCGGGATCAATGGATGCCGCAGGCAGGGGGAGAACGTTCATGATTCATCCCGACGATTGCGTTCAAAGATTTTCTGAAGTCCGCGGATGGTGAGGTCCGGGTCGATAGCATCGATTACTATGGTGCCGTCCGAGAACAAAGGCGCGAGGCCGCCCGTGGCGACGACCTTCATATTGCCGCCATATTCTGCCTTCATACGTTGAACAATGCCCTCAATTAGGCCGATGTAGCCCCAATAGATGCCCGACTGCATAGCTGGCACGGTGGACTTCGCTATAACCTTTTCAGGGCGTCTCACCGCAATCCGGGGCAATTGCGCCGCCGCCTGGTGCAATGATTCGAGCGAAAGATTAATGCCGGGCGCGATAAGGCCCCCCTCATAGGAGCCATCCGCGTTGATAGCATCGAAGGTGGTTGCGGTACCAAAATCGACGATGATGAGTGGACCCTCATATTGTTTGTGGGCACCTACCGCATTGACTAGCCTATCGGCCCCGACTTCGGCCGGTTGGGCAACATTGACTGCAATGCCGAGATCAACATCGAGGTCGCCCACCACCAGGGGGGTGCAGCCGCAATATTGCTCACACAATAGCTTCAGCGCGCTCAAACATTGCGGCACCACTGTGGACAGGACTACATGTCCTATATCTTCGAGTTTTAGCGACTGACGGGACATGAGTTGACCGAACCAGACGGCATGCTCGTCAGCAGTACGCTGAGCATCGGTCGCTGCGCGCCACTGGCCGCGCATCTCATTACCGTCAAATACCGCGAAGACAGTGTTTGTATTACCAACGTCTATGGCAAGTAGCATGCTCAGACGGTCCCCTCGAAGGTAACGTCGCCGGCGGAAAAGAGCCGTTCCACACCATCCACGCCGCGCAGACGCAAGGCTCCCCTTTCATCAATACCGGTGAAAATCCCAGATTCATTGCCACTCTCTAATGCAATATGCGCCGTTTGTCCGATGCCATAGGCGTGGGATAGCCAGGATTTACGTATTGCCTCGAATCCGCTGAACATCCATTCATTGCGGCGATGCGAGAACGCTTCGACGAATTTCTCTAATCCTCCGACAACATCCGTCTCATTCTCACTCTCTGCATGTAGGCTGGTCGATGGGTGGCGACCAGCAATATCCGGGTGATTGTGCAAATTAACGCCAATACCAAGAACAAGCCATTCGATAACCCCGGTTCCAGCCGTCGACGATTCTAGGAGAATGCCCGAAATTTTTCGCCCTTCCACCAATACGTCATTGGGCCATTTGCAAGCGATGAATTTTTGATCGCCTAGATACCCTGCCAACATATCTCGAACCGCTAGCGAGGCAACGAAGGTAAGTTGCGCCGCCTGTAACGGAGCGCAAACTGGCCTGAGGACTAGTGATGCAAATAAATTTCCGCGCTCAGACGTCCATTCCCGTCCGCGTCTGCCCCGCCCACACGTCTGGCAACGCGCCCAGATCAGTGTGCCATCTTCTGCGCCAAGCTCAGCCAATCGCTTAGCTTCATCATTAGTGCTAGCGATTTCATCGAATTCGACCAGCCGGTATTCTTTTGCCAGCTGCGGCACAGTCATGCCGGTTCCTTGATCAGGGAAAGAAAAGCGCGGCTGCAGCCTGAGCTCCCTCCAACACGGGCGTTGGATAAACAAAGAAGAAAAGGGTAATAACGCCTGTACCCAAGAGAACGGTGGAAAGCTCTGCTCCGATCGGCTTATCAAAGCTATCAACTGGCTTGTCGAAATACATCACCTTCACGATGCGAATATAGTAGTAAGCGCCGACTGCACTGGTAAGAACGCCAATAATCGCCAGCGCGTACATACCCTCCTCGATGGCTGCAAGGAAAACGTAAAGCTTACCAAAGAAACCTGCTAAGGGTGGAATGCCAGCCATGGAGAACATGAAAATCGCCAGCGCAAGCGCGATTGCAGGATTGGTCTTAGAGAGGCCCGCGAGATCGTCGATCTTCTCTACCATCTGGCCACGCCTGCGCATGGCAAGGATGCAGGCGAACGTGCCGAGCGACATCACCATATAGATTGCTAAATAGATCAAAACGCCTCGGATGCCTTCGGGCGTGCCTGCAGCGAGACCCACCATGGCATAGCCGATATGGCCTATCGAACTGTAGGCGATCAAACGCTTGATATTTTTTTGTCCGATGGCGGCGAATGCACCGAGCACCATCGAGGCGATGGAGATGAAGACGATGATCTGATCCCACTGCGCCAACATTTCATGGAACGGACCAAGCAGAACGCGAAGGAAGAGTGCCATAGCAGCTACCTTGGGTGCAGCTGCGAAAAAGGCGGTAACTGGCGTCGGTGCACCTTCATAGACGTCAGGTGCCCACATGTGGAAGGGCACGGCAGATACCTTGAAAGCCAGTGCCGCAACGATGAAGACGAGACCAATAAGGATACCGATGGTTGTGGTGCTGTGCGCGTTACCGCCACCATTATGAATGGCGCTGGCTATTTCGTGGAAACCGGTGAAGCCGGTGAAACCGTAAACCATTGAGCTACCATAGAGCAGCATTCCTGACGAAAGCGCACCAAGTACGAAATATTTGAGCCCCGCCTCGCTCGAACGAAGTGAATCGCGGCGGAACGCGGCAACTATATAGAGCGAGAGGCTCTGCAATTCGAGGCCGACATAGAGTGCAATGAGGTCGTTAGCCGAAATCATCAGCAGCATGCCGAGTGTCGCGAACAGGATTAGGACCGGAAACTCGAACCGATTCATGTTTTCGCGTTTCACAAATCCCATACCCATGATCAGTGTAACCGCAGCACCAATCAGCACCAGGCATTTCATGAAAATCGAAAAACTATCGCTCACAAACATACCGAAGAAAGTAGTACTCTGATCGTGCGAACCAGCCAGCACCATGATGAAAGCTACGCCCATAGCGACAACGCTCAACCAGGTCAGCATATTGGTCGAGCGGTTGCCAAGAAACACACCAACCATCAGCAAAACGAGAGAGATGGCTGCGAGGAAGATTTCAGGTAGCGCGGAAAGATATTCGGGCGCTGTGAATTCGATCATATAGACCTCACCTCAGCGCCTTGGCAATTGCTTCGGGGAAGAGGTCTGCCACGACCTCGCCACCGCCAACACGCGCCGCTTGGGTCTGTTGTACAAGATTTTCAACCGAGACGTGGAGCACCTCCAGGAACGGTTTGGGATAGATACCCATAAACAGCGCCAAGATCACAAGCGGTGCAAAGAATCCGATCTCACGCATATTTAAATCAGTAATCGTTTTGAGTTTTTCTTTCGTCAGATCACCAAAAATTACACGGCGATAGAGCCACAACATATAAGCGGCGCCCAGAATGACGCCTGTTAGTCCCAACATGGCAACCCAGGTATTGACCTGGAAGGCACCAACAAAAATAAGGAACTCGCCAACGAAGCCGCTCGTAGCCGGCAAGCCAATTGAAGCCAGCATGATTACCATGAAAACGAAGGCGTAGACTGGCATCCGGTGTACCAACCCGCCATAGTCGGAAATTTCGCGTGAATGCATGCGGTCGTATATCACGCCGACAATTAGAAACAGCGCGGCAGAGACTACGCCATGGCTTAGCATCTGGAAAATTCCACCTTCGATGCCCTGACCGTTAAAAGTAAAAAGGCCGATGGTCACGATGCCCATATGTGCAACCGAGGAATAGGCTATAAGCTTCTTCATATCCTTCTGCATCAGCGCTACCAGCGATGTGTAAATTACCGCGACGACCGATAGCGAGAAGACAAACGGCATGAAAAATTCACTGGCGTCAGGAAACATTGGCAGCGAGAAACGAAGGAACCCGTATCCCCCCATCTTTAGAAGGATACCGGCGAGTATCACTGACCCTGCTGTAGGCGCTTCGACATGGGCATCAGGCAACCACGTATGGAACGGCCACATCGGCAGTTTCACCGCAAAAGAGGCAAATAGCGCGAGCCAGAGCCAAGTCTGTACCGCGGGCGCCCAAACCTCGTTCATCAACGCCGGGATATCTGTGGTGCCGGCCTGAAAATACATGAACAGGATAGCGAGCAGGAACAGGACCGAACCAACTAATGTGTAAAGGAAGAACTTATAAGCAGAATAAACGCGTCTGGCACCACCCCAGATACCAATAATCAGAAACATCGGGATAAGCTGCCCCTCGAAGAAAATGTAAAACATCAAGAGGTCTAGGGAACTGAACACGCCAATCATCAGCGTCTCCAGCACAAGGAACGCAATCATATATTCGCGCACCCGTGTCTTCACCGCCTCCCAGCAAGAAATGATGCAAATCGGCACGAGAAGCGTTGTCAACAGCAGAAAAAATATTGAAATACCATCAACACCGAGGTGATAACCGATGCCGAATTCAGGCAGCCAGGCCGCATTCTCCTCAAATTGGAAGTCTGATGTCGTCGTATCGAAATTGGCTATCAGGAGTAGAGAAAGGCCAAAAGTTATAACTGTAGTCCACAGAGCTACATGGCGTGAATTACGTGCAATTATAGCTTCGTCGCCACGAATCAATAGGATGAATGCAGCGCCAAGGAGTGGCAAGAAGGTGACAGTGGAAAGGATTGGCCAATCGGTCATGTCATCATCCCAGGATCAAAATCCATGTTATGATGACGGCCACGCCAGCCAGCATCAGAAAGGCGTAATGGTAAACATAGCCGCTCTGGAACTTGATAAAACGGCGCGCGATGGCTACGGCCGAAGAAGCCACGCCGTCCGGACCAATTCCATCGATAACACCGCCATCGCCCTGCTTCCAGAGGCCATAACCAAGGTATTTGACCGGGCGTACAATGGCAAAATTGTAGAGCTCATCAAAATACCATTTATTGTAGGAGAAAAGATAAAGCGGGCGCAGGCGTTGTGCCAACACGCCAGGCAAATGCGGCTTGGTGATGTAGAGGAAATAAGCCGCGAGAATACCGATAACAGCGACGATGGTTGGTAGCGCCTTTACCCAGAAATCTACGTGGTGAGCCTCCTCAAGCGCGTGGTGATGCGGTAGAACGAGGATCGAGGTGCCCCAAAAGTCTGAATGCGAACCGACCATTGGCAGCAGTAAATAACCGGAAATAATTGCACCTACCGCCAGCAGGATGAGCGGTATGGTCATAATCGGTGGCGATTCATGGACATGCGCCATAACCTTCTCGTCGGCGCGCGGCTTACCGTGAAATGTTAGGATGATAAGCCGCCAGGAATAAAGCGCCGTCAGCACAGCTGCAATAATACCGAGGGCAAAAGCGTAATAACCAAGGCCTGTGTGTGCCGCAAAAGCAGATTCGAGGATGATGTCCTTTGAGAAAAAACCGGCCAGCGGCGGCACGCCTGCAAGCGCCAAACTGCCAATCCACATCAGCACGTATGTAAGCGGGATAGCCTTCCAAATGCCACCCATCTTGCGCATGTCCTGCTCGTCTGACATGGCGTGGATTACAGAACCAGCACCTAAGAAGAGCAGCGCTTTAAAAAAGGCGTGGGTCGTCAAATGAAACATCCCCGCCGAATAGGCTGATACGCCACAGGCAAAGAACATGTAACCGAGTTGGCTGCAGGTCGAATAAGCAATGACGCGCTTGATGTCGTTCTGAGTGATTGCGATGGTAGCGGCAAAGATACAAGTGGTGGCGCCGACGAAAGTGACAACGGCAAGCGCTGTCGGTGCATACTCAAACATCGGCGAAGCACGGGCGACCAAAAATACTCCGGCAGTGACCATGGTCGCTGCATGAATCAACGCGGAAACAGGGGTCGGTCCTTCCATTGCATCAGGCAACCAGGTATGAAGCAAAAATTGCGCCGATTTACCCATCGCGCCAACAAATAACAGAATGCAAATTACCGTAAGCGTATCAAAATAGTGGCCCAGGAATTCGAACTCGGTGTCGACGAGACCAGGTGATGCCGCAAAGACTTCATCAAAACTGACCGAGCCAACGGTGAGGTATATGGCCAGGATACCAAGACCGAGGCCGAAATCACCTACCCGGTTGACGACAAAGGCCTTGATTGCTGCAGCATTGGCCGAGGGCCGCTTGTACCAGAAGCCAATCAACAGATAGGAAACGAGGCCGACGCCCTCCCAACCAAAATAGAGCTGGAGAAAATTGTCCGAGGTAACAAGTGCCAGCATAAAGAAAGTGAAGAGCGAAAGATAAGAGAAGAACCTTGGGATGCTTGAATCATGGGACATGTAGCCAATCGAGTAGACATGGATCAGGAAGGAGACGACCGAAACAGTGAACACCATCATTGCCGTCAACTCGTCAATCCTAAGTGCCCAGTCAACTTGGAACGTACCGGAGGTCATCCAGTTGAAAAGGTATATCTGCTGCACTTCACCATTCATCACCACATTGATGAAGACGAAGGTCGCCGCCAACGCTGCCAAACCCATCGCCCCGCAGGAGATAATCTGCGAAGGTCGATCGCCAAGGAAACGGCCAAAGAGGCCGGTGATCGCGGCGCCAATCAGCGGCAAGAAAACGGGGGCGATGTAAAGCAGCACGAAGCGTCAGCCCTTCATAACATTAACGTCCTCAACCGCGATGGAGCCTCGGTTGCGGAAATAGATAACGAGAATAGCGAGGCCAATAGCCGCCTCAGCAGCGGCGACGGTCAGCACCAGCATGGCAAAGACCTGGCCCACCATGTCCTCAAGAAAGACGGAGAAAGCGACAAAGTTAATATTAACCGCAAGTAGCATCAATTCGATCGACATTAGGATAATGATAACGTTCTTGCGATTGAGAAATATGCCAAACACGCCAAGCGTAAAGAGAATGGCTGCGACGGTTAGATAATGAGTCAATCCGATTTCCATGTTCCCTCCTCGCCCGATTTGATATCTTTAAGCACAACGGCTGACTTAGGATCACGCGCCACTTGCTCAGCTATTTTCTGTCGCCTCACCTCGACGCGCCGACGGTGGGTCAGTACAATTGCTCCCACCATAGCGACCAAAAGAATAAAGCCAGCGCCCTGGAACAGGTAGGCGTACCGAGTATAGAGAATATTACCTAAGGCTTTAGTATTACTGACCTCCGCCGCAGGCGGCATGGCGACAGTAACGACCTCCGGTACATGGATATCGATCGATCCAGTAGCAAACACCAGGATTAGCTCTGCCAGAAGTATCACGCCTACAATGGCGCCCAAGGGCAGATATTGTAGGAAGCCGGCGCGCAATTCCGAAAAGTTGATGTCAAGCATCATCACCACGAAGAGAAATAGCACAGCGACCGCGCCGACGTAGACGATAACCAGGATCATTGCGAGAAATTCTGCACCCATCAGTACAAACAGGCCGGCCGAATTGAAAAACGCTAGAATCAGAAATAACACTGACTGCACTGGATTGCGCGAGGCAATAACCATCACTCCCGAGGCAACTGTGACCACGGCGAGAACGTAGAAGACAATCGTTTCAATAATCATGGCGTCATTTAGTCTCTCAACTCATGCGGCTCTTGCGTCCGATTCCCCTCACCGATAAGGCGCTTCCTGAGCAATATTCGTAGCGATCTCGCTTTCCCAACGCTCACCATTGTCCAGAAGCTTTTGTTTGTTGTAGAGCAATTCTTCTCGCGTCTCAGTGGCGAATTCGTAATTTGGTCCCTCAACTATGGCATCCACCGGACAGGCCTCCTGACAGAAACCGCAATAAATGCATTTGACCATGTCGATATCGTATCGCGTCGTGCGGCGACTGCCGTCTTCGCGCGGTTCCGCCTCGATAGTGATTGCCTGAGCCGGGCAGATTGCTTCGCAAAGCTTGCAAGCAATGCACCGCTCCTCTCCATTGGGATACCTGCGAAGCGCGTGCTCACCACGAAACCGCGAGCTAATAGGGCCACGCTCGTAGGGATAATTAACAGTTGCCTTAGCGCTGAACATTTGTCGAAAGGTAACGGACATACCTTTCAGTAGCTCGCTCAACAACAGCGATTTCGTTGTTTGTTCAACAAACGACATGCTCAGTGTTTTTCTACTCATTGGGGCATCCATCCAAACAAGTGCATAGCGCCCGCGGTGATCACCACCCAGGCCAGTGACGCCGGAAGGAATACTTTCCAACCAAGGCGCATGAGTTGGTCGTAGCGATAGCGCGGCAAAGTTGCCCGCACCCAGGTAAAGAGAAAAATGATGAACGCGGTCTTGGCGATGAACCAAACCACGCCCGGAATCCAGATAAACGGTTCGACGTGAAACGGTGGTAACCAGCCGCCGAGGAAGAGAACGACGCAGAGCCCGCTTAGAAGCACGATGTTGGCATATTCACCAAGCATAAAGAGTAACCAGGCCATCGCGGAATATTCAACCTGATAACCAGCCACTAGCTCACCTTCGGCTTCTGGAAGATCAAATGGCGTCCGGTTTGTCTCAGCCAAGGCGGAGATGAAATAAATGATAAACATTGGAGCCAACGGAATGAAAAACCAGAGCTCCTTCTGGGCTTCGACAATCTCGCGCAAATTGAGTGAACCTGCAGCTAACAAGACAGTGACCAATACGAAGCCGATAGACACTTCGTAGGATACCATCTGCGCCGCCGAGCGTAGCGCGCCGAGGAAGCCGTATTTCGAATTGCTCGCCCAGCCTGCGATGATTATGCCATAGACGCCAAGAGAGGAAACGGCAAAGAGATAGAGAATACCTACATTAATATCGGCTAGCACCAAGTGGGCATCGAACGGGATTACCGCCCATCCAACGATGCCAAGAGTGAACATGATCATCGGTGCGATAATGAATAGCACCCTATTGGCGCCAGTCGGAATTATGGTCTCCTTCATCAGTAACTTAAGACCGTCAGCAACGACCTGGAATAGCCCAAAGGGGCCAACAACATTTGGCCCTTTCCGGAACTGCATTGCCGCCCAGATTTTTCGCTCGCCATAAACAACGACTGCGACAACGAGCAGAATCGGCACTACAATTGCGGCGATATAGCCGATGATCAACAGCAACGGCAGGATGTAGTCCGACCAGACGCTTGGCTCAGCCATTGGTGCCCGTCTTCTTCTGGTTACGGGCAACGAACTGCGAGCTACACTTCGCCATCGTGTCGGAGGCGCGTGCAATCACGTCGGTCAAATAAAAATTCTCAACTGATCCTGCAAACGCTTCGCCCGACATCTCACCTGGTTCGCCAAAATTGTCCCATACTGCGGGGGCGATTTTGTCCACCCCGCTAAATGTTGGCGCGATTTCCACCATACGTCCGCGCAACGAATCCAGCGTATCATAAGGCAAGGTCCTGGCGACCTCATCCGAGAAGGCACGCAGGATCGTCCAGTCCTCACGCGCATCACCCGGCGGATAAATCGCCCGATAAGCACGTTGAACTCGTCCTTCCAAATTCACATAGGTAGCGTTCTTTTCAGTATAGGCCGCACCTGGCAGGACAACATCTGCTGCTGCCGCACCGGCATCACCGTGATGCCCCTGATAAACAGTGAAGGTTTTGCTTAAGGGCATCATATCAATTTCATCAGCTCCGAGAAGCCAAACAAATTTGACTGCACCGCTTTCTGCACTTTCGAGAATGCCAGAAACATCCCGCCCTGCAGCGCCAGGAACGAAACCAAGATCGAGACCGCCTACGCGAGAGGCAGCGCGATGGAGTATGTTGAAGCCGTTCCAGCCCTCTCTTACCATGGTGTATTTTTCGGCGATCGTGCGGGCGGCCGACAATACAGCAGCTCCGTCCGTCCGAGCTACCGCTCCCGGTCCGAGAATCAGCATGGGTCGCTCGGAGCGCTCTAACACGGAGGTAAAATCGTGCTCCCCTGCCGCTACTTGGCCTAGAGTTTTGGGGCCCACCCCGAGATTATTAACCGGATAGGTAAGATCTCGATGTGCGCCAATAAAGCCAACCTTGAGACCACCTTGGCGCCACCGCTTGCGGATACGAGCATTGACGAGCGGTGCCTCCCACCGCGGGTCGGCCCCGACGATCAGCATCGCATCTGATTCTTCGATTCCAGCAATAGTACTGTTGAACAGATACCCACACCGGGAGCCACCGAGTTTGGCACCATCCTGACGACAATCGATGTTTGCTGAACCGAGACCTGTCATTAGGTCCTTCAGGGCAGTCATCGACTCACAATCAGCGAGATCACCCGCTATGGCCGCAATCTGATCACCCCTGAGACCACTCAACGCCTTGCTGACGGCATCAAATGCCTGTTGCCAGCTTGCCTCTTCAAGCTTGCCGTTTCTGCGCACATAGCAGCGATCAAGACGGCGCTTGCGCAGACCATCGTAGGCAAAGCGGGACTTGTCAGAAATCCACTCCTCGTTCACATCCTCATGCAGGCGTGGCACGATACGCATTACTTCGCCACCACGTCCATCGATGCGAATATTGCTACCGACCGCGTCATGCGCGTCGACGCTCTCTGTCTTACGCAATTCCCATGAGCGCGCGGTGAAGGCGTATGGCTTCGATGTGAGGGCGCCAACCGGACAAAGGTCGATCATGTTTCCAGAAAGCTCCGACGACACGGCCTTCTCTACATAAGTGCCAATCTCCATATGCTCACCGCGAAACACGGCGCCAAACTCCTCCACACCGGCGATCTCGTCCGCGAAACGAATACAGCGCGTGCAATGGATACAGCGCGTCATAATAGTCTCAACTAGCGGCCCAACGTCTTTGTCTTTCACCGCCCGTTTATGTTCGTTGAAGCGGGTGAAATGGCGGCCGTAAGCCATTGACTGGTCCTGCAAATCGCACTCGCCGCCCTGATCGCAGATCGGGCAATCGAGTGGATGATTAATAAGCAGGAACTCCATCACCCCCTCACGGGCTTTCTTAACCTCGGGAGTGTTGGTGTGGATTACCATTCCCTCTCCCGCCGGCATGGCACAAGAGGCAATAGGTTTAGGTGACTTCTCCATCTCGACAAGACACATGCGGCAATTGCCAGCAATCGACAGACGATCGTGGTAGCAAAAGCGGGGTACTTCTGCGCCAGCGTCCTCACAGGCTTGTAGCACGGTCGAGCCGTCTGCGACTTCCACCTCAACGCCGTCAATGGTCAGTTTCGGCATCGCTTATTACCTCATGCCGCACGAGGCGCATTGGCATCCTCAGGGATACCCTGACGCGCCAGGATGCGTTGTTCCAACTCGGGACGAAAATGGCGAATTAGTCCCTGCACCGGCCATGCCGCCGCATCGCCCAAGGCGCAAATCGTGTGTCCCTCGATCTGGCCTACTACATCCCATAACAAGTCAATATCCTCGATAGAGGCATCGCCCTTTATGAGGCGCTGCATCATTCGAAACACCCAGCCAGTACCTTCGCGACAGGGTGTGCACTGACCGCAGCTCTCATGCATGTAAAAATGCGACAGCCTTGAGATAGCTTCGACCACATCGGTCGATTGATCCATGACAATCACCGCCGCCGTGCCAAGTCCCGACTTCTCTGCGATTAGAGAATCGAAATCCATCAGCACAGTATCGCAAATTGATTTCGGCAATAGCGGGACCGAGGAGCCACCGGGGATCACCGCAAGGAGATTGTCCCAGCCGCCTCGCACACCTCCTGCATGCTTATCGATCAGTTCGCGCAGCGGAATGCCCATTTCCTCTTCGACATTGCAGGGGTGATTCACATGCCCAGAAATACAGAACAGTTTAGTGCCGGTATTTTTCGGGCGCCCAAGACCGTTAAACCAATTAGCACCTCGCCGAAGAATCGTCGGTACGACGGCAATCGTCTCGACATTATTGACGGTCGACGGGCAACCATAAAGCCCGGCACCCGCCGGGAATGGCGGTTTGAGACGTGGCCGGCCCGGTTTGCCCTCGAGGCTTTCCAGCAGGCCAGTTTCCTCACCGCAAATATAAGCACCAGCGCCACGATGAAGATAAAGATCGAAATCCCAGCCCGACCCGGCAGCGTTTTTGCCAATCAGCCCCGCTTCATAGGACTCATTGATCGCCTCCTGCAGCACTTCAGCCTCACGGTAGAACTCACCCCGAATATAGATGTAAGCCACGTGTGCGCGCATGGCAAAGGCGGAAACCAAGCAGCCCTCGATCAGAATTTGCGGATCATGCCGCATAATATCCCGGTCCTTGCATGTGCCGGGCTCAGATTCATCGGCGTTGACGATGAGATATTGCGGACGGCGGGGATCCGGTTCCTTGGGCATGAAAGAGAATTTCAACCCGGTCGGGAAGCCGGCGCCACCGCGACCACGCAAGCCAGATTCCTTGATCTGTTCGACGATCCAATCGTGTCCCTTCTCTATTAACCCGGCTGTACCATCCCAAGCCCCACGCGTACGCGATGCAACAAGGCCACTATCGTGAACGCCATAGAGATTAGTAAATATACGGTCCGAATCTTTCAGCATTATCCGGCTCCACCGTCTAGAAGAGTTGTCATTCCGGTATCTGGCGCAGAGCTCTGGCGACCATTTTGCGGACCGGGAGACGGCTTCTCGCCACGCCGCAGCATGGAAAGAATCTCTCTCATTTGAGCGGCAGTGAGGTCCTCAAAATAATCATCGTTGATCTGCACCATGGGCGCGTTCACGCAGGCACCGAGGCATTCCACTTCGATCAAGGTAAATAGACCGTCTTCGGTGGTCTCGCCGGTTCCGACACCAAGCTCTTCCTTGCAAACCGAGAGCAGATCGTTCGCACCACGCAACCAACATGGTGTGGTGCGGCAGAGCTGGACAAGATATTTTCCAACTGGTTCCAGATTGTACATTGTGTAGAAAGTCGCGACCTCATAGACGCGAATTTCCGCCATTTCCAGCATTTCGGCGATGTAGGCCATTGCCTCACGAGAGATCCAACCGCCGTTCTGACGTTGAGCGAGATCAAGGAGTGGCATGACCGCGCTGGCCTGACGGCCATCCGGATATTTCGCAATATGCGCTTTAGCGCGTTCAAGATAATCCGGTGTGAATTTGAATTTCGTTTCGGGCGTTGTCACCGGTCGATCTCCCCGAAAACAATATCCATGCTTGCAAGGTTGGCAACCGCATCCGCCAACATGTGGCCACGGCTGACATAATCAAGCGCCTGGAGGTGAGCAAATCCCGGCGCTCGGATCTTGCAGCGATACGGCTTGTTGCTGCCGTCGGAAATAAGATAAACGCCAAACTCTCCTTTCGGCGCTTCAACTGCCGCATAGGTTTCCCCAGCCGGTACGTGATAACCCTCCGTATAGAGTTTGAAGTGATGGATGAGTGCCTCCATCGAATTTTTCATCTGGCTTCGGCTCGGAGGGCTGATTTTATTATCGATCACCTTGATCGGGCCCTCTGGCATGCTGGCAAGACACTGGTCTATGATCTTCACGCTTTCGCGCATCTCCGCCATACGCACCAGATAGCGCTCGTAACAATCTCCGTTGGTTCCAACCGGAACCGAAAATTCGAGATCGTTATAGACCTCATAGGGTTGATTGCGACGAAGATCCCAGGCAACGCCAGAGGCGCGCAACATCGGGCCGGTAAAGCCCCAATCAAAGGCTTCTGCCGGCGTAGTAGGGCCAATGTCTACGGTGCGCTGCTTGAAGATACGGTTATCAGTAATCAGACTTTCGATATCGTCGATGATCGTGGGGAAACGCTTATTCCACGTAGCGATGTCGCCAAGCAAATCCGGCGGCAAATCACTAGCTACTCCACCAGGACGGAAATAGGCGGCATGCATCCGCGCACCTGACGCGCGCTCATAGAACTCCATCAATATCTCGCGCTCTTCGAACGCCCAGAAAAAAGGCGTAAAAGCACCGACATCCAGTATCATGGTGGTAATGTTGAGCAGGTGATTGGTGATTCGGCCAATCTCGCTATAAAGCACTCGAATATACTGCGCTCGCTCTGGCACTTCGATCTCGAGGAGACGTTCCACTGCCAGCGCAAAAGCATGCTCTTGATTCATCGGTGCTACATAATCGAGCCGGTCAAAATAAGGTACCGCTTGGAGATAAGTCTTATGCTCGATCAGTTTTTCCGTGCCGCGATGTAGAAGACCAATATGAGGATCAGCGCGTTCAACTACTTCACCATCCATTTCCAGCACTAGGCGAAGTACGCCATGAGCTGCAGGGTGCTGCGGGCCGAAATTGATGGTTAAATTCTTTATGCGGTGTTCGCTCACGAGCCCTCGCCCTTGCGTCCCGCGTCTTCCGCCTTTTCATCCCCGGGCAGGATATATTCAGCCCCTTCCCATGGACTCATGAAATCGAAGCTACGAAAATCCTGAGTCAGTTTCACTGGCTCGTAGACGACGCGCTTCTGCTCATCGTCATAGCGCAATTCGACATAGCCCGTCAGCGGAAAGTCCTTGCGCAGCGGGTGACCCTCGAATCCATAATCCGTGAGAAGCCGGCGCAAATCAGGATGGTTGGTAAAATAAATGCCGTACAAATCCCAAACTTCCCGTTCGAACCAACCCGCGGTGTTGAATAATGCAGTCATCGAAGGCACAGCACCCTCTTCATCCACGGCAACCTTAAGCCGGATGCGCAGATTATTGCTAATACTGAGCAGGTGATAGACCACTTCGAATCTAGAGCTGCGCTCTGGATAGTCGACGCCGCAGATATCAATCAGCATCTCGAAGCGGCAAGAGCTATCGTCGCGCAAGAATTTGATAACACGCTCGAGAGATTCGACAGGCGCCCGAACAGTCAGTTCGCCATGTAAGACTTCCGGTGACTGAATATAGTCGCCTAACGCGGAGTCAAGATGCCGAGCGATTTCTGTCAGCGCCTGTTGATCCATGGTCCTACTGTTTGCCCGCTCTATCGCGCAATCGTTCCGGTGCGCCGAATCTTACGCTGAAGCTGCATGATGCCATAAAGTAGAGCTTCTGCGGTAGGCGGACAGCCCGGCACATATACATCGACCGGTACCACCCGGTCACACCCGCGCACAACGGAATAAGAATAATGGTAATAGCCACCGCCATTGGCGCAGCTACCCATGGAAATTACATAACGCGGCTCAGGCATCTGGTCATAGACTTTGCGAAAAGCCGGCGCCATCTTGTTGCACAATGTTCCTGCAACAATCATCACGTCGGACTGGCGAGGGCTAGCACGCGGGACCATGCCCAAACGGTCGATATCGTACCGAGCAGCAATCACCTGCATAAACTCGACGCCACAACAAGCAAGGCCGAAACTCATCGGCCAGAGGGACCCCGTTCGCGCCCAATTGATCAGCCGATCAAGTTTAGCAACGACGAAACCTTTATCGCCCAATTGATCTGTGACTACCTTAAGCTCCGCGTTTTGGGATTCGCCGCGTGGTATCGGCGCGCTAGATGTATTCGACACATTGTTGTTGCTCAATCCCATTCCAAGGCCCCTTTTTTCCATTCGTATACAAATCCGATGGTCAGGATACCCAGGAAAACCATCATCGACCAAAAGCCGTAAAGACCGATTTCGCCAAAGGAAACCGCCCAGGGGAAGAGGAAAGCCACTTCCAGATCGAAAATGATAAATAGGATGGCAACAAGATAGAACCTAACATCAAACCGCCCACGGGCATCGTCGAATGCATCAAAGCCGCACTCATAGGCCGACACCTTGTCCGGATCTGGGTTTTGCGGGGCTGCGATGTATGAAGCCACCACGGCGCCAATAGCGATCACTGCGGCAATACCCAAGAAAATCAATATCGGCAGATATTCGAGCAGAAACGCTTGAGACGCGATCATGAGGAGGTATCACCATCCATATTCTTCACTTCACCTTCATACCCTCGATGAAAACGCACAGAAACTAACGGCATCAACCATGGCTAATAGACCTTCCAGCAACTGATGCCAAAAACCCAATTGGTGGCGGGAGTGACGGGACTTGAACCCGCGGCCTCCGGCGTGACAGGCCGGCGCTCTAACCAAACTGAGCTACACCCCCAGATCTCAAGAAACCTTCAAAAAGTCGCAGATAACCGGGCGTTTTGTCTTAATGCACGCCATGTTATCGGTCAAGTTAAATGACTGCTCCTAGACTGTTTCTAGACTAAATTCTAGATTTTTCTTCATTATTTGTTCCGATTTCACCTTGGTCAAAATAATCCCAGACTCTGGGTCTTAAGCCATTGAAACTGCTTGGGTGAAAAACACCCAAAAGTCTAGGTTTTGAGGCTGGAAGCCATTTCTTTGGGCGTGACAGGCTAGCACTCTAATCAAACTGAGCTAGCCCTCAATACGCGGAGAATTGCTAACAAACGCTCCGAACCGGGTGGCTTCTACTAATGCTGAGTGCGAGCCCGGTCAAGACAAGTGCCTCATAGATCGGGATCTTTTCGGTTCCGCTATGGTGGGCGATGACGGGTTCGAACCGCCGACCTTCTCGGTGTAAACGAGACGCTCTCCCAACTGAGCTAATCGCCCCCGTGCGGAAGACGTGGGCAAGATAGCACCAAATCCGCATTTTGCGTTGGTTCTTTTGAAGAAATAATATTGGCGCCGGTTTTATAAAGATAAAACTAGAGACGCCGGCCAAGAATTAGCCGGCGTCTGTTTTATCTCTCAACCAGATTCTAGTTGACAGCGTCCTTTAGAGCCTTACCGGCCTTGAATTTAGGCTGATTGGAAGCCGGAATATTGATGGCCTCGCCGGTCCGCGGATTGCGACCGGTTGTCGCCTTTCTCTTGACAACACTAAAGGACCCAAATCCCACTAGACGCACTTCTTCGCCGCCCTTCAGGGAATTGGTGATTGAGTCAAAAACCCCGTCGACCGCACGTGCGGCGTCGGCATTTGACATGTCTGTCGCGTCAGCAACGGATTTTACCAGGTCATTTTTGTTCACTCGCAGCCCCCATCATCAATCGTGGAAAAATAGCTCAACTCTTTGATTCTTCGAACACTCATACAACGCGGTTGAGTGTAGAGCGCAAAATTTTGTATCGTCAACGCCACTTCGTCGCGAACCTCAAAGAATCCGGGCATTACAGGAGGATGGCGGAGGCTCAATAGGGTGAGTGGGTCGGTTGTAAATGGGTGTTTGGGCGTTTTATCGAGTCGCGACCGCGACTCGCGTCCCTTATTTAATGGGTAATAACTCCGTCAACATCGCCTTTATCATCGGAGGAACCGGAGACAGATTTTTCGATTTCCTCGTCTTCATGCCACTCAATTGCCACGACCGGCTTTACAAGTGCATGCTTGATAACCTCGTCTACGGTCTCTACGGGGATAATGTTCAGATGTTTTTTTACATTGTCGGGAATTTCCGCCAAGTCTTTTTCGTTTTCACCCGGAATAAGAACGGTTTTCAAGCCGCCACGAAGAGCGGCAAGCAACTTTTCCTTCAAACCGCCGATTGGTAATACACGTCCCCGCAACGTGATTTCGCCGGTCATAGCGATGCTCTTGCTGATCGGAATCCCGGTCAGTACCGAAATGATTGAGGTCGCCATCGCAACGCCCGCCGAAGGGCCGTCCTTAGGTGTAGCTCCCTCGGGTATGTGAACGTGAATATCACGCTTGCTGAACACCGTTGGCTTAATGCCGAATTCGACCGCGCGGGACTTCACATAGCTCTCCGCCGC
>MDTE01167844.1_pt1 | contig 23254 bp, 28 predicted proteins | sample 811231 | NCBI WGS metagenome assembly MDTE01 (sample SAMN05326651, study PRJNA326480) | marine metagenome | isolation source: seawater | place: Indian Ocean: Red Sea | collected 2010 | reverse complement strand
AAGCGTATTTTTAATGAATAAAATGGATGGCCTGACAATATCAGAAATAGCAAATTATTTAGGCCTTAGTATCAAGGCTGTAGAAAAAAGGATGACTCAGGCCTGGAAATATATTAAATTAGAGGCAGGAAAAAAATAGATTAACATGGATGAGAGCAAAATGAATAAATTTTTAAAAAAAGGATACATTAAATTTTCTAAAAGCAAGGATCAAATTTGGGAGGAAGTCTTTTCAAAGAAAATGACATCAAATAAACAAGAAAGTAAAATGTTTTCTTTGCATAGTTTTTTCCCACAAAAAAGATTTAGCTATGCTGTTGCCGCAACTGTTTTAGTTTTGCTTGGGGTTGCTTACTTTAATTATGAGGACAATTCATTAGCGTCTGAGGAGGCTGAAGTTGTTTATAAAATATCAAAAGAAGAGTTTGCTGAAATTGAATCTTCTACCATGTTTGAATCTTTATTCATAGAAGATCAAGAAGTTGACTATTTTTTTAACATGCATGTTGCAAATCAAATTGTAGATGAATAAATATAAAACGATTAAAGAATAAGCTAATGAGAAAAATATTATTATGTATCCTTTTTTCAAGCATTATTTCTTTTGCTTATTCTCAAGAAAGGCAAATTTCTCCTCAAGCAGGAATAGAAGCAAGGCTTTTCCCTACAATGAATACTTTATCACAGGACCAAAAAAATCAAATTATTTCTGAATTGGATAATATAAAAAGATCTAGAGAATTATTTAGAGGGACTCTGTCAAAAAAACAATTAGGTATTTTAAAAAACAATTCGCTTTCCTCTCTAAAAAAAAGAGAGATGTTAATAAAAACATTTACTCCCTCCCAGAGAGATATTCTCAACAAAGCAGATGTTAGGATGAAAAATCTTATCCGTAATGTAAAATCAAATTTTTCTGATAAGCAAAGAAAGGAACTAAATGATTTAAAAAGGAAGTATTCAAAGATAAGACAAGGAGACCCAAGAGGCAGTCGTCTTAAAGCTGGAGAAATGGAAAGAAGAAAAAAAAGACCTTTGCCAAAAAATAATCGTGGGAATCGTTAAGCATTATTTCAAAGCAGGAATTAAAATTATATTTTAGCTGCTTCAAATAAGCGTTTATTGAAAAATTTTGTTCTCCTCATTTTATTGATATCTTACACTGGGGTTTCTCAAGAAAATAAATTATCAGAAGAAGCCGAAGAGATAATAGATCAATTATTTTATGGCGATCTACTTGAAAAAACAAAGACAAATTTTATTTATTCAAGCCTAAATTATAATAGCAATACATTTTTTTCTGGCAGGGAAACATCAGTAGATCAATTTAATTTTTCTCCTCAGATAACATATCTTAATACAAAAGGGTTTTTTGCCACTTTAACAGGGATTTATTTGAGCGAGTTAATTCCTTCATGGGATTTAACTGCTCTTTCGATGGGATATTATTTCAACATTGAAAACCTAAGTGAAAAGATAAATTTCAACACTAGTTACAGCAGATATTTTTATTCAGAGAATACGGATAATTTCGTCAATTCACTAATTCTTGGTGGGAGTTATTTTTCAAATGACGAAAACTTTTTTTTAAATATTAACTCAAATTATTTTTTTGGTGGAGAATCTTTCTTTCAATTTGATATGAACGCCTTGTATTCTTTTAACATAATTGGTGAGTCTAATAAAGATGATTATATAGATGGGACAGCTGAATTAATTGGCAAAAGAGCTTATTTAGGAGAACAATTTAGTCTGAAGTTTAATCCAAGGGTAAGTTTTATTTTAAGCGAGGAGAATATAAATCCTGAATATTTTTTTTATGAGGAATTTTTGGAGTCGGAACAAACACGATTTGGACTTATAAATACACAATTTAGATTTCCTATCTATATGGAGATAAATAGACTCAGTGCTGAAGTATCATATAGTATTAATTTTCCAAGAGATATTCTAAAAAAAGAAACACTATCTTCTACAGGGTTTTATAGTTTAACAATAGGATACCTGTTTTCTTTTTAGCACTATAGAGACCGATTATTCTTCCACTTGATATATACATAAAGAGGAATTCCTAATAGAAGGAGTATAAATCCGTAGAATACACTTTCTTTTCCAGATCCATAAATAGCCCAGATACTAAATATAAAACCAAACACTGAAAGAATAATATTTTTAATAAGTTCTCCATTCTTAAAATTCCTCAAAGAAATTAGGGAAAAGGAAGCTGCTGTAAAAAGATATGGGACAAGACAAATAAATGTAGATAAAAGGATAAGAAACTCAAACTGATTTACTAGAGAATCATTGTAATTCATTAGCATTACAAAAGAGGTTAAAACACTACCTATTATTAAACCTAAAATGGGCACGCCTTTGCTATTTTGTTTTCCAAAAACTTCTGGAAATAATTTATCATTTGAAGCAGCCAAAGGCATTTGCCCTGTTATTAATATCCAGCCATTTAATGCTCCTATTCCTGCAATTATAGTACCTAATCCTACTAAGGAAGCCATATATTTGCCTCCTATTACCTCTGCAGCATCTACAAAAGGGGCTGCTGAATTTTGCATAATTTCTACTGGTAAAACACCAAATAAAATAGTGGTTCCGGAAAAATAAACTAATACACAAATTAATGTACCTATCATCGTAGCTTTAGATATATTTTTTTTGGGATCCTTAACATTTTCAGCTGGAATTGATGCAGATTCAATTCCTAAAAAAGCATATAATGTCAAGCTTGCCACAATTGGGATAATACTAATATCAGAATTATCTGTAAGATTAAATTTTGGGAAATTTGATAGATCAAAAAATAATAGTCCAAAAATGATGACAATCAATATGGGTAAGAGTTTTAAAATTGTGGTTATAATCTGAACAATTGCAGAATCCTTTATACCCCTTATATTAATATATGTTAAAATCCAAATAATAGAAATTCCATATGCTACTGAAAAAATTGGATCATTTGTTATAGTTGGGAAAAAAAACCCAGATGCTCCTATTATTGAAATAACAATGGCACCATTTCCGATCCAAGTACAAACCCAATATCCCCAGGCAACTAAAAATCCAATGAAGTCACCAAATCCATTTTTAGAATAAATGTATGGCCCTCCACTTTTATCTGAGATAATTTTACTTAAACTACTGAAAATAATAGCTAAAACAATTGCTCCAAAAGCTGAAATTAACCACCCAATTAAGCTTATGGAACCATATTTTGCTAGTGCTGCAGGCAATACAAAAACTCCTGCTCCTATCATATTACCAACTACCAGAGAAGTTGCAGAAATTAGACCAATTTTTTGATGTGATGACTTCAATTTTTTTTCAAGACAAATAATTGTTTAAATTTAGTTTTATTATCAAGAAAAGAATATTAAAATGCATTATAATTTCCGGGTAGATAAGGATATCAAAAAAGCTGAGACTTTGCCCTCAAAGTTTTATATGGATCAATCAATTTTTGATCTGGTAAAGGAAAAAATTTTTTCAAAATCTTGGCACTGGATTGGTCATGAGAATCTTGTTAAAGAACCAAATTCAATTCATCCTATCACCCTTATGGAAAATTTTTTAGACGAACCCATTTTGCTTACTAAAGACAATAATGGAGTTATTTCTTGTCTTTCTAATGTTTGCACTCATAGAGGAAATATACTTGCTTTAAATTCTACCAAGGCTAAGAAATTGGTATGTATGTATCATGGGAGAAGATTTAATTTGAATGGATATTTTGAATTCATGCCAGAATTTGAAGAAGCAAAAAATTTTCCTAGAGAGTGTGATAATTTATTCAATTTCCCGATAGAAAAATGGGGACCATTTTTGTTTATGGGGATTGACCCTCAATATGATATAAAAAAAATTATAAAAAAAATAAATACTAGGGTTGGATTTCTTCCATTAGATGACTTTTTGCTAAGAGAAGATCTTAGGAAGGATTATATAGTTGATGCTAACTGGGCATTATATTGTGATAACTATCTGGAAGGATTTCATATCCCTTTTGTCCACGAAGATTTAAATAAAGAGTTAGATTACGGAGATTATGATACTGAAATTTATGATTATTTTAATGTCCAGGTAGGATATACAAATGATTCTTCAATTGCATTTGATTTTCCAAAAAATCATATGGATTCTGGGAAAAACATAGCAGCATATTATTTTTGGATTTTTCCAAATATGATGTTCAATTTTTATCCTTGGGGTCTATCTATAAATATTGTTAAACCCATTTCTGTAAATAAAACTAAAGTATCCTTTATTCCGTATGTATACGATTCTAATAAATTAGATTCGGGTGCGGGAAGTATTCTTGATAAAGTAGAAAAAGAAGATGAATTTGTTGTGCAAAATGTCCAAAGAGGAATGCGTTCTAATTACTATGATACAGGAAGATTTTCTCCCATAAGAGAGAAAGGAGTACATCATTTTCACCTCTTGGTTTCTGATTTTTTAAATAAATAAACATGAGCAATAAAAAAGTTATAATTTATAGAAAATCAAAAGGACAAATAGTTGTCCAGGGAGAAGTTAAATTAACTAATGAGGAAGGAAAAGAGATTCAACATAAAGATAGATTTACTCTTTGTGGATGTTCAAAATCAAAAAAATTACCCTTTTGTGATGGTTCTCACAAAGAAGAAATTTAAGCCAGCTTTTTGTATTTTTGACAATACAAAAATCAAGTTTTATGGTTAAAATTTTGATTGTAAATAAATCAAGTTTTGATTTGCCTTCTTATGAATCCAATTTTGCAGCAGGATTAGACTTAAGGGCAAATTTATCTGAAAAAATTACAATCGACCCAATGGATCGTAAGTTAATTCCTACTGGTTTATTTATTGCTTTGCCCAAAGGATACGAAGCTCAAATCAGACCTAGGAGTGGCACAGCTATTAAATACGGAATAACAGTACTTAATTCACCTGGCACAATTGACTCTGATTATAGGGGAGAAATAGGCATTATACTAATAAATCTCTCAAATAAGAGATTTGTTGTAAATTCAGGAGACAGGATCGCTCAAATGGTAATTTCCAAGTATGAGCAAATTAAATGGGAACTCACAGAATCATTACCGAAAAGTAATAGAGGAGAAAAAGGTTTTGGAAGTACTGGTAAGTAGTTAATATAGTTATAAAATGACACAAAAAATATATCAATTTAGATGGATTTTTATATCCTTCATAATTATATTACTCATTATAAGTGGTTGTAAATCTGTTAGCGTTCTCCCAAGTAAAACTCCAATTAATAATATCAAGATAAAAGAATTAGGAAATGAAATATCAAAAGCAAAACTGAACTATAAGAATATTCGTTCTAGAATAAAAACAGAATATGATGACGGAAATAGAAAACAGCAAATTATTCTTAATCTTAGAATGGTTGATAAAAAAGCTATTTGGATTAGTGCAACAATGCTAATTCCTATTGGTAAATTATTAATTACTCCTGATAAGATTTCATTTTATGAGAAGTTTCAAAGAACTTTTTATGAAGGAGATTTAACATTTGTTAAAAAGTTTTTAAATATTAATATCGACTTTAATGATATACAAAATATTTTACTGGGATATCCAATTTTAAATATAACTGATAATAAATGGAAAAGAATCTCACATCCTAAGTTTTATGTTTTGAGCTTATCAGGCAAAGCTCAAAATTTTACTCAAACATTATTTTTTGATCCGACCAATTTTTTACTAATGGAGCAAAGATTTTTTTTAAAATCATTAAATCAGAATATGACAATAAAGTATAATTATTTTCAAAAAGTAGATGGGAAAAATATTCCAAGGAATATCGAATTTTTTGTTCCATATGATAGTAGTTACAGAAAACTAATTTTGGAATATACTAGAGTTGACTTCCCAGAAGATTTAAATCTTCCATTTACTATACCTGACGGATATAAGCCAATAAATATTCTTGAAAAATGATCTTTAACAGATTAATTCTAATTTTTTTCTTAACTAGTCTTTCAACAAGTTTAAATGCACAAAACTATTCTGAAAAGCAAAAGCAACTTGAATTTCAAAGAAAAAAACTTCAAGAAGAGATAAAACAAATCAACTCACTTCTTTTTCTGAATACTAAAAAAGAAAAAAGTCTTATTTCTCAAACTGAAGATTTGAGTATAAAAATTTCTGTTAGAATGAAATTAATAGCAACAAATAACGAGCATGCAAATATTTTACAAAATCAAATCAACGTTAATGAAAGAGAAATAAGTAATCTAAGAAATGATTTAAAAACCCTTAAGAATGATTATGCGAAAATGATTCAGAATTCATATCAAAGTAAATCATCCAAAAGTAGACTGATGTTTATTTTTTCTTCTGAAAATTTTTCGCAAGCTTATAAAAGGTTACAGTATCTTAAGCAGTATTCTGAATTTAGAATTAATCAAGGTGAAAAAATAGTTGAAAAAGCAAAAGCAATACAGGAGACAACCAATATCCTAAAGAATCAAAGAAATAAAAAAAAGATAATAGCTAATGATAATATGCAAATCAAAGAGATATTAGAAAAAGAAAAAAAATTTCAGAACGAAAATTTATTGTCTCTAAAGAAAAAAGGAATTTCTCTAGCTTCAGAAATTAAAAAGAAACAACAACGCTCGGCATCTATTGATCGAGAAATAGATCGATTAATCAAGGAGGCTATTGCCGAATCAAATAAAAATAAAGATCCCTTATCAAATGAATTCAATTTAACACCTGAATTGAAGATCTTATCTAAAAATTTTGTTTTGAACAAGGGTAAGTTACCTTGGCATGTTGAAAAAGGTATTGTTATTCAAAATTTTGGCAGGCAACCTCATTCAATTATTAAGACTGCAATTATAAAAAGTAACGGTGTTACAATAGCAACAGTCAAAGATGCTAGCATTAGAGCTGTGTTTGATGGTGAAGTGATGTCAGTCTTAAGCTTCAAAGGAAGCAATCCCACAATATTAATTAGACACGGTAATTATATTTCAACATATAAAAACATAGGAAAAGTCTTTGTAAATAAGGGAGATAAAATTGTGTCTAAACAAGTTATAGGAGAAGCATTTACCCATCCTAATAGCGGGAAAACAACACTGCAGTTTGGAATTTTTGAGGGAGTCAAACCAATAAATCCAAAAATGTGGATTTATAAAATGTAATGAACTATTCTTCTAAATACCAAGCTTCTTCTTCAAGTGTATACTTGATAAAATTTAGTAGTTTAAGGGCCTCTTTTTTTGACTCAAATCTTCCATATGCAACACGATAAAGTCCTTCAGGACTCGATTTACTATATTCAGCATTATATCCTTCTTCTATAAGAGACGTGAGCTTTTTCTCAGCATTAGCAATTGATCGAAAAGAACCTGCAATAATGCTATAGTAGTTATAACTGGCAGAAGATTCTACATAGTTGCTTTCACTATCAAAATTCAATTCTATTTTTGAAACCGTTCCTAGGTCAAATGTTGCATTTAAAACGTTATCCTTAATTTTTTTTTGAGCTATTTTAGTAGCCTCTAATTTTTGCTCAGTCATATATCTGTCACCGTAATAATAAGAAGCTCCTAGCAATGTTATAGTTAAAACAGCAATTGCAGCGTATTTAAGAAGAGGATTTTTTGATTTTTTTTCCTCAGGTGTAAACATTAAATCGTCTTTCGTTTGATTATCCATATGAAATAAATTTTTATTATCTGAAATAGGTATTATTTTTTTAATTGGATTCCTTATAAAAGGTTTTAATCCAAAAGAATTAGAATCAAAATTTATTTGTCTAGAGGGGAAAAATTCTATTTTCTTATCATAATTTAATTTCATTTCTCCAATTCCAGGGAAAAATAAATTTTGAGTATTTAGTCTTTGTTTCCATACTATTACTTCTTTTTCAATTTTTTTTAAGGCTTTTTCGTATGAAATTTGTTCTTTTTTTGCCAAATGATTTGCCAAAATACCATCATTATTTTTAAGTAATATATTAAAGCCAATGATTTTTTTTGGTGGTTCAAAGTTACCGAGTTCATAGTCTACAGACGCTCTGTTTGATTGAGTTAAAAATGCCCCAAAACTTGGTACAGTAACACATTCATGAACATAAAGTAACTCTTTGATATATTGCTTTATCAACATAAATCAAAAATACTAAAATATATACCTTTTAATAACGTTTTAATCATTTATATATTTTGGGCAGCAATTAATATCCAGCACTTTTTCGAACTCTTAGAAGAACTTCATTTGCAATTTTACTGGCTTTAATAGCACCTTCAGATAGAGCTAAATCTACTTCTTTAGGATTTGAACAATAGTAATTAAATTTTTTTCTTTTCAATCTATATTCAGTTAATATTATATCTAAGAGCAGTTTTTTAGCTTCACCATAACCCATCCCACCTCTTAAGTAATTTTCTTTCATTTCTGAAATATTTTTTGGAGAGGCAATTAACTTGAATAATTTAAAAACATTACATATTTCAGGATCTTTAGGAGACTCTATGGGGGTACTATCTGTTTTAATAGACATTATTTGTTTTTTCAAATCTTTTTCTGGCAGAAATATATTTATAAAATTATTTTTGGATTTACTCATTTTATTACCATCTGTTCCAGGAACAAATTGAGTATTTTTCTCAAGTTTTGCATCAGGTAAAACAAGAGTTTCTCCCATTTTTTGGTTAAATCTAGAAGCTACATCTCTAGTCATTTCTAGATGTTGCAATTGATCTTTACCAACCGGTACAATTTCTGCATCATAAAGTAGAATATCAGCAGCCATTAGAAGAGGGTATGAAAAAATTCCTGCATTTACATCTTTTAGATTATTTTTTTTGTCTTTAAAAGAGTGGGCAAGAGTTAATCTTTGAAAAGGGAAAAAACAGCTTAAAAACCAAGCTAACTGACTAACTTCTGGCACATCACTTTGTTTATAAAAAACTGTTTTTTTTGGATTCAGTCCACAAGCAAGCCATGTTGCAGCTGTTAAAAAAGTATTTTTTCGGAGTAAATTAGCATCTTTAATTTGAGTCAGCGAATGAAGATCTGCAATAAAGAAAAAACATTCGTTATTTTCATCTTTTGATAATTCTATCGCTGGGATAACAGCACCAAGAAGATTTCCAAGATGAGGAGTCCCCGTTGATTGAACACCTGTTAATATTCTGGCCATATTTTTTGAGCTCTACAACAAAGATATTTTATTTCCTTTGTTGAACAAACTTTCTTTTCAAAGGTTAATTGGGAGATTTTAAAATTGTATTTTTATGAAGTGAGAAGGGCTATATTAATTCTTTGGCGTATCTGGTTTTACTTATTGGCTTCTATTCCAATAATTTTTCTTTTCCCTATTTTAGTTTTCATATTATTTTTACCAAATTTTTATAAATATATTTTCTGGATAGCAAGAAATATATGGTCGCCAGTTATTTTATATGGAATGGGATTTTGGCTGGAAATTAAATACAAGGAACAAATTGATAATAATCAGCAGTATATGTTCGTAGCAAATCATACAAGTTACATTGACCCTTTTGTTATGCTACGCATTTTTAAGAAACCATTTGTATTTGTTGGGAAAAAAGAACTTGTTAAAATACCTCTTTTTGGTTATATATATAAGCGGGCTGCTATTATGGTAGATAGGAGTAGTTCCAAAAGTAGGTATGGAGTTTATGGTAGAGCAGATAATGTTCTTGAAAAGGGTTATAATGTTTGTATTTTTCCTGAAAAAGATTATTTTGATGAAACAATTTTATTGAATCCTTTCAAGCAAGGGGCGTTCAAAATTGCCATTTTTCATCAATTTCCAATTATTCCAATGGTTTTTTTTGATTGTAAAAGAAAACAGCCTTGGTATACAACGCATGGATATCCTGGAAGATTAAGAGTTAATGTTTATCCTTCTGTTAGAACAAATGGAATGAGTGAAACTGATATACCGAAATTGCAAAATACAATTTATAAGCTTATTGATTCTGAATTGAGAAAAGATCCTGAAAGATCAGCGTTGAAAGCAATAGATACTTGGAAAAGAATTAATAAACTATCATAAATTAGTCCGCATCATTATTGAGCGAAGACATAATCTTGCTTTCAAGTTCTTCTAAAAGTTCTGGATTGTCTTGAAAAAGTATTTTGACCGTATCTCTACCTTGACCTAGCTTTGTTTCGCCATAGCTAAACCAAGAGCCACTTTTTTTAATGATTTCATTATTTACTCCCAAATCAAGAATCTCTCCTATTTTTGAAATACCTTCTCCATACATTATATCAAACTCTGTTGTTTTAAAGGGAGGTGCGACTTTATTTTTAACAACTTTAACTCTAGTTCTATTTCCAAGCACTTGAGCATCAGGGCCTTTAATTTGTGTTGATCTTCTTATATCTAGTCTAACAGAGGCATAAAATTTTAATGCATTCCCGCCAGTTGTTGTTTCAGGATTACCAAACATGATTCCAATTTTTTCACGAAGTTGATTAATAAAAAAAACAGCACATTTTGTCTTACTAATAGAGGCAGTTAACTTTCTTAGAGCTTGCGACATTAATCGAGCATGTAATCCCATTTTCGAATCTCCCATTTCGCCCTCTATCTCACTTTTTGGAGTTAATGCAGCAACCGAGTCAATTACCACAACATCAACAGCTCCAGATCGAATTAAATTATCAGTTATTTCAAGAGCTTGTTCACCATGATCTGGTTGCGAAATGATTAGCTCTTCAAGATCAACACCTAGCTTTTGAGCATAAAATCGATCAAATGCGTGCTCAGCATCAATAAAAGCACAAATTCCTCCCGCTTTTTGGCACTCAGCAATTGCATGCAAGGTAAGTGTGGTCTTACCAGATGATTCTGGGCCATATATCTCTATTATTCTACCCTTTGGATATCCACCAACTCCAAGAGCATGATCTAAACCAATTGATCCTGAAGGGATAGATTCGATTTTTTGGTCAGTCTCTTCCCCCAGCTTCATAACAGTTCCTTTACCGTATGTTTTATCTAACTTGTCAAGTGTTAATTGAAGAGCTTTTAATTTTGCGTTTTTTAAATCCGCCATTGTTACCTTTTGTGCTAATTTAATACTATTATGATTTTCTCACAAAACTGAGTATCATCTATTATTAACAATTTTAAACTTTATTTTTTTAGAATGATAAAATTTTTAGAAAATATCTTTTTGTAATTTTATACTTACTTAAATATGAAGTGGAATGCAATTTTATAACAAATTAAATGCTAAGGAGCAATCTGATTTAATTGACAAATCTGGGAAAAATAGAATTGTATTATCTTTTTATAAATATTCGGTTATAGGAAATCCTAAAATTTTCAGAAACTATTTATACGTAAAGCTTTCAGCAATTGATGTTTTAGGGAGAATTTATACGGCAAATGAGGGGATCAATGCACAAATTTCAATACCGCTTGAAAATCTCCCGTTCTTGAGGAACGAACTTGATAAGATAACTTTCCTAAAAAATATTCGCTTGAATTATGCTCTTGAAAGTGAAAATAAATCTTTTTTGAAACTTACAATTAAGGTTAAGGATAAGATAGTTGCTGATGGTCTTGAAAGTCAAAAAATTGATTTATCTAAAAGGGGAACTTATGTAAATGCCCTAGAATTTAACAAACTACTTGAAGAAAGAGATACCATATGTATTGATATGAGAAATCATTATGAGAGTGAAGTTGGACATTTTAAAAATGCAATTACCCCAGATGTCGATACCTTTAGAGAGTCTCTACCATTAATTGAAAAGACATTTTTTAATAAAAAAAGCAGCAAAAATTTTCTTTTATATTGTACAGGAGGAATAAGATGTGAGAAAGCAAGCGCTTATTTTAAAGAAAAGGGATTTAAAAAGGTTTTTCAAATGCAAGGTGGGATTATTGAATATGCTAAGCAGATTAGAGAAATGAAACTTGAAAATAAGTTTAAGGGGATAAATTTTGTTTTTGATGAAAGAAAAGGAGAAAGAATTTCGGAAGATATAATTTCAAATTGCCATTTGTGTAATTCTTCCTGTGATTCCCATGCAAATTGCGCCAACCCTGCATGTAATTTATTATTTATTCAGTGTCCAGATTGCAGTAAAGCATATAGCGGCTGCTGTTCTAAAGATTGCCAAACAGTTATTAACCTTCCTGAAGAAGAACAGAAAACACTTAGAAAATCAAAAAGAAATAGCCATAAGGTTTTTAAGAAAGGAAGGTCAAAAGCCTTAAAATATAAAACATGATTTTAAAAAAAATGAACCTAAATAACATGATCTTTGGATCTTTTTGTTATTTGATTTTTATCTTTTTTTCTTGTTCTGATAAAAACTCTATTGTTGAATATAAGAACTTTAATTATGGATGGGAATCCAATGATAAAGCAAAATTTATGATCCCAACCATATCAGGGGAAATGGCAAATCTTATAATTCATATTAGGAATAATAATAGTTACGCTTTTTCTAATATTTTTCTGATTGCTTCCATTGAGGTGGAGGGCAAACTTTTTTCTAGAGACACTTTAGAGTATGAGTTAGCTGATTCTAAAGGAGAATGGTTAGGTGATGGATTTACAGAAGTAAAAGAGAGTAGGCTATGGTGGAAAGAAGATTTTATTATCCCTGAAGGAGAAAAAATATATGCGGTAATTGAACACGCTGTTAGATCAAATGGAATTGAGAATGGAATTGAAAATCTAGAAGGAATCATAGGTGTTGGATTATCTATAAAAACAGAGAATAAAAATCAATGAAAAAGTCATTTAGGCTAATTGATAATGATAAATATAAAATCCAAATTAGACTGTTTTGGGCTTCGTTTTTAATAGGTATTTGTCTTTTCATTGGTGTGTTTATCTATGCTGCACTTGGCTATATGGGAGAGATGCCTCCATTTGAGCAATTGGAAAATCCTAAAACTAACTTAGCAACTCAAATTCTTTCATCTGATGGTGTTGTATTAGGTAAGTTTTATTATAACGACAATAGAACTCCCATAACATATGAAGAGCTCCCGACAAATATTGTACAAGCACTAATTGCAACAGAAGATGAAAGATATTATGATCATTCAGGAATTGATTGGTATGCTACATTAAGAGCAATTTATTTTCTTGGAAAGAGAGGAGGGGCGAGTACAATTACTCAACAACTAGCAAGACAGCTTTTTGTTGGAGTAAGATCAAGAAATAAAAAAGAAGCGATAATTCAAAAGATAAAAGAATGGGTTCTTTCCATTCAATTGGAGAGAAGATATACAAAAGAAGAAATTATAGCAATGTATTTAAATATTTATGATTTTGGATATAATGCAGATGGAGTTAGATCTGCAGCAAAAATATTTTTTAATAGTAATCCAGAAAATCTTACTGTAGAACAATCTGCTACTTTAGTAGGAATGCTCCAAAATTCCTCGCTTTATAACCCTATAAGAAGGCCAGAGCTTGTGAAGAAAAGAAGGAATGTTGTTTTTCAGCAAATGTATAGGAATCAATTACTAACACTAGAAGAAAAGGACTCGCTTAGTTTGCTTAATCTAGAAATTAAATTTACGCCTGAATCACATCGCGAGGGACTTGCAACATACTTTCGTGCATACTTACAGGATTTTATGAAAAAATGGACGAAAAAAAATTATAAATCGGATGGATCGACATATAATCTATACAGAGACGGACTCAAAATATATACTACTATAGATTCTAGGCTACAGACCATTGGCGAAGAATCTGTTTCAGAGCATATGAAAAATCTTCAAAAAGAATTTTTTAATCAAAATACAGAAGAGATTAATCCGACAGCCCCATTTCTTAATCTAAGGGAAGGCGAAATAGACACTCTTTTGGAGAGGACAGCTAGGAGAAGTGAAAGATGGAGGAAAATGTCTAATCTTGGACATACAGATGATGAGATTTTTAATAGTTTTTTTGAAAAAACACCAATGACTATTTTTAGTTGGGATAGAGAAATAGACACTGTTATGACGCCTATGGACTCAATCCGTTATTACAAGCATTTTTTGAGAGCCTCTCTTATGTCCATGGATCCCCAAACAGGTCATGTTAAAACATGGGTAGGAGGATTTAACTATAAACATTTCCAATATGATCAAGTTAAACAAGGCAGGAGACAAATTGGCTCAACTTTTAAACCCTTTCTTTATGCAACCGCAATTGATCAATTAAAATTATCACCTTGCGATTCACTACCTGACGCTCTTTACTGCATCGACGCAATGAAACATGGAAACATTGATCCTTGGTGTCCTAAAAATTCAGGCGATAAGTATGGTAGAATGAGAACACTAAAAAATGCTTTAGCAAATTCTGTTAATACTGTTAGCGCAAGGATAATGGATATGGTCGGGCCTAAACCTGTAATTGATTTGGTTAAAAAAACAGGAGTAACATCTCGTTTACCTAATGTTCCTTCAATAGCTTTGGGGACACCTGATATTAGTCTTTTTGAAATGGTTGGAGCATATGGAACTTTTGTAAATAAGGGAATTTATATCGAGCCTATAATAATTACAAGAATTGAAGATAAAAATGGCATGCCCCTTTTTGAAGTTGTACCCAATACAACTGATGTTATTAGTCAAGAAGCTGCTTATGTTACAATAAATCTACTCAAAGGAGTCACAAAGTATGGTTCTGGAGGTAGATTAAGGCATGCTGGTCTGGAAAAAACAAATTATGTTTATGAGAATGTTGTTACCGGCTATCCTTATATTTTTGATAATCCTATAGCAGGTAAAACAGGCACAACCCAAAATCAAAGCGATGGTTGGTTTATAGGAATGGTCCCTAATTTAGTTTCAGGGGTTTGGGTTGGAGGAGAAGACCGGTCCATACATTTCGAGGAGATTGCTTTTGGCCAAGGAGCAACTATGGCACTTCCTATTTGGGCACTTTATATGAAAAGAGCATATGAAATTCCAGACTTACAAATTTCAATCGATGACTTTGAAGAACCTGAAAAGTTAACTATTAATATCGATTGTGAAAATATGTTATCACCTAAGGAAATTAAACCAAGGGAGAAGACAAATTTAAAAGAACTTGGGTTTTAGTTGTCTTGTGCATACCACTCTGAAAAAGAAGTTTCAGTTTCTCTTAACTTTAATGAGTATAGTTTTATATTACTTGGGAGTTCATCTGAGATAATTTTTGAAAAATCAACAATCATTAGTTCACACGTAGGCTGATAATTAACTCTAACTACTTTATGACCTTTCTCTTCTAGATTATCTGCTAAATCTTTATAGGGAGATTTTACATTTAATATTATCGAATGATCAAGTACAGAAATAATCTTTTTTTTAACAATTTTTTTTAATTCACTAAAATCAATGAGCATTCCATTTTTTGTATGATTTATATCATCTATCGGATATCCTATTACAGTTACATCTAATTTATAACTATGTCCATGAACATTTTTACAAAGACCATCATAGCCATAAAGTGCGTGAGCTGTCTCAAATTTGAATTGCTTTGTTATGCGAATTTTACTTTTCATTATTTATAGAGATTTGATAATATTTTGTGTGAAATCAGAAAGTGTTAATTCAGCTGTTATTTTTGCATTTTTGGGGAGTAATTTTTCCCAATGTTCTGTTCCCTTCCAATGTAATTGTCTAAGTCTTTTGGACGCCTCTTTAGGGAAAGAAGCAAAAGAAACTAACTTTTTTTCTATTTCTATATCCATTTGATTTATGTTTTCTGAAATATGATTATACAGTCCTTTGTCTCTCGCCCATTTGGAGCTTTTCCAGTCCTTACTATCAAGAGATAATTCTGCAAAGGCAGCCGACCCAATTTTTCTACTAACAGCAGGTTCAATAACGTAAGGGCCTATCCCAAGAGATAACTCTGATAATTTTATGGAAGCTTGTTTACAAGCAAAAACATAATCACATGCAGAAATTAAACCTACTCCCCCTCCTACAGAAGGTCCATTAACTCTTGCGACAATAAATTTTGAAAGTTTTCTAATGGTATTAATTAAGTTAGAAAAACCCATAAAAAAATTTATTCCCTCAGTGATAGTTGATATTTTTTTTAAAGCGTGAAGAGATGCGCCAGAACAAAAAGCTTTACTACCTTGACTTTGAATCAAAATGACAGCAATTTTGGGATCTTTATCAGCCTTTTCTAAAAGCTTAATTAATTTATTTATAATTTCATGAGAGAGACAATTACCTTTTGGGTGATGAAAAGTTATTCTTCCAACAAGATCTTTTATTTTCATATTAATTTCACCCATAATCTTTTTAATTTATAATCTTTTCATAACAGTGAAAAGGAAATTCACTCTGTTTTCTAAAAAAAACATCGCCTAGCTTTTGATATCCTCTAGATTCATAAAACTTATTATTGCTTTTATTCTGACTAAAAGTATCTAAACGAATAGAAATAAAATTAAGCTTTTTAGCAATTGATTCAGCAAAATTCATAAGCTTGTTTCCAATTCCTTGTTTTTGAAATTTAGGGTGTACTGCTAATCGATGAACGTAAATGTTTTTACCATCTTGAGTTAACCATTTTGTAGAGTTATATACCTCATCTTTCTCATCTGAAAACATTATACATCCTTTAATTTCGATTTTATCATCCCATACGTAAAGTGCTTCTTCTTGAATATCTTTTTTAAAAATTTCTTTTGAAGGGTAGTGATCATTCCACTGAAAAATTCCATCATCAATCATTTTTTTAGCACAGGCCTCTGTCAATTTTTTCACAGTATCAAGATCTGAGATTAATGCTTTTCTAATCAAAGAGTTCATTTCTTCAAAAATAATTTTTTATGATCATTTTCTCAACTAAATTTGACCACAAAATAGCGGTTTCATATTTTTTCTTATCTAAGCATGATTTTATATAATGAAATGCCCATCTTAAAAAAAATATCCATTTGTATTTTTCTTTTAGGATGCTTTCAAATTATTTATGGTCAAAAATTTATTAAGCTGTCTGTTGATAATGACCTTTATTTTTTGACAGACAGATATTACTCAAGCGGTATATTTATATCTTATGGATACCAAAAAAATAAACAAATAGATGGAATAGATAGTTTAGATAATTCAAGTAATATTCATTGGCATCTGGGGCAAGAGGTTTATACTCCAGCTAGGCTCCAAACTAGAGATTTATCAGAAATTGATTATCCTTTTGGCGGATGGCTTTTTATTGAGAGAGAAGTCCATAAGTATCTAAATAATAATACAGCATATGCATGGGGGGTTCAGATTGGGACTACAGGAGAAGAGTCATTAGCTCCATGGATGCAAAATTTTTATCATATAAATTTCTTAAAACTTCCAAGAGTTACATGGGAGTCAGCCATACCTCAGGAGATACATCTTAATTTAAATATTAACATGAAAAAAAGAATCATGATTGAAGAGAAATTTTATTTTCTCTCTGATTTTTTCAGTACTGTTGGAACTCAAAAGACAACTATTGGAGCTCAATTTGGATTTTTTATGGGGGAAACTAAAAGATTTTCTTTTACAGGCAATCCGCTAGAATCAAAAGGAGATGATGGCCTTAGCTTTTATATAGGAAGTCGACAAGAATATCGTTTTCATGATTATATGATTTCAGGAAGTTTATTTAATGAAAAAGCAACTTTTACTTTACCATCAAGAAAATACAGAAATAGCTTCGAGTTTGGAGCTTCATTTAACACTGATGAATGGGAAATACTTGCTTTGATTTCTAATACATCACGAGACAATGAAGAGCAACTTTTTTTTAGACATACTTTTTTAAATATTTCAATATCAAAATACCTGTAGATTTATTTTTTCATAGGATCAAAAATGAAAAAATGTAATCCAAGTAAAAACCCTGTAAAATTATTTTTTTGTATTACTGAAGGCTTTGATGCTTTTTTAAGAAATCTATATTGTAAAGAAACATTAAGCCTTTTCCATGGATTATATTGAGAAGCTACAACCATTCCTAACACATCTTTAAATATTCCCTCTTGATAGTTAAAACTCCCAGTTGATGGATCCTGAATTTCTGAATTTTCAGCTCCCAATAAATGATTATATATAAATCCAGTCTCAAACATTAATTTTCTTGATGGCGATACTCTTGCGGTGATCGGAATTGTTAAATAACTTATTTTATCACTGGATTTATTATCCGATAAGTCATATTTATATTTTATATTAAAATAACTCACTCCACTTCTTATCCCAAAAGTTTTTGAAAATTTATACTGGGCACTAGTCCCAAAACCATAAGAAAGAGAAGGGGAGCTATATTTCCCTTTAACTTTCATAAAGACTGTCAAATAATGTATGTCAAAATTCCATTTCTTGTAAAATCCATCAGGGTCAGGACCTTTGTTATATTGTAAAAGCAATAAATCATCTCCTTGAGAAAAAATAAAACCAGACAAAAGGGAAAAAACAAAAAAGATTTTTTTTTTCATTAATCACTCTTAGTTTATCATAATAAAATTACAATTTTATTAATTCTTTAAAGCGAGTGAAGAAGATGAATTGAATCCTTTTTAGTCAGAAAAAAAGCGGCTAAAATTAGCCGCTTTAAATTTATTGTTCCGCTGATACGGATTTTAATTGTGTCCATATAACTCTGAGTCTAAACCCATCTGGATCATAAAATCTCATTTTACTGTCACTAGGAGGAACATAGTCATCAAAATCTAAAACTTTTAGGGCTTCTGTAATATTTGAGAAGCCATCCCAGGTCATAACTGTTGCCATATTTTGGCCACTTGGATAAATTTTAGTTCCAATTCCCCAAGTTGTCATACCTGTTGCTCCAGAGGAGATGTTTTCTTGATGAAAGGGTTTCCATAAAGTCTTATTTTCATTGATAAAACCACTCAGGTTTTCAGGTCTTCCATAATTTAAGATAAAAACTTTTGCATCACCTGGTATATTATCCTGTACTTTGTAAATATGACTTTCCCAAACTTCATACTTGGTTGAAATTTCAGCCCAATCATATCCTAGCTCTTCTATTGATTCTTGCCAAACACCATTGTTCATATCCTCTAAACTTGAAAATGAATTTACGAAAGCATAATTAACATCATTGTTTCCTGCTGTACCATATTTTTGCATTAGAGCCCAGCCCAGCATTTTACCCTTATCAATATTTTTTTTCGCAACTTGCGACCAATATTTCATTTCTTTTTCTTCAAATTCAGCAATATCTTCAGATGCTACACTAACATATGTGATGCTGTAATATTGAGCATTTAAGGAAAAGCAGATAATTGAAAAAAGTATAAAAATTGTATTTTTCATTTTAATTTAATTTATGATTAGACGCCAAATATATAAAAAATCTATTTTTGTAGGAAAATTTATTTAGGGGGAGTAGCTCAGATGGCTAGAGCGTTTGACTGGCAGTCAAGAGGTCGTGGGTTCGATTCCCATCTTCTCCACTAAAGTTTATAGGAGTTTACTGAAAAAACAATTTTTGTCAAGATGAATGGTGTTCTTATATATTTTTATTTACTTGCCATAATAATTTCTCTCATAGTGGGTTTTGTGTTATTAGTTAACAAAAAAAGGAAGTTATTAGCAAGCATAATATTAGTTTTTAGCTTATCGCTGATAGCAGCATTAATAATTGATATGATTATATTTTAATTTATAACAAATGAAAAAAATCACAGTAATTTTTACTTTATTATTAAGCTACACTTGCTTTAGTCAAAGTTTTTGGATTAAATATGCTGTAGAAGTTGACCCTTTTTCAAATACTGAATTTGATAACACCAGTCTTAATGATTCAAATGCTGTTGATGGGCTTATCAATTTTTATAATGATAGTAAATCAATGGAATTTTTAGATTGCGGGAAACTTGTTGAGAGTCTTGGTTGGGGCTGTACATCTTTAACAGGTTTTACGGATATTACTTTCGAAGGAGACGTTAATTCAGAATTAATTGGAAGTTCGACAAATTGGAATGGTTTTTTTAAAAAATTAATTATCAAGCCCTACAGCGGAAGTGATGAAATCTCTCACATTATGAAATATAATTCTGGGCAAGAGAATATACCAGAGGAATGGACAATTAGTTTTTTTGGTTTACAAATTAGATAAACCAGTCTTAATCAGTGTTATGAGAAATTTAATTTTTATAACCATACTATCTCTTCAACTTAATTTAAGTGGGCAAACAGATAATGAGCAAGATTTTCTTGAGAAGTTTGAAGGGATGTGGGCTAGTGATGACACAGATTTTTTTACTGTATTCACATATAGTAAAGTATACGGTCTGAAAGTTTTTTCTTTCAGTTTTAGAAGTGATGCTCAAGTAGATGAAAAAATTGTCAAAATTGATGGCGATAAAATAATGATAAATGTTATCAATCCTAACACTGGTCATACCATAAGTGGTTTTTATAGGATTTCAGATGACAATACTTTAATATTAAATTATACAGGAGGTAATAGAGACGTTAAAAAATCTATATATTACAAGGTACTTTGGTAAGTGGCCTAAGCGGAACAAATAGTAAAACAAGTATTAGCTTTTTCATATCCTAAATGTAAGAAAAATTAGTGCCAAATAAGTGCCAAAAAATTGACTAACTTTATATCAGGTTATATTTTGGTAAACATTTGAAATGATGGCTAGTAGCATACGCAGTAAGCGTAAACGAGTTCTTTAGAACGAGGTTTGAGTTTGACTGGCAGTCAAGAGGTCGTGGGTTCGATTCCCATCTTCTCCACTAATAATAGGAGGGATTTTTTAACTTTAGTTTCAAATACAAACAAAATGAAAAATCACAAAAGCCTATTAATTTCTTTAGGAGTATTTACATTAATTTTGATGATTACTTCCGATTATTATGCTTATACTACCGAGATGGCTATTACAGAGTATAAAGGAGAAAATTTTGAAAAATCTTTTACTCCACTTTGGGAGAGTTATATAGTTCCTTTAATAATGTTTATTGTTGCTTTTATACCTAAAAAGAAAAAAGAATAGTATTTCTACATTAACGTTTTGATTTTTTAAATAATTTTCTTTCTAGGTATATATATGGAAAACTTAAAACCATACAAGTAATGCTTATTTGTATTGTTGTTAAATCAGTAAGCATTTCAAGTAATACTCCAGCTAAAGCCATAACAAGAATGAATATTAACCAAGATTTAATTGACCAACCAAGAAATAGCTTTTTCATATCCTAAATTTAAGAAAAATTGAGTTCCAATATTTGAAGAACAACCTCAAATTGATATATCAGAATGATACCTTATTTAGTTGCAGATTTTCTTTTTTAATTCTGTTAGATAATTTATTTAACTTTAAAATTACAATAACCAAAAATTTTAAAAATGAAAACAAAAATTATTACCCCTTTTATAGTTGCACTAGCTTTGATTTTTGCATCTTGTGACTCAACTTCTGACTCAAATAATCTTGCTGATTTAGCTGAAAGTTGGATTGCTTCATCTTACGAAAGTAAAGATGCTGCTTTAAATATGGTTTCAGAAAATATGAGTGATGATGGATATAATATAGGCGCTCGATATGTTGGATTTGGATTTAATTTCAATGCGGATGCTATGGAAACTGATGGAATGGTGGTAACCAATGTAATCCAAGGAGGTCCAGCATCATCTGTGATTGAAGTTGGGGACAAATTTATTTCAGTAAATGAGGTATTAGTGACCCAAGAATCAATTGATGACGGTAGTCTTTCTTTTAGAGGGAAACCCGGTGTACCTGTTGCTGCATCTATTATGAGAAACGGCGAAGAAATTTCAATTACTGTCAAACGAGGAATTGTGGAGCCAACATATTCAAAAGAACAAATCCTACAAAATATCTCAAATGCAGATGCAGATAATTGGAGAGAAAATTCACTGGAATCAGAAATACGTGAGATTGTCACAGATGCATCTCAAAGAATTGTTTATGTAAAGACTTGGGATAAATTTTTAGATGATGTTTCAGGTCTTGAAGCTGAAGCTATTACATTAACAAGATTTGAATTTGACCAAAACGGTAAAGTTTTAACTGTAGGTAATATGACAGAAAACGAATTAATATTAAGACAAACTGGATGGTCTATTACTAGATAAATTTATAAGAATATAATTTTTTATAATACGATACAGGTTGGACCGCAGGGCCAAACTCGGTTTTAAGCAAATATTTATATTTATCTGATCTTTAAAAGTAAACAGAAAACAAGTGCTCACTAATAAAGTAAAAAAAGGCCCAAGAAAAATAAAGATGCGCCAAATGTTTGATAAAATTTCTTCTAACTATGACCTAATGAATCGAATTATTTCTGGAGGAATTGACATAAAGTGGAGAAAAAATGTTGTGAAACTAATTGCCCCAAAAAAACCTAAAAAAATTTTAGATGTAGCAACTGGGACTGGAGATTTAGCAATTGCACTTGGGGAAACTCTTGCAACTGAAATTGTAGGGATTGATATTTCTGAAGAGATGCTAGAAATTGGGAAAAAAAAGGTTAAAAAAAGCCCATGGTATAAAAATATAAAAATGAAAATTGGAGACGGTGAAAAGATTACCTATCCTGATAATTATTTCGATGCGGTTACTGTTTCGTTTGGAGTTAGAAATTTTGAAAATCTTGATAAGGGACTCATGGAAATTTTTAGGGTACTTCAACCGGGAGGTGAATTGATTATTTTGGAGACAGCTGTACCTCAGAACTTTCTATTACATCAACTATACAAATTATATACTTATTATGTACTTCCTATAATTGGTTCACTTTTTTCTGAGGATAAATCAGCATATAAATATTTATCTTCATCTGCAAATACTTTCCCTTTCGGTAAAGCTTTTAATAATATTTTAGAAAAAAATGGGTTTTTAGTTAAAGGGTCTATTCCACAATCATTTGGAGTGGCATTTATTTATCACGCTAAAAAACCGATATAAAAAATATTGTTATTGCCTATTTAAGTTTAAAAACCAGGAGAATTTCCTGAAGAAACTACAATTAATCTCCTGGTTTTAATCGAACCAATAAATTAACAAACAAATAAAATGAAATTAGGGTTCGCGTCTTATTTACTAACACAAAATTATTATTAAAGATTCGAAAAAGTCTTTGTTGTTGATTGAAATTTTTAATTACAATATTTGATTGAACTATTTAGTAATTAGCCTAATAAATATTTTATAACTTTACACATTATGGATAGAGACAATATTTTAAAAGAAATTAAAAATTTAGATAATGGATGGGTTTT
>MDTE01077625.1_pt1 | contig 23258 bp, 23 predicted proteins | sample 811231 | NCBI WGS metagenome assembly MDTE01 (sample SAMN05326651, study PRJNA326480) | marine metagenome | isolation source: seawater | place: Indian Ocean: Red Sea | collected 2010 | reverse complement strand
ATGGTTCAGAGAAGGGGAACTGAGTGGGGGGGTCAGAATGTAGATATGGTGCCTGGAAGCAGCAAGGCTATTCTAGCTGGAGATGTCGATCTGAACCGATGCGGTGGCGGTGGATTCCCGGTGATACATGGAAGAGAGCTTGAGTCGACTCAGCCTCAAAGTCAGGGGCGTTGACCAGATCAGGTCGATACTCGGGAGGAGGATGGCACTAAGTCCGCCCCACGACTCGGGACGAAAGGCATATATCCTGGCGCCACGTCCGGACGTCGACGCCGGTTGCCCCGGCCTGGCCCGCGGTCCGATCCCTGAATCGTCACGTAGTCCGGCGACAGATATCGGATGGTGCCCTGGAATTTGAGATTGCCGATGGTGTGGGACCAAGCACCGAGCAGGTTCTGCCCTTGCGCTGCCTGGCTTCCTGAGAGATTGGACTTTACGCCCTCTACGGATAAGATGCCCCACCGGGCTGGACCATTCGGCGTGGAGGGAGACGTGTCGAACGCCAAGGGTATGGTTGAGCGCGAGGACTTCGGGGAAACGGCTACGCGACGATCCCCCGGAAAACGATCGATCGCGGTTCCCCAATCAGAGGTGGAGAAGCGTTGCGGTTTCGGCAAGCCGGTTGGCGGCATCGATAACCCTGTTTGTTGCGTGGTCACCGCAGAGTCGAAGCCTGGCGCCCCCGTCTTCTAAATCGGCGTCCCATCTGGAGATCCCGTGTATCGCAAGAAGTTGGACGGACTCGGTTCTCCACTGATCTGCGACGCCCCGGATGGCTCCGTGCTCCAACGATGAAACGGATCCGATCCGTTCGGAACCTGAGCGCTACAAAGTCATCAAAGCGCTCCGTTTTTGCCTGCTGTGTGCCAGACCGAGCCCTGGTCGGATGTGTCCTGCCGTGATCTCGATAATGGCTGAGGGCCGGATATTTATGTACCCAGCGGCGTGATCGGCGAGAGATCGCTCACCGGGATCTCGTTCGGTTACCGACCCGAATTCAAACCAGTTGGCGCGGACGGCCAGACGATAGAGCAAGCGGACATCATCGGTAGAACGACTTCTGGATGTAGCGAGAATCTGCCCACGCACCCTGATGGCGCGGGGGCGAGCTTTTCTCTCGAACTGGAAGTGGGGTGCGAAATGGTCTGCATACTCCGGGGGCCAGCCCAGAAAAATGACGAGGTAGTCGAGGTCAGGGATCGCTCGTCGACCACGTTCTCGGATGATCCGGTTGGCGGACTCATCGTCGAGAAGCGGGCACGAGATGAGCTGATAGCGGGAGGCTTCGTTGACGTTCAACGTCCTGCCGTCCAGCTCGACCTCGACAGGAAGGGTCGTATACGCGTCCGGGTGAGATAGATCTGTCGCTTGGCCACACAGGAAAGCAACAGGCACGAGATTGAACGGGATGGAAAGGACTGAAAGCCGGATGATCAGGAAGGTCCACACGTCGATGCTCGCCTGAATCGAACAAGGTATTGGCGCGTATGGGTTTGTGGCCGAATACGCGCAATCGGGCGAACATCAGGGGGGCGAAGATCGTGCCGAACGTGAGGGTGCTGCGGAGGAGCTACTCGAGGTCCTGCGTTTCGGGCGCTGAGTCGAAGCTGAGGGTCTGGATTCGACCGCGACGGATCGAGAGGAGATACATCCAGGCGTTTTCACGGTCGCCTGGACGGAAGGTGATTCTTCCGGTGGCACCCGGGACGTCAGTCAGGCTCTGGAGTTTTTCCTGAAGGGAGTGGCGTTCTTTACCGCCGGCTGCGATGGCTTCGCGGACCGCGAGCATCGCGTCGTGACCGAGTGCCGAGGCGATGTCCTGGTCTCGACCGAATCTACCACGATACAGGTTTACGAACTCCTGAACGGATTCGAGATCGCTGCGCTCGTTATACTTGGCCACAAAGATCGCGTTCCTGACGTATCGGCCTCCATCCTCGACGACTTCGGGGTAGTTCCAGCCATCACTCCCGAGAAGTTGAGCCTTGATCAGCGATGAGGCGACCTGGGGCGTGATTAGCAGAACGTCTTCGTATGTGGACGCGCCAACCAGCAGGCCGTCGAGTGTTTCTACCGGTTCCGGCTTCACCGTGTCAGGATCGACGGGAACGGTTGGAGGCGGTTCGACGTGGATTCCGTTGCGGATGAGCGAGTCGATGGTGGTCTCGACCAGGTCGGGCATGATGAGCGCCAGACCTGCATCGCGAATCCGGTTGAACTGGCCGCGGTAGTCTGTTGCGCCTGGCTCATACCATTCCTGGACAACGACCTCTCCGCCAAGTTCTTCCGCCCGCGCCGTGAACTCTCTCGCCAGTCGATCGCCATACTTGTCGCGTGAGGATAAGGTGCCCAGCGTCCGCAGTTCCATTTCTCGGACGGCGTAGTCAGCGATCCGACGGCCCTGGGCGCCTGGTGTGGCGTTCATCTGGAATACGTAGGGCAGGGAGGCGATCTCGTCCTCGGAAGCGGTGGGCGCGATCAGTGGGATGTTCTGAGGACTGAGATGGGCGGCAAGGGGCAACGTCTCCTCACTGCGGAGAGCGCCGATGATCGCCAGGACATCGTAATTCTCGATAATGCGCTCGGCCGCTTTGACTGCCCGGATCGGCGAACCCTCTGAGTCTTCGAAGATCAGGCCGATCGTTTCGCCCTCCGGGAGCGGGAAACGCTCACGCGCAAGGAGGATACCGTCGCGCAGGCTCTTGCCGGCCGGAGACTCCATGGGTGCGACGATGCCGATGCGATATGTCGCTTTGGTCGGGTCCTCTTCGACGACTGCCAGGGTCGTGGGGGCCTCTTCTTTCGGCTGAGGTGCGCGGGTTCTGGAAAGCAGTCGGCGTCGCACCAGGGGCTCGAGGTAACCGTTCGGGAAACGCTCGAGGAACATGGCCAGCGGCTTGTCCGCTTCCTCCGGCTTACTGAGTTTCTCGGGCCATCTTGCCTGACCGAATGCAACGGCTTCATCCACGATCGACCGGCCAAAGTCGGCGCGAAGCCTGTCGAGGTCGCGATCTGTGAGTTTTTCCGCCCCGTACATCTGGCCCAGCCGATCTGCCGCCCTTGCTTTGAGCGGGGTGCCGGCCTTGGCGGCCAGGACACGCGCATACTGGGCCGCTGCGCTGTATGTTTGCCCCTGGCGGAAATAGCAGTCGCCAACGAGCAGGTCCGCTTCAGGCAGATACCTGCTGTAAGGGAAGGTCTCGTAGAGTTCGATTGCGGCGGCCAGAGCGAAGTTATATTCTCTGAGCTTGTAGTAGCTCTTCCCAAGCATCAGCCGCGCAGCAGAAGTTCTCTGGTTGCGCGGGTGTTCCTCGATCAGTTGGACAAACCCGTCCCGGGCCGCGACGTAGTTGGTCTGGATATACCTGGCCAGCGAACGCTGGAACAAAGACTCCGCGTCCTGACTGAAGGTGACGGTCGCGTCCTGGGCCATTGCGGGCACGATAGAGCCCATCGTAAGGGTCAGGCACAGGAGGATCTTTGTGATTGGAGTCTTCATCCGGTCTCGAATCGAGGGCTGGAACCGTCGGGGACGGGAACAGGTCGCGTGCAAGGAGATGACCGCAAACGCTTTGCGAATATACGGTTACGCCCACAGACGGTCAAGATTGCCCCGGTTCTTGTATGCCTGATATCCATAAGCTCAGTGTCAAACGTGTCAAAGGGATCGGCGATCGCCGGTCGAGCGCTCTCGAGCAGGTCGGGATCCACACCGTCGCTGATCTTCTAGGCTTTCTGCCGTCCCGTTATCTCGATCGGTCGACGGAAACGCCGATTGCCCAATTGCCGTTGAAGCAGGAAGCGACGGTAGTGGGGGAGGTGGTCGCTTCTCGGATGGTGCCCGGCAGACGCCCCCGGTTCGTGGCGACGATCAGAGATGAGAGCGCCGAACTTGATTGTGTCTGGTTTGGCGGCTACAAGTATATGAATGATGCGTTCAAGGTCGGGGACTGGGTGTCGGTCGGCGGCAAGGTGACCGACTACCGGGGGCAGCGTCAGATCTCTCACCCCGAGGTCGAACTACTGTCGGGTTCTGAAGAGGATGAGGACGATCGGGTGCACACCGGCCAGATCGTCCCCCTGCACCGGACGACGGCGAACATGAAATCGTCGTCGTTGACAGCCCGTACGCTCAGGCGATTGATCTGGGACGCTCTCGAGGCACTCGACATTGATGATTCAATGCGTCCAGACCTCAGGGAAGGGCTCCCGTCGCTGGGGGCCGCCTATCGGGCCGTCCACTTTCCTGAATCCCTGGATGATGTGGAAGCAGGGCGCCGACGCCTGGCCTATGACGAACTTCTGACGGTGGCGGTGTGGGGACTTTCCCAACGGCCTCGTGGGTCTGCTATGGCGGTCACCTCGCAGGACTCTGCGACCCGTCTCGTGGAGAGCCTGCCTTTCGATCTGACCGGAGGACAGCAACGGGCACTCAGTGAAATCCAACACGATATGACGTCGGAGGGGACGTTGCATCGTCTGCTACAGGGTGATGTCGGGTCCGGGAAGACGCTGGTCGCCTTGATGGCTGCGCTCGCGGTGGTCGACTCGGGTGCTCAGGTTGCGATCATGGTTCCCACCGAGGTGTTGGCGGAACAGCACGCGAACAATATCCAGCTGATGGTGGAGCCGTTGGGTATTCGTGCTGGCCTCCTGACGGGACGGCTGCGAGCGGCAGATCGTCGGGCGGCCGAAGCGCTGGTGGCGTCAGGGCAGACACAGATAGTGATCGGCACGCACGCTCTTCTCCAGGAAGGGACCGTGTTCAAACAGCTGGGGCTAGTGGTGGTGGACGAGCAGCATCGATTCGGGGTGACACAGCGCCTGACCCTGCGCGAGAAGGGTGAGGATGCCCATCTGCTGGTGATGACGGCGACCCCGATTCCGCGGTCGCTCGCTCTGACCTTGTACGGGCATCTCGAAGTGTCGACGATCGACGAGATGCCTCTGGGACGTCAGCCGATCAAGACCGGGCTCCGAAAGGGAAAGGACCGTGACAACGCCTTTAGCTTTATCCGTGAGCAGGTGACAGCGGGGCGCCAGGCGTATATCGTCTATCCCAGAGTCGAAGGGAGTCGCGGGGTTCGGTCGGCCAAGGCGGCGTATGAAGAGCTGACTGAGGGACCGCTTTCAGGCCTGCGGGTGGGTCTGATCTACGGGTCCCTGAAGGGGCAAGAGAAGTCGACCGTCATGGAGGGGTTCCGCTCAGGCGAAATCGATGTACTGGTGTCGACCACCGTGGTCGAGGTCGGTGTCGACGTGGCGAACGCGACGGTGATGATGATCGAACACGCCGAGCGGTTCGGGCTTTCGCAGCTCCACCAGCTCAGAGGGCGAGTTGGGCGTGGTGAGGCGGAATCCTACTGCATCTTGATCGCTGACCCCGACGAGGAGCTGACGGAAGATGCTGAGGCCAGGCTCAACGCAATGTGTGAGACGACAGACGGGTTCCGCATCTCGGAGTTGGATCTCGAGATTCGGGGAGCCGGGCAGCTGTTCGGGACCCGTCAGGCCGGACTCCCCGAGTTTCGGTATGCCGATCTAATACGGGATCAGGATCTGATCGAGCAGGCCCGGCAGGTCGGAGACCGCATTGCTGAGACCGATCCCGATCTGCTCGGCTATCCGTGGCTGCAGGAACGGATCGAGGCCCTTACCGCGTCCGGTCTGACCATTGCCGAATCCGGGTAGCAAAGGGCCTGTATTGGCTGTTATTTAGCGGTTTCCGCCGCTCGGGTCGCGTTGACACGCCTGATTGATTGTGGTAGATTGGCCGACCATCGGGTCACCACAGGGGAGGGACTGTTGGGGGGAAACACTGGGCGCCGGATCGCCCTATTAGGCACGATCAATCGGGATACAATTCGGACGCCAGACGGTATCGAGACGGAGAGTTACGGTGGCATTCTCTATAGTCTCCTGCCTCTGTCTGCGATCGTAAAAGACAGCGCGCAGATCTTCCCAGTCGTCAACGTCGGCGAGGACATGCGGGATGTGGTGAAGGGCTATCTGGAGCCTTGTAGCAACATCTCCTTTGACGCGGTCTCTTTCGTCCCTGACAAGAACACCCACTGCTTCATGGTTTACGACGAGCAGGGTAACAAGCAGGAGACGCTGCTCGGTGGTGTCCCCAAGCTGACGTTTGAGCAGCTTTCGCCCTATCTCGATGCCGATGCGCTGATCGTGAACTTTATCACGGGCACCGAACTTGAGCTGGAGACGCTACAGCACGTTCGGTCGGAGAGCAGCGCTCCGATCTTCATGGACATTCACAGCCTGACGCTGGGGATAGACGATCAGAATCGGCGGTTCTGGCGCGTTCCGCCTCGGTGGGAGGAGTGGGTCGCCTGCACCGATGTGATTCAGATGAACGAGCAGGAAGCGGCACTTCTCGCGGGCTCGGGTCTGGATACAGAAGCAAAGACGACCGATTTCGCCAACCGAATCCTGGACAACGGCTCAACGGTCGTTCTGGTGACGCGAAACAAGAACGGAGCTGACGCTATCTACCGTAGGGACGGGCAGACGATTCTGCACCACTCACCGCCCCAGCCCGCCGGTGTCCCGCAGGATGAAACGGGATGCGGTGATGTCTTCCTGATGGGCTTCATGTCGCGCTACCTCGACGAACAGGATCCCGTTACGGCGAGCCTGTCCGCCAATAAACTTGCTGGTATCAACGTCACGCTTCGCGGTATCGAGGGTGTACGAAAATTCGGTGAAGCGCTGGAAAACGGATCCCCCAACTAAGGACTCCCATGCAACAATACGATTTCCCGAATAAACCCAACCTGGACTTGAATTTCAGTCCGAAACTGGTGGTCTACGCGTTAGGCCTCATTCTGCTGCTCTGGCTGGCAAGTGGCATCTACATCGTCAACCCCGAGGAGCAGGCAGTCGTGCTGCGCTTCGGCGAGGCCATCGAAATTTCGGACTCAGGGATTCACTACCATCTGCCCCGACCGATCGAGCGGATCGAGAAGGAGAAGGTGACCCAGGTCAAGCGTGTCGAGATCGGGTTCCGCACGATCAGTCTGGATCCGGCCCCTAGGTATCAGAAGGTCCTGCGCGAATCGGTGATGCTGACGGGCGACGAGAACATCGTCGATGTCGAGCTTATTGTGCAGTATCGGATCAGCAGCCTGGAGGATTACCTGTTCAACGTGGCAGGACAGTCCGAGGCCGTGCGCGGCGTGGCTGAATCAGCCCTCCGCCAGGTGGTTGGGCGGCATACGATCGATCAGGCGCTGACGGAAGGGAAGCTGAAGATCCAGACGGAGATCGAGGAAGAAATCCGGACGGTGTTCGAGCTTTACGGGATTGGCGTCCGGCTGGAGAACGTGAAACTCCAGGCAGTTTCCGTCCCCCGTGAGGTCGACCCGGCGTTCAAGGATGTGGCGAGCGCTCGTGAGGATCGCGAGCGACTCCGGAACGAGGCCGAGGCCTACCGAAACGAAATTATCCCTAAGGCACGCGGTGAAGCGGAGAAGCAGGTCAGACAGGCCGAGGCGTATGCCGTCGAGCGTGTAAAAAGATCTCAGGGTGATGCGGATCGTTTTCTGACCGTGCTCAAGGAATATCGCAACGCACGGGACGTGACCGAGAAGCGGCTTTACCTAGAGACGATGGAAAAGATTCTGCCAAACATTCAGAAGTACGTGGTTCAGTCGGACGGGAAGGGCGGTCTGCTGAATGTGCTGAACTTGCCGCGCCAGAGCGCGGGTGGAGGTAGCGGACAATGAGACCTCTCGTTATTGGACTGATCATACTAGTTGTTCTGGGGATCGCGGCGGATGCCGTCCTGTTTATCGTGGATGAGCGGGAGCAGGTGGTGGTGACTCGTGTGGGTGAGCCTCGCCGGACACTTCAGAATCCGGGGCTCTATTGGAAGATGCCCTTTATCGAGCAGGTTCACTCGTTCGATGACCGCCTGCTGTTCAGCGACGCCGATCCGGCGCCGATCTACACGCAGGACAAAAAGAACCTGATCGTCGACAACTTTGCCCGTTGGAAAATCGTCGACCCGTTGAAGTTCATGCGTTCTGTGCAGACGATATTCGGTGCGCAGTCCCGATTGGACGATATCATCTATGCGGCCGTGCGCGAGGAACTAGGTAAACGGACACTCGAGGAAATCGTGAGCGGGGAGCGTGACCAGATCATGGCAGCCGTTACCGAGCGTTCTCGGTCGGATGCCGCCGATCTCGGTGTCAAGGTTGTCGACGTGCGGATCAAGCGTGCCGACCTCCCGGAAGAGAACAAGAAGAACGTTTTCGATCGAATGCGAGCAGAACGCGCCCGAATCGCGAAAGAGTATCGCGCCGAGGGTGGAGAGGCCGCGCTCAAAATCCAGGCGGAGACGGACCTCGAGGTGACTCGGATCACGTCCGATGCGTTCCTGAAAGCCCAGCAGATACGAGGCCAAGGTGATGCGGAAGCCCTCCGGATCTATGCCGATGCGTTCCAGCAAGACCCCAAGTTCTATGAGTTCCAGCGGACGCTCGAGGCCTATGAAAAGACGCTGGGTGAGGGCACGACCGTTGTTCTGCCGCTGGGTACCGAGTTTTTCAAGTATCTGGGGAAGAGCAAGCAGTAGAGCGCTGGTGCTCTGCCTGCTCCTTTTCGGGGGGGGGCAGGCAGCTGGGCGTGATGGCTTCTCCGAGGTCCGATCCCGTGGGTTGAGCTTGTTGATACCGGACGCGGAATCGGGCGGTGCGTCAGCCCTTCTCGACACGCTTGTTGCGTTGCAGTCAGAAGTCGCGCAGGAATTGGGAGACGTCCCGATCCCTGCCATCACGATCTACGCTGTCAGGTCTGACCGAGACTTTCGCGACCTAACGCAGAATCGTATCCCCCATTGGGGCGTCGGTGTTGCCTACCCCCAGGCAAAAACGATCGTCCTGCGTCGCCGGGCCGGTCAGTCGACCGCACTCCTCCAGACGGCTCGGCACGAGTTCTCACATATACTCCTACATCACGCTGTCCCGAAGACGACTCGGATCCCCGTCTGGTTCAATGAAGGTCTCGCCGTGTGGGTCGCCAGGGAATGGCGGTTCCAACAGAGCTTCAAGGTTGCGGCGGCGGCGCTGAGCGACGGCCTGATCCCGTTACGGGATGTGGATGCTGTCCTCGGGTTCGGCGCCGGCCGTGCGCATCTGGCGTATGACCAGAGCTACCTTGCCGTGCTGTTTATCGTGACGCTCGGTGGTGAGCGCGCGCTGCCCAACCTAATTGACTCGTTGAGGGACGGCGTAACCTTCGACGTGGCCCTCTACCGGATCACGCGCACGTCGCCGGCCGCGTTCGAGACGGCCTTCGCGGCGTTTGTCGGGAACCGGTTCGGGTTGCAGGCGCTGCTGACGTCGGAAGAAGCAATCTGGCTCTACATCGTGATGTTGGTGGTGGTCGTCTGGCTGGGCGTTCGGCACAAAAATTGTCGAACGATCGCGCGATGGGACGAGGAGGACACGCTGGAGGGGTTGCCGCTGTGGCTTCGCGCCAAGATCAAGCGAGAACGCGAATGACAACGATCGGCGTGACTGGAGGGATCGGGTCTGGCAAGAGCACTGTATGCCGGATGTTCGAGGGTTGGGGAGCGGATCGAATCGACGCCGACGAGGTCGGTCACGAGTCGGTCGAGGATCCAGATGTACAGGAGCGTCTCGTCGATGCCTTCGGGGCGGACATCCTGGTCGACGGCGTGTTGAACCGACGGGAGTTGGGGAAACGAGCATTCGTGTCGGATAAGATGCGGCGCCAGTTGACCGATGTGGTGTGGCCCGACGTGGGGCGTCGGCTGTCACGTCGTGTAGCGTCCGCTCGAGAACGCGGTGTGGAGACGTTTGTGATCGAAGCGTCTGTTCTGTTGGAGCGCGGTGATCCCGAATGTCTGTATGATGTGATCGTCGTGGTGACGGCGCCAGACGACATACGGATCGCGCGGACGATGGATCGCCTGGGGGTGTCGGAGGCCGAAGTGAGGGCCCGGATGCAGCATCAAGTGCCTGAAGACGAGAAGATCAAACGGGCGGATCACGTCGTGGTCAATGACGGGACGGTCGATGATCTCGAGGCTCGAGCCCGCGTCCTGTGGGAAGAGCTAAAGGAGATGGAGAAGGAGTAAGCATGGATTACACGCCTCACACCGATGAGGATGTCTCGACGATGCTGAGTGCGCTGGGATTGAGCGAACTGGCCGATCTCAAAGCGCCGATTCCGGAATCACTGCGTCTGGCGTCGCTCGACCTGCCGTCGGGAATGTCCGAACTGGAGGCTACGCAGCTTTTTGAACGCATGGCGGCGGAGGTGGGGGCGGCAGCACCCGAACTCAGTTTCCTGGGAGCCGGCGCCTACGACCACTTTTCGCCGTCTGTTGTGGACGCGACGATTTCGCGTGGCGAGTTCTTCACCGCGTACACGCCGTATCAACCCGAGGTCAGCCAGGGGACCCTTCGCGCCATCTTCGAATTCCAGACGATGATGTGCGAACTCACGGGGATGGAGGTGGCGAACGCGTCGATGTATGACGGGTCGTCCGCGCTTGCCGAAGCGGTGCTGATGGCGGTCAGAATCCGTCAGGCCGATCATGTGATCCTGCCTCGCAGTCTGCACCCCTTCTATCGACAGGTGGTGGAGACGTATGTGGAAGGGATTGGGCTGCAGGCGGTGACGGCACCGTGGACGGACGAGGGGACGATGGACCTCGATTGGCTGGCCGATCACGCGGACGATTCGGCGACGGCAGTCGTCGTGCAGAACCCGAACTTCCTAGGCGTGCTCGAGCCACTCGAAGAGATCGGTAAGCTGCTCGCGGATCGTGCGCCGTCGTTCGTGGCCGCCGTGAACCCGATGTCGCTCGGGCTGATCGAACCGCCTGGCTCGTATGGGGCCGACATCGTGGTGGGGGATGGTCAGCCGCTTGGTCTACCACTGAGCTTTGGCGGGCCGTATGTCGGATTCTTCGCGACACGGCAGTCGCATATTCGCCGAATGCCGGGACGGATCGTTGGTCAGACGACCGACGTGAACGGCAAGCGCGCCTACGTGTTGACACTGAAGACTCGCGAACAGGACATTCGTCGCGACAAGGCGACGTCGAACATCTGCACGAACCAGACCCTTTGTGCAACCGCTGTGACCGTCTACCTGTCAGCTCTGGGTCCTCACGGCCTGGAGGAAGTCGCGTCGGTGAACTGGACGAGAAGTCACGCCGCCCAATCCGCACTCGCCAACCTCTCGGGCGTGTCTACACCGTTTACGGGGCCATTCTTCAACGAGTTCGTTTGGAAGCCCGACCGGCCAGCCACTGAACTTCTGAACACAATCAGATTACAGGGGATTTCGGCCGGTGTCGATCTGGGGAGCTTCGATCCCGACCTGAGCGGCTGTATCCTGACCTGCGTGACCGAGAAACGGTCCGCCGAAGATGTGGACCTCCTAGTGTCGGTAGTGGAGGGGGCGCTATGAGCGAGAAGATGCTGGCTTTCGAGAAGAGCAAACCGGGACGCCGATGCACCACATTCACGACGGACGAGAGACCAGATGTCCCCGCTGAATTGCGGCGGAAGACCCGTCCCAAGCTCCCGGAGTTGAGCGAACTGCAACTGGTCCGTCACTACGTCGGTCTGTCGCACCTGAACTTCAGTATCGACACGAATTTCTATCCCCTCGGATCTTGTACGATGAAGTACAACCCGAAGGTCCACGAGAAGGCCGCCCGTGTTCCCCAGATCGCCGGGCTCCATCCGCTCGAGTCGAGCAACCAGCAGATGCTCTCGATGATCTGGGAGATGGAACAGATCCTAAAGGCGGTTACGGGGATGGACACGTTTACGTTCCAGCCGGCTGCCGGTGCGCAGGGCGAATTTGTAGGCATCTCCCTGATCGCCGCGTATCATCGGGCGCAAGGGAACGACAAGCAGGTGGTGCTGATTCCGGACTCGGCGCACGGGACGAACCCGGCGACGGCGGCGATGTGCGGCTATCGGGTCGAGGAGATCCGGTCGACAGAGCGGGGGACGGTCGATGTCGACGACCTCAAGTCCAAGATGACCGATCAGGTCGCCGGTCTGATGCTGACAAACCCGAACACTTTCGGGGTGTTCGAGGACGAGATCCTCGAAATCGCGGAGATTGTTCACGACGGTGGCGGTCTGCTCTACTACGATGGCGCGAACATGAACGCCTTTCTCGGGCAGTGCCGGCCTGGCGCCATGGGCTTTGACGTCGTGCACATCAACCTGCACAAGACGTTCACGACGCCGCATGGTGGTGGTGGTCCCGGATCCGGACCGGTGGGGGTGAAGTCGATTCTCGAACCGTATCTGCCGACCCCGATCGTTCGCAAAATTGACGAGCGCTTCGTGCTGGATTTCGATCGGCCGGAATCGATCGGGAAAGTGAGCACGTTCTGGGGCAACTTCGGGATGGTGGTCCGGGCGTTCGTGTATGCTAAGATGCTGGGCGCTGAAGGGATGCGTCGGACGAGCGAGATGGCGGTGCTGAACGCGAACTACCTGACTCGGAAGCTCGAGGACGTGTATGACCGTCCGAAAAAAGCGCAGCCAATGCACGAAGGCGTTCTATCCGCAGCGGGACAGAAGAAGGCGAACGGGATTACGGCGCTCGATATTGCCAAACGACTGATCGACTACGGGATCCATCCGCCGACGATCTATTTCCCGTTGCCAAAGGTCTGTCCCGAAGCGCTTCTGATCGAGCCGACGGAGACGGAGAGCCTCGAGCAGATGGACGAATTTGTGGAAGCGATGCGTGCGATCGCGAAGGAAGCGGACGAACAGCCTGAGCTACTGAAGGCAGCCCCTCACGACACCCCGGTTCGACGGTTGGATGAGGCGACGGCCGCACGGAAGCCGATTTTGAGGTGGCAGCCTGAGTAGAAACCAACTGTATCGGAAACGAGGAAGGGGCGTGTCCATTGGACACGCCCCTTTTCCTTTTGACTCTGAGTGATCCGCTACTTTGGTGGGCCTGATAACTCCAGCAGGTTCCCGGCGGGATCTTTACAGAAGGCGAAAGATCGGCTGTTGTGAGGTCGAACGCCGGGGCCCCCGACGATGCCGACGCTTGCGCACCGGAGTGAGGTGATACACTCGTCGAAGTTGTCGACGGCTATGGCCAGATGCCGTCGCGACGGGTCGGCGTGTTCCTCTGCGAGCAGCAGGTGCAGTTCGATGTCTCCGCACGCATACCAGGCGCCCTCGAATTCGTAGTTAGGACGGTCGATGGGAACGAGCCCAAGGATCTTCCCGTAGAACGCCCTGGCTGCTTCCAGATCACCGACGACGAGCGTGACGTGATGAATGCCTGATATTGAGAACGACTCGGCCACGTCTACTCCTCGCCCAGGTAAACCTTTATCCGACGCATTCGTGACGGATGCTTCAGCGCCCCGAGGGCCTTGTCACGGATCTGGCGAACCCGCTCCTTGGTCAGACTGAACTGGTTGCCGATCTGCTCGAGCGTCATCGGATTGTCACCGTTGATGCCGAAATACATCTTGAGGATCTGGGCTTCCCGCGGTGAAAGGGTCTCGAGGGCGGACCGGATCTCCTCGACCATCGCGCGCTGCATCACGGTGCGCTCGGGGCTTTCCGCTTCCTTGTCCTCGATGATTTCGAGCAGGGAGGTGTCGGGACCCTCCTCGAGCGGTGAATCGAGGCTGACGTGCCAGCGAGATGCGTCCAGCAAATCCTGAACCTGCTTCGGCTGCATTTCGGCCACGTGTGCGACTTCCTCGGTATTCGGCTCGCGGCCCAACTCCTGCTTCAGCCCGGACGCGATCCGCTCGAGCCTGCATAGATGTTTGATCTTGTTTACGGGCAGTCGGACCATCCGCGCCTTTTCGGCGAGAGCGGACAGGATGCCCTGACGGATCCACCAGACGGCGTAGGTGGTAAACTTCACGCCGACCGTTTCGTCGTAGCGGGTGGCGGCCCTGATCAGACCGACGTTTCCTTCGGCGATCAGGTCCTCAAGCGGTAAGCCGCGTCCCTGGTATTCCTTGGCGATAGTGATGACGAATCGAAGGTTGGATTCCACCATCTTTTCGAGACTCTTCCGGTCCCCGGCACGGATCCTGACCGCCAGGTCGAATTCCTGCTGCGGCGTCAGGAGAGTGTTGTAAGCGATGTCCTTCAGATAGAGCTCGAGCGCGGTACCTTTTCGATTCTGAGCCCTCGTATCTTCTTTTTTGCTCGCGGTTGTTGCGGGCATTGCGGTCCCCCTGAATACTCGTATGACGACGGCGCATCCATTGCACGCGTCGTGATTCGAAAACAATAGCATCCTGCGATCGTCCCGAATGGAACGAGATTCTTGATGTGTCTCTCCAGGTACTACTGGGGAATCCGTGGGAATTTCGATCGTTGCCGTTCACGATGGGCGGTCATAGGGAAGGGCGACTGCCTAAGGGGTCGTGTGCGGTCGGCTTCGCTTGAGGAAGCTAGCCAAAACGCAGTGAGCGGCGCGATCAGGTTCGGGTAGGGATCCGAACCGATTCAACTCTCTGGCTTTTGCTCCGATGTCCTCCTTGTCAGTTGGGCTCGAGGCCGTACTTCTCGATTTTTCGGAGCAGCCTCGGCGCGCGAGATTTTCAGCATGCGAGCGGACCTGTTCTTGCTACAGTCCGTCGACTTCAGCGTGTGTTTGATCAGTCTCCTCCTGACCTCCTCGAAGGTGACGCCTTCACCCGGGAAGTTGATGATGAGTTGCTCGCTGTTCCACTTCAGGGTCGCGAGCGAGTTGGTCTGGCGGATGCTGACCGGGATCATCTCCGGCTGCAGCGTCCCCGCCGTGTCATTCAAGATCACCGCCCGTTTGATAGCATTCCGGGGTTCACGGATGTATTCCGGGCCAGTGATACTGGCGGAGGAGTTCTTTCGATGTTTCAGAGAGGCTCCGGCTTCCCAACGAGTAGACGCGACCGAATTCCTCGATAAAGCTCAGTGCGAGTAGGGTGACATCATTGCCGCGTTCCCGCAACGCCGACAGGTTGATCTGGATTTCGTTCAATCGGTAGTAGAGGTTCTCGCGGAAGCTCTGTTCCCCCACTGCCTCTTCGAGGTCCACGTTGGTGCTGGCGATAATTCGCGCACGAACAGGGACCTCATCCTCGCCGCCCAACCGGCGAAATGTCTTCTCTTCGATCTGAAGTCAGGAATGTTGCCAGGGGATGGGCGTGACCGTGGGAACTCAAAGGGAAATGAAAGTTGAGAAAAAGCCACGCCGAATATTAATATTACTATAATATGGCCTCATGCGTTTGTCAACAAAGAGCATTGAAAAAACGACATTTAAGTCGATTCGTGACACGCGTGACCATGGCGGGATAAATCCGCTCATGGATTAGTTGATGTGTTTCATCATGCGGATTCAATTGCTTAATCATTCGGAGACCCCGTGGATCTGGACGAATTGCTGAAGACCTTCCTTGACGACCCTCAGTCGTTGCGCCACAGGCGAGAAGCCTCATCGGACGTCGCCGAGATCGAGTCAGAAAGGTCCTGAGGCCGGTATCGAGGCGCCGTGGTGAACCTGAGCGGCGGCGGAATGGGGCTCGCGATTACGTCAGAAGCCGCATCGGCACTGCAGAAAAAACGATCAAGTCGAGGTCGGAGCCGTCTTTCCTGATGGTGATTCGCTGTCACTAAGTTCGCGAGTCGCCTGGCTCAAGGCAGGCGAAGCCAGTGAGTACTTCCTTGGCCTGGTCTTCTTGGAACTGGATGCCGATGCCTAGGAAACGGGTGCATCGACGGATCCTGGCCGAGGTCGTCAAACGGAATTTCCGCAACAGCTAACCCCGTGCAGCCCGCTCAGGCGGCATCTGCCCCTTCTTCATCTGCTGGCATTCTCTGCCCCAGTTCCCGATCCATCAGGAACAAGCCGTTCCCGTCATTACCTACCAGCTTGAGCTGCTGGATGATCTCCGAAGCCGTTGCTTCCTCTTCAACTTGTTCCGTCACGAACCACTGGAGGAAGGTGTTGGTGGCGTGGTCGCGGTTCTCCAGACTCAGGTCGACCAAGTTATAGATCCGCTGGGTGACTTCCTGTTCGTGCTCGAGCGTTCTCTCGAACACCGCGAGAGGTGTGTCCCACTCTTGCGGCGGGGCCTCGATCCGGGTCAACTGAACGACGCCTTCCCTGTCATTGATGAAGTCGAAGAACTTGGCCGCGTGAGCCAGTTCTTCCTGATACTGCATGCGCATCCACGTGGCAAACCCCTTGAAGTCCTTGTCTTCAAAATGGGCGGCCATCGCTAGGTAGTAGTAGGCAGAATAAAACTCGACGTTTAGGTGCTCGTTCAGCGCGTCGAGCATCTTGGGGGCGATCATCGCTTCCTCCTTCCATATGCTTGATTTTCTGGGCTGAAGTATACACAAAAGCACTTGTGATAGCCACGTGGTTAGGATTGTCCTGTTTTTCCTTTACTGGGCAGTTCGGCGGACATAAACTTGCCTAACCTTATTTGAAAAAGGCTTCACTAAGGACCTTACGCAGCCTGCCAGGCTGAGGGCCAGATTCTGGAGGAGACATGTTAAAGGGCAAAGTGCTCGATGCACTGAACAGCCAGCTGAATCACGAGTTTCACAGCGCGTATCACTACCTGGCGATGGAATGCTATTTCCGGTCGGAGAATCTGAAAGGTTTCGCGCATTGGGCACGACATCAGTATGAAGAGGAATGCGAGCACGCGCTGAAGATCTACAGCTTCATTCATGACCGGGACGGCAAGGTCAAATTGGACCTGATCGCGCAGCCTCCCGAGGCCTGGGAGAGCCCGATCGCCGCAGTGGAAGACGCATTCTGTGAAGAGCAGTCCGCCAGCGAGATGATCAATAACCTGGTCGACCTGGCGTTGGCCGAGCGGGATCACGCGACGGATATCTTTCTGCGCTGGTTTGTGGAGCGTCAGGTGGAAGAAGAGTCACACGTCGGGGACATCCTGAACAAGGTGCAGATGATCGGTGACGACAAGTATGGGATGTTCCTGCTCGACCGGGACCTCGGATAGGGTAGCTGTTGGCCCTTGACACACAGCCAAACGGGGTGTAGCGTTGCTTACGATATGTTTGGGTTACTATACAATCAGCGTGACCGGTATACAAGGTGCTAGGTTTGCTAGGGTTTGTGACGAACGGAGTGCACGAGGTGCAAAAGGACAGTCTGTGCGCGCTCGAGCGGGATGCTGTATCGACGGTGAGTGAGATCCACGGACCGGAGCGGTTTCTGAATCGGCTCAAGTCGGTCGGCATCGTTGTCGGGTCACATATCAAGGTGCTAAGGACGGGATGTCCCGTCGTCGTACACACAGAAGGCGGTCGATTTTGCCTTCGGAAGGAGGACGCTTCGCAGATTCGGGTCGATCCGAATCCGGCTGAAGCCCTTGCGTGAATCCTGCCTCTGAATCAGTCGATGAGTCGTCTCCCCTGATCGGCGTCATCGGCAACCCCAACACCGGTAAAACCACTCTCTTCAATGCGCTGACAGGGCTCAGCCAGCGTGTCGGCAACTACTCAGGCGTGACGGTCGAGCGCAAGCAGGGTAAGCTCCGTATTCCCGACGGTTCCTCACTGGAACTGCTCGACCTTCCTGGCAGCTATTCTCTCGACGGACAATCCCCAGACGAACGCATCGTTAAGGAAGTACTCCAGCGGCGCGCCGACGGTGATCAACCACTGGCCGGCATTCTGATCGTCGTCGATGCCGTTCACCTGAAACGCAACTTCAACCTCGTCGCACAGGTCTTGGCGACGGGCCTTCCGGCAGCGCTGGTCGTCAATATGGTCGACCTTGCGCAAAGGGAAGGGGTCACCGTCGATGCCGCCGCATTGTCCGCCGCGTTGGGGATCGACGTGTTCTCCGTGTGTGCCACGCGACGGGACGGTCTCGACCAACTCGTAGACGGGGTCACCCGGTTGCGGGCACCGAAGCCGGTTGATCCGGATGTGGACGTCTGGATCGATCGGGTGCTCTCAGATAGTCTGGTCCGGCCCGATGGTCTGCACGCCAGCCGTTCGGATCAGGTCGACCGGTTGTTGACGCATCCGGTGTTCGGCGGGATTACTTTCGCGGTGGTGATGGCCGTCGTGTTCGAGGCGATTTTTACCTGGACCGGCCCCCTGATGGACGCCGTCGAGGGGTTGATGGGATGGATCGGCGATCGTGTGGCCACGATCGTCCCTGAGGGGTTACTCCAGAGTCTCCTGTTGAATGGCGCGGTGGCCGGTGTCGGGAGTGTGGTGATCTTCCTGCCGCAGATCGCGATGTTGTTCCTGGCGATCGCGATCCTCGAGGATTGCGGGTATATGCCCCGAGCGGCGATGCTGATGGATCGCCTGCTCAGACGGTGCGGGCTCTCCGGGCGTTCGTTTATCCCGATGCTGTGCAGCTTCGCCTGCGCCATTCCAGGCATTATGGCCGCTCGCACAATCGAGGACCGTCGTGACAGGCTCGTGACGATCCTGGTGGCTCCGTTGATGTCCTGCTCCGCCCGACTTCCCGTCTATACAGTTTTCATTGCCGCGTTCATCCCGAATGAGTCGGTTGGCGGCCTGCCCTTAGGGCTTCCCACGGCGACGATGATGGGGCTGTATCTGCTCGGGATCGCGGTGGCGATTCCGGTCGCCCTGCTGCTGAAGCGATGCGCCTTGCGTGGCGACAGCGCGCCATTCCTAATGGAACTCCCTTCCTATAAAATGCCGAATGCCCGAACGGTCTGGATGCGGGTCTACCACGCGTGTCTGGCGTTCCTTCGTCGGGCCGGGACTGTGATCTTCGCCGCGTCGGTGATCGTGTGGGCGTTGGCGACCTTTCCGAGGACAGACACGGACGACCCGTCCCTGGCCCTCCGGAACAGCTTGCTGGGGGGAAGCGGTCAGGCGATCGAGCCGCTCGTGAAGCCGCTCGGATGGGACTGGCGTCTTGCCATCGCGACACTGAGCGCGCTTCCGGCCCGCGAGATCGTCTTGGCCTCGCTCGGGACGATCTATAGCGTCGAGGATCCAGTGGAAGACGCGGAGTCACTGAAGTCAGCCCTGATGAACGCGAAGAGCGACGACGGAAGTCCGGCGTTCACGATTCCGGTCGTGTTGTCGGTACTCGTGTTCTTTGCTCTCTGCGCGCAGTGCTCGTCGACGCTTGTGGTCATCAAACAGGAAGCCGGTGCCTGGGGCTGGGCGGTGTTCACATTCATATATATGACCGGCTTGGCGTATGTCGGCGCCCTCCTGGTCTATCAGGCGACAAGGTTGATGGGGTGGTAGCCTCGTTTCTCCAGAAAATCGTTGACAGGGAAGAATCTTTGTATAGTTGGCTTAGAAGATATTTTAGTAGTGAAACAATCACTGAGTCACTATAACGTTCGACGAACGGTGTGATGAGCCGTCTGGTTCTGTGCGGGTTAGCGGTTGCCGAGGAAGACAAACGGCCCGAGCTGCCGGGTGGCACGTATGACAAACCGTACATCAAGCGCGCCGGCCGAGGCGTAGCCGTCGGCGGCTAACTGGATCAGGAGTTCGAATACAACGAGGGTGGCAAGAACACGTTCGATCAACACCGCTTCATCCCGTTCATCTACGGGCAGGTCAGCGACCGCGTCCGTGTGAGCGCGGAGATCGAGTTCGGGCACGGCGGCCTGGTGAAGGGAAGCAGCGCCTCGGACGGCGAGGTCAAGCTAGAGTTCGCGGTGATGGACTTCGAATTCGCCGAAGCGTTCAACTACCGCGGCGGCGTCATCCTCTCGCCACCCTGGGTTTTCAACCTATTGCACGACAGGCCGCTGAATGAACTGACAGAACGTCCGACCGTGAACCGCCAGATCATGCTCTCCACCTCAAGCGAGTCGGGAATGGGATTCTTCGGTACTTTCTACCCATCCGAGTTGTCGGTCGCGACGTATGAGGTCTAGGTCGTGAACGGGTTTAAAGAGAAGGCGATCAACAGCTCTGGCGCGTTGCGGATCCGGGGCGGTCGCGGCAGCCAGAAGTCCGATAACAACGAGAACAAGGCGATCGTCGGCCGGTTCGGGATCAGTCCACGGCTGGGGATGAATTTCGGGGCGTCTTACCATACCGGCGCCTACGACGATGCCGGTGACAACAACCTGACCATCTTCGGGGTCGACGTCAGGTGACTACGAACGGTTTGTGACGATCGACGGGAAGCAGTATGGCCACCTGATTGATCCGCGTTCGGGACAACAGGTGAACAGCCCACCGAGTGTCACGATTCTCTCGCGGAGAGGGGTAGACGTCGACGCGCTGTCGACGTCCTGTTCGGTGATGGGGGTCGATCCGTGCTGGGCCCTTGTCGAGGACACGCCGGATACGGAAGCGAACTGCGTCTGGTTCGAGGACGAGACGCTGAAGGTCACGCATTCGGACGGCGTCATCCTCTTGGATCCGCAGAACGTGCGTTGTGGGAATGCTCCCTGCTGTCTATTTTGAGGGCAGGAGGCCTCACGAAAATGACGAACGGATTACGGGTAGGCGTGATCGGTGCCTCGGGCATCGGCCAACATCACGCCCGATGGCACGCGCTCAGCGGGAACAATGTCGTCGCATTTGTCGGCACGTCCGATGCCTCGGTGGCCAGGACCCGGACACGACTGACTGAGTACTTCGGGTTTTCGGGTACCGGATATACGTCGGTGTCTGAGATGCTCGACCAGGCACGCCCTGAGGTGGTCGTCGTTTCCAGCCCCTATTCCGCCCACAAGTCCCACGCCCTCGAGGCGTTGTCCGCCGGCGCCCACCTCCTCTGCGAGAAGCCTCTGGTGTGGGATGAGCATCACTCCCTGAATCGGATCCTGAATGATGGCCGGGACGTCGTTAAAGCCGTGAAATCATACGGTCATCTGTTCTGTATGACCGCTCAGTATCCTGCCTGTCTCCCGATGTATCGAACACTCTACGAGCGTGTCCGGGGTTCGTTCGACGCCGTCGAATCCATCCATATGGAAATGGAGGTGCGTCGCCGCGGAGACCGGAAGCTGTATGAGGCGAACTGGATTGATGTCGCCAGCCATCCGCTGAGCCTGGTCATCGCTTTGTTCGGGCAAGGGCGCATCGTTCCGGATACGGCGCACTGCACGGTCGAGGAAGCGGAGTGCAAAGCCTCATTTGCCTACGAAGGCGAACTCGGGAGCGGTCACGCGTCCTTTACGATTCGGGATATCGTAGATGGGGCGCCGATGCGGCGGTTCGGTGTGAACGATTTTCTCGTCGACTGGGACGGGTTCGCTGACGAGGACGGGATATACCGGGCGTCGTTGAGCCACGGAGACCAGACGGTTTCAGGAGACGACTTCCTGCACACGCTGATCCAATCCTTCTCGGCTTCTGTCGCTGAAGGGCGCACGGACGTCGCTGCGGGACCCGATGCCGCTTTGCTCAACCTAGAGATGCAGGTCGAGTTGCTTCGCCTGGCCCGAACGGGCGCTGACGCTGCATGATCGACGTCCTGATCGTTGCCTACCACTACCCTCCGATCGTTTCCGGCGGAACGGAGCGAGCGGTCTCACTTGTCGAGCATCTTCCTGAACGCGGTTTTCTGCCCCACATCCTGACGACCGATGCTTTCGGCGTCGAGGATGCGGGATCCGTATACCGCGTCAGTGAGCCCGTCGGATGGTATCGCCGCCTGTTCAATCGCACCGCGAGTCAGCTCCCTGAAGCCGCTCGTTCTCGTACCCGAACCGAATCCCCGCTGTCACCGTTTGCTGCCCTTGCTCGTCGCTTCACTCTTCCGGACGCTCAGGTGGGCTGGCTTCCTGGCGCCTACAGAGCCGCCCGCCGCTTGATGACAACCTTTCCCATCCGGTTAGTCGTGACGACCGGACCGCCATTCTCGTCGTTTCTCCTTGGCGCAGCTCTCAAGCAGACCACACACGTTCCCTGGTTGGCTGATTTTCGCGACTCGTGGATCTACGATCCCCTCGATGACGGACTTCGAGGTCGGGGGCTGAGGCCTGCGGTCGAAGCTGCGCTCGAGCGGTATGTGCTCCGACACGCTCACTGGGTGACGTGTACTACCGATGTGTCCGGGAGTTATCTCAGGAGGCTGCGCCGGGATCGCGTTACGGTCGTGCCGAACGGTTTCACCAGAGGGGAACTGTCGAAAGTCGAGACGGGCAGCGACCGTCCGTTCCGGTTCGTCCACACCGGGTCGTTCTCGGCGTCTCATCCCGATCGATCGCCCCGATTGTTGGTCGAGGCCGCCGAACGAATTGACGAGTCGTTCGAGATCGTATTCGTTGGCGCGTTGAGCGAGCCAGAAAAGAACGTCATTCAGCCGCTCGTTGACGCAGGTCGGGCAACCGTGACAGGGCCGGTGTCGAGGGCGGAGGCAGCAAGATGGCAGAATGAAGCGGATGTGCTGGTGGTGGTGGATCACCCTCGGGATGTTCTGGCGTCGAACATACCGGGGAAGGTCTATGAATATGGTGCGAGAGGGAAGCCACTCCTGGCGATCGCGCCGCGAGGGGCAACAAGCCAGTTGGTCGAGCAATCAGGTGGGGGTGTGTGTACAGGACACGACGTGGAGGCGGTCGAGCGGGCTATGCGGTCGTTGCTTCAGGGGACGGCAGACATCCAGCCGGACCCAGAGTGGTGGGCGCCCTTCGAGCGTGAGAGAGCGGCCGACCTAATGGCGGATTTGTTCCGAGGGCTATTGGGACTGGATCGTGCGGGCTAGACGTCGATGTGTTCAAAGAATTTCCTCGGGCCTCCGCCCTGTTTCTTCTTGTTCCAGGCTTCGACTCGCTTGAAGTAGGGTTGTTCTTCTGCGTCTTCCCACTTGACGAGTGCTTTGATCTCCCGCTTGTCGTAGCGGCCGTCGAGTTCATACGGACATTCGACGGAATCGTTGATACCGAGGAGCGACAACTCTTCCTTTTCGTCGAATTCGACGTCGAAAGGATACCGCCGGCAGGCCACCGGTCGGTGGTCGTAGATTCCACAGAGGTCATCTTCGCCAAGGAACTGGCACCCATCCTCCTTTCGAACGAGCCCCATAATGCGCCAATCTTCGTTTATCTTGATCCAGCCCGGGTTGTCGAGTCCCCACTCGATCTCGGACGGTGGGTAGAAGGCAGCGATCTCACTAGGCTCCTGACCCGTGTGCTTCCGAATCCTACGAATGTCTTCATCCGTGATCAGGACGATCGGTTCCCGGCAGCAGTTCCCACAGCAAGTGCACCGAAAGTTCAGAAACTTCTCCCACTCCTTACCCATCACCGT
>MDTE01158721.1_pt1 | contig 23261 bp, 19 predicted proteins | sample 811231 | NCBI WGS metagenome assembly MDTE01 (sample SAMN05326651, study PRJNA326480) | marine metagenome | isolation source: seawater | place: Indian Ocean: Red Sea | collected 2010 | reverse complement strand
CAGTTCTGTCATCGAAGGGACTCGCTCCCGGGACGGCCGAGTCCGTCGTCGTCCTCCCCTTCAACGACCTGACCACGTGCGAAGCCCTCATCCGTGAACACGCGGCAGACCTGGCCGCCGTCATCGTCGACCCACTGTCCACCGCAGCCGGCCTGACCCTGCCCGCGCCGGAATTCCTGCAGATGCTGAGCAAGCTGACCGCGGATCTCGGCATCCTCCTGATCTTCGACGAGATCGTCTCCTTCAGGTTGTCCTCAGGTGGGACTCAGGGCGCCTTCGGGATCAAGCCGGATCTCACCTGTCTCGCCAAAGTGATCGCAGGCGGAACAGCGGGGGGCGCATTCGGAGGTCGGGAAGATGTGATGGCCGTTTACGACCCGACGACGGGCAGCCCGGGAATCGCTCAGTCCGGCACCTACAACGGCAACCCGATCGCCGCCGTCGCCGGCGTGGCCGCGCTGCGGGAGATGACGGAAACCGTCTACGAGAAGCTCAACGCCTTTACGGGTGACCTGGGGATCGCGGTGGAAGAGGCGTTTCACAAGGCCGGTATCGAAGCGTGCACCGTGGTTGCTGGATCCATCTTCCGGATCTACTTCCTGGATCGCCCGCCCAGCAACTACCGCCAGGCGGCGACGGACTCGAGGGAGAAGCATCGCTGGTTGCATCTGTGGATGCTCAACCACGGAATCGCGATTCGGCAGGGCGGCGCGCCTTCCGTCCCGATGACAGAAGCACACGCGAATCAACTGATCGACGAAACAAGTCGCGCGCTCAAGGAGTGGCCCTTCTGATGGCGGAACCGATTCCGGACGGACTCGTCTGTCTGACCTTCGACGACGGCATCAAATCTCAGCTCACCTTCGTCGCCCCCATCCTGAAAGAGCTCGGGTATGGGGCGACCTTCTACATCTCCGAGGGATTGCGGTTCCTAGAGGACAAGACACGGTATATGACGTGGGAAGAGATCGCGGACCTGGATGGTCAGGGATTCGAGATCGGGAATCACACGCGCGCCCACAAGAACGTCAACGACCAGACCGACGAAGAGCTGCTCGACGACATCCTCTACATCGATCGCCTGTGCGCCGAACACGGAATCAGGAAACCCACGACCTTCTGCTACCCGGGCTACGCACACGGTGAGCGTGCCGTGACCGTGATCAGGAACCACGGCTTTCAGTTCGCACGGCGCGGAACGGCACCGGATGTCGAGTATGACCGTGAGGGTGGCCGTGGCCTAGCCTACGATCCGGAGAGTCACGACCCCTTACTGATTCCGACGACGGGAGCCGCTGGACCGAACTACGGGATGGATGACTTCAAGTGGTCAGTCGATCAGGCCGTAGACGGAAAAGTCTGTGTGTTGACCCTACACGGTGTTCCGGACCTGGATCACGCGTGGGTGAATACCGACCCGGAAGACTTCGAAGCCTACATACGCTACCTGAACGACAGCGGGTGCACGGTCATTTCACTCGCGAGTCTGAGCCGATACGTCGACGGAGTAACGAATTAGTGCCAGACGCGCTCCCCCTCGTTGCACATGACAGCCTGGAGGACCAGGTCAAAGCGCTCTATCGCGACGGGTATGTCTACTTGCCAGGCGTGCTGAATCGCGATCAGCTCGGTGAGCTACGAGATCGTATGGACGCCCTTACGGCCATCCCCGAGAGCTTCGACACGCACACAGATCCGGCTGAACACGGCTACCTCAACAAGTCGATCAACAACGTGTTCAACCGACACGAACACTTCCTGCGGTTTCTCGACCATCCCGGGGTAATCGAGATCGAAGAAGCCGTCCACGGCGAGGACTGCCACTGCATCGGCATGACCTCGTGGATGACCGGTCCCGGTCGCCCGGACCAGACGCTTCACAGTGACTGGCTTGCCTTGAGCCTTCCGGAAGACATCCTGGCAGACCCGCGCGTGCGCCTCCCGATCTTCATCACCACCGCGCACTTCTACCTGGACGACCTCACTGAAGAACTCGGGCCGACCCACTTCGTGCCCGGTAGCCATCTGTCCGGACGCCGCCCCGATGGGGAGACCACGTGGAAAGGCAAGTCGGAGAAGGCGATCATGTGCCAGGCAGGTGACGTCGTCATCTTCCGGTGTGAGGTGTGGCACCGTGGGACGGCCAACACCAGCAGCCAAACGCGTTACCTGCTCCAGGTGCACTACGCGATGCGCATGATCACCCAGAAGTATCCTCCCTACCTCAACCGCTTCCAGTTCGACCCCGACATCCTCGACAAAGCGACAGAACGACAGCTCCGCCTGATGGGAAACCACAGACCGAGCAACTATGACTGATCGTACCGGCCATCCTGCCTGCCTTGCCGTAGCCTTGGCGAAGGCAGGAGTGACGTCTTAAGCGATCGCATTGCCTGGCGGAAACGGCGACAGGTATGAACGTCGTATCGAAGGACGACCGTCAACAGACCAGCCCCTGGATTCCCGCTTTCGCGGGAATCACTACTCAAACGGATCGCTGAACCTCACGTCCGTCAAGAACGCCCCATCCGTCAGTGTGTTCAGGAATGCGATCAGCGCATCAATCTCCGCACCGTTCAGGTTAAGCCGTCGCGGCAGTCCATCATTCTCCAGTCGATTGTCCAGTTCGGGGTTCGCCTGTATCTCGTTGTTGTAGAACTGAACAACCTCTCGCAGCGTCGCGAACCGTCCGTCGTGCATGTAAGTCGCCCGAACAGCGACGTTCCTCGGGGACGGCGTTTTAAACTGCCCACGTCCAGCCCCAGAATCCGTGATCGTCGCGTCTAACCCGTTGTTCCTGGGTCGATCCCCTACCTGTGCGTTTGTCTCGTGGCAGTTCGCACAGTTACGATCGAAGATCCGTCGACCGCGATCTTCCTGCGGCGTCAGGGCCGCCGAAACGTTCGGCCGGTCACCGTTCGTAAACGCGCGGGCGAACTTCGACTCGAACGACACGAGCGACCGCACAAACTGTGCGAGCGCGCGCGAAACACTCTCATCCGTCACCTCCGCTGATCCGAAGGCATCGTCGAACAATGACGCGTAGAACGGGGTGGTGGACAGCTTCTCCCTGAGGTCCGGCACCGACATCCCCATCTCTACGGGATCCTGGATCGGCATCAGCACCTGCTCCTCCAGTGAACCTGCTCGCTCGTCCCAGAAGAAACGTCCCCGATCGTAAAACTGTGCATTCGTCAGCCCCATCGAATGCCGCCCGGTCAGGGCACCCTGGAAACCTTCGCTGAGTGGACGAGGATCCCCGAACCCGTGTGACTGCTGGTGACAGGAGGCGCAGGAGACGGTATTGTTCGCCGAGAGTCGGGTATCGTAAAACAGCACGCGTCCGAGCGTCGCATCGGTGTTGGTCATCGGGTTGTTCGCCGGCGTGTTGTCCGTCTGGATCACGCTACCTCCCGGTCCCGGCCCGCGGAAGTGCGAGGGAAGCTGGACGTTCGCGTATTCATACAGAATGGCCGGCAGCGTTGGTATGCCTCCTGTACTCAAGGGCAACTTCGGCGCCTCGACGTTGACCGACGTCTCATTGTTCCCTTGATTGGGGGGCGCATCCTGGGGGCTTGTTCGTCACTCGGACGGTTCGAATCGATGAAGTCAGCGATTTTGGATGCCGTGAGTCGTTCTCGGCCACAGCCGGTCGTCAACAAAGCCATGCTGATCATCGCGGCGATGATCGAGGCTGAACCGATGGGTGCTCTGGGATGGAACATATCGCGTCTCCTTGCTAGTGTTTTGGGTTGCCCACGCCGCAATTGTAGGAGCGCAAGTACCGCCCGGTTACGGGCCATATGTATCGCTCTGTAACCGTCTATAACAACCGGTGACCACCGTCACCCAGTAGGTTTGGTTTTCAATTTTCCATCCTGAATCCTCGATCCTCAATGCCCTATTCCGAGCTTCACCGTCCCCAATTCCACTTCTCCCCTCGCGAGAACTGGACCAACGACCCAAACGGCTTGGTCTACTACGAGGGAGAGTATCACCTCTTCTTCCAGCACAACCCGACCAGCGTCAAATGGGGCAACATGACGTGGGGGCACGCGGTCAGTACAAACCTGCTGCACTGGACACAGCTGGATCACGCACTCGAGCCCGACGAGCTCGGAACGATTTTCTCAGGGTCCGCTGTCGTCGACTGGAACAACACGGGTGGCTTCAAGGCCGGTGATCTCGAACCGCTCATCGCCTTCTACACGTCCGCAGGACACCACGCGGATCCGCCTCAGCCGTTTACGCAGAGCATCGCCTACAGCAACGACCGGGGCAGGTCCTGGACCAAATACGACGGCAATCCCGTCATCGGTCACTTGCGCGCAAGCAACCGGGATCCCAAGGTGGTCTGGCACGCGCCGACGGAGCGATGGATCCTCGCGCTCTACTACGAAGACAATGACTACGCGCTCTTCGCGTCCACGAACCTGGTCGACTGGACCCATCTACAGGATCTAACACTGCCTGGTGTCACGGAGTGCCCCGACTTCTTCGAGCTCGCCGTGGATGGCAAGACGGATCAGAAGAAATGGGTGTACTGGGGAGCGGACGGAGGATACCTGATCGGTTCATTCGATGGGGAGCAATTCGAGCCCGAGACGGATGTCCTGAAGGCGGAGTTTGGCAAGAACGGCTATGCGGCGCAGACCTACAGTGACATTCCCGAGGAGGATGGCCGCTGGATCCAGATCTCGTGGATGCGAGGCGGGAAGTATCCAGCCATGCCGTTCAACCAGCAGATGTCGATCCCTGTGGAGCTACGCCTGCGTACGACCACGGATGGTGTCCGCCTTCAGCGAAACCCGATCCACGAACTGGAGGACCTTTACGAGAGAACGGAGTCCTACCAGAATGTCGAAATCACCCCGAATCAGCCGCTGATCCCCGATTCGCGCCACGACTGCTTCGATGTTCGCGTCTCGTTCGAACCCGACGGAGACGAACGGTTTGGCGTAATCGTCCAAGGCCACACGATCGAGTACTGTCCTGTTGAACGTGAGATCAGCTGTTTCGGTCGCGTTGCCCACGTCCGCCCGATCGACAAGCGGATCGACCTCAGGCTGATCATTGACCGCACCTCGTTAGAGCTGTTCGCCGAGAATGGGACAGTCGTCTTCTCGTGCACGTATCTGCCGGAGGCGTGCGATCATCCCCTGGAGTTCTTCACCAACGCGGGCAGTACGCTCGTCGCGTCCCTCGTGATTTCGGAGATTCGCTCGATCTGGAGGTAGGTGGACCTGTCATCCTGAGCGAAGCGAAGGATCTCTCAGGGTGTACACGGTGCTTCGGACTAGTTTGAGACTTGGCCCAGAACCCATAGAGATCCTTCGCTAGCGCTCAGGATGACGACATGAACAGACCCAACATCATCTTCATCTTCGCCGACGACTGGGGCTGGGGTGATCTCGGTTGTTATGGCCACGATCATCTCAAAACACCCAACCTCGACCGCCTCGCCGCCGGCGGCACACTCTTCACTCAGTTCTACGTCTCCTCCGGCGTCTGCTCCCCGAGCCGCACGGCCGTCATGACGGGTCAGTTCCCGGCCCGTCACGGGGTGCACGGTCACTTTGCCGGCCACGATCAGAACGCCAGCCGGGGAATGCCCAACTGGCTCGACGATGCTGCCACCACCTACACGAGACTGCTCCAGGCGGGTGGGTATCGCGTCGGTCACTACGGGAAGTGGCACCTGGGTCACGGCGACGGCGCACCCGAGCCCTTCGCCTACGGAATCGACGAGTGCCGTGTGAACACCGGAAACGGCCCGTATCTCGGGTTCATCACGAATGACGTCGGTGAGATGCGCGCCAGTTCCTCCGAAATCATCGTCGACGAAACGATCGGCTTCATCGACCGCAACAAGGACCGGCCGTTCATGCTCAACGTGTGGTTGAACGACACGCACGCCACGCTGGATCCGAACGAAAAACAGCTGGAGCCGTATCTCGACTTCATCCCGGTCGGCCTGCAGGGCAAACACGCGGGCGCGAATGCCATCTACTTCGCCGCAGCCACGAACGCGGACCGGCACATCGGCCGCCTGATGGATCATCTCGAAGAAACCGGGCTGGCGGACAACACGATCGTCATCTTCTCCGCTGACAATGGTCCCGAAGACATCGCCATTCGAAACGCGGCTCACAGCGGCGTAGGCAGTCCGGGACCGTTCCGCGGGAGGAAACGCAGCCTGTATGAGGGAGGCGTCAGGACACCATTCATCCTGCGGTGGCCGGATGGCGGCACACCCGCCGGCAAGGTCAACAACGAGAGCCCCGTCGCGGCCGTCGACCTTCTACCGACATTCTGCGAAGCAGCAGGCGTAGCGGTTCCCGAGGACTGGTCACTGGACGGCGAATCGATGCTGGACGTGTTCAAGGGATCTGACCGAGGTCGAGAGACCCCGCTTCTGTGGGAATGGCGTTTCCGGATCGCAGGTCACGTGATCAACCGCAGCCCGATCCTCGCGATCCGGGATGGGCAATGGAAGCTGCTCGTCAATCCGGATGGTTCTCGACACGAGCTGTTCGACATTCCGACCGACCCGATGGAACTGAACAACGTCGCGTACGATCATCAGGATGTGGTTGAACGGCTCGCGAAACGCGTGGTCGAGTGGCAAGGCGATCTCCCCGAAGGACCATTCGACAACAACGCCGGATCCAATGCCTATCCCTGGCCGGAATAAACATTGGAACTCTTCGCTTACGGGTCGTTGATCTTCAATCGGGTGATGTACGCTGTCACAGGAAGAAGGTATGACGGCCGGCCCGCGCGCCTGCCCGACCACGCCAGGTATCTCGTTCAGGGGGCAACCTACCCGGGTCTGATCCCGAGCGTCGGAAGCACCGTCGAAGGCGTGCTCTATTCGGGACTGGGCAACAGAGCGTTCAGGCTTCTCGACAGGTTCGAAGGCGAGCACTACCGTCGTTCCTCTGTCGCGGTCGACGCCGGCAACGGAGTTGTAATCGAAGCTGATACGTTTATATTCAAAGACGATTACCAACACCTGCTGACGGATGAGCCATGGGATTCCAGGACGTTCGAATCCGCTCACCTAACGGCGTTCCTGGATGAATACTCAGGATTCACGTGGATAGACAGTTAGGATATCGACATGGACTAGGAAGCACGGATCATCATTGACATTGAAGCATCGGGATTCTCGTCTGAAGGATATCCCATCGAGGTTGGGGTGGCACTCGATGACGGCACCACCTTCTGCTCGCTCATCTCCCCGCCGGAAGACTGGACCCACTGGGACGATGAGGCCGAGAAGGTCCATCGCGTTGCGCGGGACATTCTCGAAACCTACGGTCGATCGATTCAGCAGGTGGCCAACACCTTAAACCAGTTGCTCCAGGGCAATACCGCGTATAGCGATGGCCGGGAGGTCGACAAGCCCTGGCTGTCATCGCTCTTCTGGAAGGCCGAGATCCCGCAACAGTTCCGCTTCAGTACGATCGAGGTGATCATGTCGCCTGCCCAGATGCGGAAACGGCACGAGGCCAAGGACGAGGTTCTCAAGGAGATGGATGCCAACCGCCACCGCGCCAGCCTCGACACCGTGGTCATCCAGAAGACCTATCTCCGCACGCATAGTTGATCCAGCAGCCCTTCCTCACATCTGGCCCCAGCCGTTTGCGGCCAATACCGAACTCTTCGCACCTGCCTACCCGCGCTTGACACGCCCTCACTTTTCCTGATTCATGGAGACGAGTATCGTCTTCCGTTGCCATCCGACCCTCACACTGAAGCTGCCATGATCGTCGACACCCATATCCACCTCTACGACCCACGCCGTCCCGAAGGCGCTCCCTGGCCGGACCCCGACGACACCGTCATCTACCTGACCACGCTCCCCGACCGTTGTATCGAACGGGCCAAACCGGTCGGCGTAGAGGGCGCGGTGGTCGTCGAATGCAGCGAATGGGTGGAAGACAACCAGTGGGTGCTCGACTTGGCCGACAACGAACCGTTTATCCTCGGCCTCGTCGGTAACCTGGACATACACGACGAGCGCTTCGGCGACCACATCGATCGCTTCTCGAAACATCCCGTCTTCCGTGGCATTCGTGCGCGTATGTGGAAGCCCGACGACTTTGATGGACTGCGCAAACTGTCGGATCTCGACCTGTCACTGGATCTCTCCCTCAACGAACTGACCCTGTCGATCGCGAAAGAGCTTCCAGACCTCCGCATCATCATCAACCACTGCGCGGGCATCAAGATGGATGGCGACGATCCCGAGCCCGATGCGGTCGATCTCGTTCGGCGTGCAGCCGAGCACCCCAACGTGTTCTGCAAGCTGTCAGGTATGATGGATCTGCGGTGCACGATCAGGCCGGCTCCGACGGAGGTCGATCACTACGCGCGCTACCTGGACATCCTGTGGGATGCGTTCAGCGAGGATCGCATGATCTTCGGCAGTGATTGGCCGGTATCGGATCGCAGTGACCGGTCGTATGCGGATGTGCTCAAGCTGGCACAGGACTACGTGTCAACAAAACCCGCGTCTGCAGAGGCCAAAGTCTTCAGCGAGAATGCTCGACGCGTCTACAAGTGGCAGGATCGGTGATGAGCGCGCCGCTTCGCGTTGCACTCGTCGGTACGGGCGGGATCGCCCGCGCACACGCCACGGCCTGCAGCCAGACGGATCGGGCTGAGCTCGTCGCGGTTACGGACGTATCCCAGCAGTCGATCGACCACTTCGTCAACCAGTTCCCCGTCGAGCGGATGTATCTCGAACTCGATCGGATGCTCGCAAACGAGACGATCGACATCGCGGTCATCTGCACGTGGGGCGTCTTCCACGCTGAAGTCGGAAAACAGCTGACAGAATCGGGGAGTGTGAAGGCCATCCTGTGTGAGAAGCCCTTCACCCAGACCGCTGATGAAGCAGTCGGCCTGGTCGAGTCAGCGAGGTCGAACGGGATCCTGACCGCGGAGGCCTTCAAGTTCCGGCACCACCCGTTGCACCTGAAGGCACGCGAAATCATCGACTCCGGTGCGCTCGGGAACCTGATGACCGTCCGCTCCACCTTCTGCACGTCACGAGGAGCGCCCGTCAGCGAGCGCAAACCCGAGCTGAACTGGCGCTGGAACAAGGCGAAGGGAGGCGGAAGCATCTATGACCTCGCCTGCTACAACATCCACCACGCGCGGTGGACCTTCGGCGCCGACCCCGTAGAGGTCTTCGCCACCCAGCGACCGGGTCAAGAGGTCGACGACGGCGCGAACATTCACCTCGTTTTCCCTGACGGTGGCATCGCCCAGATCACGGTTGGATTCGACACCTACAGCCATCAGGACTTCGACATCCACGGGACCACGGGGTCGCTCAGAACCGACGCCGCCTGGAACAACGAAAACCGCCCGACCTGGCTGGAACACGTCTCTCACAGGCTCCGGCAGCGGCACGAGTTCGCGCCCATCCACCAGTTTACGCTCCAACTGGAGCACATGTGCGACGTCGTTGAAGGGAAAGCCGAACACCGCATCCCACCGGAGAACAGCATCGGGCAGATGCGTACCATCGACGCCATCTATGAATCCTTCGAATCCCGTAAAGCAGTAGCGATGTAGGACACCGTTCATCCCGAGTGACCTCGTGCACGCTTGGATTCGGAGTGTCGAAACCAGAATCAAATCCAGAGGTCGTATCGAGGGACGCACGCTCCCTGCAAACGAGATAGGTAGCTCATGCAAACCGTCGCCATCGTTGGGAACTCGGATCGTGGCCGCTACGGCCACTACCTGGACATGGCCTTCGTCGGTGTAAAAGGCGCCGAAATCATCGCGCTCGCAGACCCGGTCGAGGAGGGGCGTCTCAAGACAGCCGAAAAGACGGGTGCCAGGACAGCCTACGCGGACTACCGGGAGATGCTCGAGAAAGAGCAGCCGGACATCACCGTCTTCGCATCGCGCGAGATTGGCGATCACTTCGAACTCGTCACAACCGCTCAGGACATCGGCAGCGGGACGCACATCTACATCGAGAAGCCCGTCGCGGCGACACCATCGGAAGTCGACCGAATGGCTGACGCCTGCGAGAAGAACGACAAGCTCTTCATCGTCGCGACGCCCTGGCGAGGCCATCCCCCGATCCAGCACGCGGCCATCCCCCTGATCAAGGAGGGCAAGATCGGCGAACCGCGTCTCGGTCGGATCCACGGGAGAAACGGCGCGCACGGCGGCGACCAGATGTTCCTCGATCTCTATCCGCACTTCTTCGACTTCCTCGACCAGGTCTGGGGCGATCCCCTGTGGGTACACGCGCACATCACGGTCGATGGACGAGATGCCACACCGGAAGACCTGATGGAAGGCGTCGAAGGCATGGGTCTCGTCGGCGGAAACGGCATTCGCGCCTACTACCAGTTCGAGACGTTCGCCGCGGACTTCGAGGCCTACGAGGGCGACCACAAGCAGCCGCTCCCGTACCGTATCGACATACACGGGACGGAAGGCACCCTCTCGCTCCCCGGCCCGATGAGCAGTGAGCCCGACATCTACTACCACCCGCACGTCGCGCCCGCACTCCACAGCGACGACAGGTGGGAGGTCTTCCCCTCCGAGCCGCCGCCGGACGAGCACAAGTGGGTGAACGCCCACCATCGCATGGCCAGATCGATGATCGACCGCATCGAAGGTCGCGACCCCGAATACACGCTGCTCGAAGGACGTCAGGCGCGAAAACATCTCACGTGGGCGATGGCCGCACACGCCTCTCACGTGTCGGGTGCCCGTGTCAGCCTTCCGCAGGACATATCAGAGAACCCGTTCGACACGTGGCGATGATCCGCTTCCTGCTGGCCCTGACCGCTCTGATGACGACCGTTCAAGCAACGACCTTCCCCCTCGATCAGGCGTCACCTGAGAATAGCGCTCTGTTCGAACGGATCCATCCCCTTCTCCTAGCCGAAGCCCGTACGCCTGTACCACCGCTCTCCGAGAGCAACGAAAGCTGGTTCTGGGTCAACTCACACAAAATCGCTCAGCTCCTGGACGCCTACGAGTATTCGGGTGACACCGTCTTCCTAGACGCCTTTGTCGAGCGGATGACCGGCATCCTCCAGGAGCGTTACATCCACCCCACGAATCCCGGGACGTGGTCAGGCTGGTATCACTACCAGACCCAAACACACTCTTACATGGTCATTCACGCCGGCATCGTGTACTACCAACCGGCTCTCCGGTTCGTGGAATTCGTCACATCAGACCCTGCGCTCAACGAGAAATACGGTCTGCTCGCGAAGATCTGGCTGGAAGACATCACCCAGGTGTCGATTCCCGGCTGGGACCGACGGGGATGCTGGAAAGAGATGAGCGAGGATGAAGGCTGGTATGTGAAGATCACGCAAAAGCCGCATCCCGAGTCCCACGAGCTCATCCCGGAAGACGATGGCCTCGCTGGAACGTCCTTCGCCTACAACAAGCTACACGAGATGCTGAAGGGATTCCTGATCGCCTACCGCATCACCGGAAACGAAGCGTTCCTGGACCGGGTCGAGAAGTGCGCCCGGGTCTTTCGTCGACACTGGCGCGTCGACGACCGTCACGCCGAATGGTACTACCGGGAAATCCTGGGTCCCTGGGACTACAAGAGCGGCAGGATGGGTGAGGGGGACACCTACTTCAAAGGCTATATCCACCCGAAGGGGGGATACTATTCGACCGACGTCGGATACGTCGTCGACTGCTACAACCACGGGATTCAGTTTACCCGCGCGGACATCGAGAAGCTGATCCAGACCAATGTGGAGTTCATGTATCGCGGGGAGGATGCGGACCCGGAATACACCAATATCGACGGGAGCTACAAGATCTACGAGGAGAAGTCGAAGCAAAGCTGGGGGCAAGGATCGCTCTGGACGTCGTTGGCACAATTCAGCCCCCGCATACGGGAAATGTGGAAAGCCCGAATCGACCGTCTGAATCCAGGTGGCTATGGCTACGGCCGAAGCATGATCTGCTACCTGCTCGCGACTTCACGCCCCATTACCTGGACGCCACGCCACACCAAAGAATGACTACCCCTGACCTCCGAAGCCTCGGCATAGGAGGCTGTATCTTGGGACGTTCTCTAGAGTGTTGCTAGCACCTCTACCGCCGTCCTGGTATTCTCATCATCCAGATCCCGCTTCACGATCCGTTCGAGCTGATGTCTGGCCCTCTCATCCCCCTGCTTCGCTAGCTCCACCGCCTCATCGAACCCGGTTTGCGACCACGTCGTGATCTTCTCTGACACATCCAGGTCATAGTCTTTCCAGTAGTATTTCAGATCTTCCGTCTCCCAGTTCCGGTAGACGTCTTCCCAGCCGTAGGTCTTCGTCAGGTTGCTCAAGTGCGGGATCAGCATCTGTTCAGCGATCGGGATTCCAAACGCCTGATACCGGTTGTCCAGGGAGACCCGGATCCGATCCTCCGTGTCGTTGGGCAACGCCTGATGCACCACGAGACTGTGGAAAATCAGCGTATCTCCAACCTCGAAGTCGTTCGACAGCCACTCGCCTGAGAGGTCCTCTTCGTGTATCGCGAGCGACCCGGCCCCCAGCGAGAAGTGATGTTCCATTACCGTGTCGATCTTGTGTGATCTGGGAATGACAGCCAGGGGGCCCAACTCGATCGGACAATCACCCACGGGAGTCCAGACGGTGTAGGTGTCGTAACTGCCCTGGAAGTGAACGAAGTCCTGATGGATCGGCGTCGTATGCTCGGTATACTGCGGGAACCACAGCCGGGCGATCTTGGAGGGATGTGGCAGGACGTGACCGTCCACGATCTTCGCGATCACATCGACAATCTCATCCCAGTGCCCGGATCGATGGAAGGACTCGAGCTTGTAGACATCGTGGTAGACCCCGGTATACTCGACGTCTCCTTCCGCGCACCTTGCCTCGATCGAGGCGATCCCATCGGACGGATCGGTCCCGGCCACCAGCCATCCTCCCGCCATCATCACCTCGAGCATATCGCGCCGCAACGCGCGCAGCTTGTCCTTGTCTTGCAGTCCCCTGAGGAAGAGGTAACCCTCGTCGGCGATCCGCTCTCTCAGCGCGGCGGGATCGTCGAGAATATCGTTGGAAACGCGGAAGGGTCCGGCGACTCGCGACATATCAGATCTCCAGATTGGTTGACTCCTTTGAATCTAGGGTTTCAGCGGCTGTCCCCCAACCCCGATCTCCATCCATTCTGCTTGCCCTCCCCTCCCGTCGCCCTGATCATGTCGCCCAACGTCATTCAGAGGATGCTGGAGGTCCCACCATCTAAAGAGGAAGCTCACCTCTCCCACGCGTGGGAGAGAACGGTCCGAAGGACCCGGTGAGAGCTAGCATCGAATCTGCCCATAGATCAGGCCCTCACCCTCATCAAGCAGCTGAAGAGTACCTAAACGTATGCCCAAACTTAGAGCAGCAATAATAGGCTGCGGCGGAATGGCAAGACGCCACCTGATCGGTTACCAGCACTCCGGCAGATACGAGATCATCGCGCTCGCCGACCTCCACGAAGCCGCCATGCAGGAATACGACGGCGAGTTCGATCTACAGACGACTCACTACAGCGATGCCCGCGAGATGATGGAGAAGGAGCGACCGGATGTCGTTTCGATCGGGACCTGGCATTCGGGTCACGCCGAGTGGACCATTGCCGCGTCAGCCTACCGCCCCAAGGCCATCTTGTGTGAAAAACCAATGGCCGACACACCGGGTCGTGCGGAACAGATGCTCGTTGCCTGCACGCGGAACGACGTCAAGCTCGTCATCGGTCATCAGCGTCGGTTTCTTCCCGCTTACACGCTGGCGAAGAACCTGATCGCTGACGGCGCTATCGGAAAGGTCGAGTGGATCCATTCGCTTGGCGGTCAGGGACTGCCCAACTTCTGCACCCATCAGACCGACATGTTCCGGTACCTGCTGGGCGACGAGGAATGCGTCTGGGTCATGGGGAATGTCGAGCGTAAAACCGACCGTTACGAACGGGAGACGCGGATCGAGGACCGTGCGGTCGCCACCTTCATGTTCGAGAGCGGCGCGAAAGCATCTATCCTATGCGACGTCACAGACAGCTGGTATCAGGGCGCGAAAATTTACGGATCCGAAGGGATGATCGACGTCACCACCACGGATCTGCGTTTGATGAACAGCTCAACGAACGGCTGGGAAGAACACACCCCTGATCCCCAACACGCCGACCCGTCCGAGCGGCAGTTCGAGTATCTGGAAGCGGGCACCGCTCAGGCTGTCGAGCTGGCCGACTGGCTGGAGGGAGAGGCGGAGACACACCGTGGCGAAGCGACCCACGGATACAAGGCCTTACAGATGATTCACGCTGTCTACGAATCCGCCCGCTGTCACGAGCGCGTCGAAATGCCGTTGCAAACCCGCGTGAACCCGTTGGACGTCATGGTCGAGTCAGGGCAGCTGCCGGTCGAGCGACCGGGCAAATACGAAATTCGCGCCTTCCGCCTGCGGGGGGAAGGAATGGAGTCAGATCAAGAAATGTCATCCTGAGCGCAGCGAAGGATCCCTCCGGGTTCTCCACCTCTTTCGGACATGGCCCGGAACCCAGAGAGATCCTTCGCCTTAGGCTCAGGATAACGGAGTAACCAAATGTCAAAAATCCGCTGGGCGCAGATCGGAACCAAACACGGCCACGCCGCCGGAAAATACCGCGCACTCCTGACCAACCCCAACTGCGAACTCGTCGGTATCTACGAGCCTGACGACACGCGGCGCGCAGAAGTCGCCGACCAGGATCCGTATAGAGACGCCAACTGGTTCGGCGACGCCTCAGAGATCAACGAGGACGAATCGATCGTCGCCGTCACTTCCGAGGGAGCGAACATCGAAAGCCTCGACCAAACGGAAGCCCTGGTCGACGGCGGAAAGCACGTCTGGTACGACAAGCCCGCCGGATGCAACTGGGAACAGTGGCAAAAGGTCGTCGCAACGGCTGAAGAAAAGGAACTGCTGATCCAGATGGGCTACATGTTCCGCTACCACGCCGCCTTCAACCAGATCGACGAGTGGGTCAAGAGCGGCTTCCTCGGCGAGATCACCTCCCTCCGGGGCCACATGTCCACGAGTCTACCCAAAGATCGGCGTGAAGCGCTGGGCGTCTTCCGCGCCGGCATCTTCTACGACCTGGGCGCCCACATGCTGGACCAGGTCTGCTGGCTGCTTGGTCGCCCACACAACATCACCTCGTTCCTCCGCAACGACAGCGACGCTGAGAACGTCATCGACAACTCGGTCACGGTTTACGAGTTCGACAAAGCCATCGCATTCCTCGACATTTCTTCATTTGAGCCTCGCCCGGCCGCCCGCCGCTTCGAGGTCTACGGCACAAAAGGCAGCGCCATCATCCACGAACCTTTCGAGCCGGGCGACAAGATCCGCCTCGCGCTCGACGAGTCACGCGACGGTTACCTGGAGGGCGAACAGATCGTGGAAGTCGAGGGTCGGTCTCGCCAAGCGCTCTACGAACTGGCGCTCCAGTCCTTCCTCTCTACGATCGCCGGAGCGAAGAAGCGTGACAGACCGACTGAACACGAGCTGCTCGTTCAGGAAACCTTGTTGAGAGCTACAGGAGACATTGCAGGCGGTTAGCCAATCCGCCAGCTACCCAAGCCCTCACCGGGTCCGGTCGGTGTGAAAGCTAGTTTGGCTCCTCGCTCCCAGCCTGTGGCTGGGGGGGGTTCACGCAGAACTACTCATGCCATTGAATATCACCATCATCGGCGCCGGATCCCGTTTCTCCTTCGGCATCACGGCTGACCTCATCCGCGACGAATACTTCACCGGCTCCACCCTCGCGCTTGTCGACCCGGACGAACGGGCGCTCGACACCTCCACGCGCATCGTGAACCGGATGGTCGCCGAATCAGGCGCGGACCTGAACGTGATTTCGTCACGCTATCGCGATGAGGTATTACCCAGCACGGATTACGTCCTCAACTCGATCGCAGTGGGCGAACCGTTCGCACGCGAACGGGATGTGGCGATCGGCGAGGAACACGGAATCTATCAGCCCACATCCCAGACGGTCGGACCCGGCGGATACTGTCGAGGACTTCGCGTTATCCCTCACGCCGTGGAGATTGCGAAAGACGTGGCCGAAACGTGTCCGAACGCCACGATCATCGACCTGGCCAATCCCCTGGCCGCCGTATGCCGTTCGATGATCCGCGAGTCAGGCCTGCCGGTGGTCGGTCTGTGTGAACAGTGGGCCGTCACGAAACGTTTCTTCGCGAAGGCGCTGGATGTCGACGAACAGGAACTGGAACTCAATTCGGTAGGAACCAACCACCTCACGTGGGCGATCGGTCTGGAGCATAACGGGAAAGAGATTCTGGAAGAGACAATCGAGGACCTGCATCGACCGGAGCGTAAGTGCTTGCTTGGCGAGGTCCCCGTTTCCGCCCAAATCTACAAGGCCTTCGGCGTCTGGCCGACGGGAACCGAGGAGCACATCGCGGAATTCTTCAACTACTTCCTGACACCGGAAACCAACGGAGGCGCTGATCTGGGAATGCGCATCCGGCATACATCGGAGGAACAGTGGGACGCGCGGTGGGAGGAACGGGAATCCTGGGCCAGCGACGCCCCCATCCATCACTTACTTGGACCGTCAGGTGAGAACGCGGTCGAAATCATCGCCGCTCTCGAGGGCTACCGTGATCCCCTCGACGAGATGGTCAACATCCCGAACAACGGCCTGATCGATAACCTCCCCCACGAAGCCATCATCGAACTCCCCGGCCGCGTGGTAAAGGGAGGCGTCGAAGGCATCTCCATCGGCCCGCTCCCCATGGCCGTACGCGAAATCCTCAGCCGCCGCGTTACCCAGCAGGAAATCCAGATCGACGCCGCTCTGTCAGGCGACCGAGACCTCGCCCTCCGCGGTCTTCTGTTCGACGATCAGATCACGTCACTTGAGGTTGCGAAGCAGGTACTGGACGCCTCGCTGAAAGCGAACGAGAAATACCTGCCGAGATTCTTGTAGCGAAAGGCGCGCAACAAAAGCGCAGGGAGCTTGAGGCAACCGAACCATCCAGCTGTCCCTCGATCTCCTCGTAAAAACCATCTGAGTCCTTGACCATCCGCACCGCACAATCTGCTTGAGGGCACACAGCAAATCGACCTGGATTCCACCTGTGTTCATCTAGCCTCGCGAAGCGAGGCGGGTGGTTGCTCTTGCTGTATAGGGTATCGTTTAGACAAGAACGAACTCCCTAACGTGAGGCAGAAATGAAACCCAACGTCATTTTCATCCTCTGCGACGACCTCGGATACACCGATCTGGGGTGCTATGGCGGGACGACCATTCCTACACCAAACCTCGACACCCTGGTCGCTGGCGGTATGCGGTTCACCCAGTGCTACACGGGATCATCGATATGCGCCCCATCCCGATGCGTCCTGAACACGGGATTGCACAGCGGTCATTGTCGCGTCCGGGATAACTTCGGGATCGTCGGCGGTGTCGGCGACCAGAAGCGCGTACCTCTCGAGCCGGATGACTTCACAGTGGCGGAGCTGTTCAAATCAGTCGGATATACAACGGGCATGACGGGCAAGTGGGGGTTGGGCGATCCCGACACCACCGGTGTGCCGAATCGGAAGGGGTTCGACGAATGGTTCGGCTACCTGAACCAGCGCCGTGCCCACACCTACTACCCCGACTTCATCTGGCGGAACGAAGAGAAGATCGAACTCCCGGAGAACGAAGACGAGAAGAAGGAACGTTACATCCACGACGAGTTCGTCGACTTCGCCCTCGACTTCATCCGGGACAACAAGGGCGGCCCGTTCTATCTGCACATCCCCTGGACACTCCCCCACGGCAAGTATGAGATCCCGTCCGTCGGTGAATTCGCCGACCGTGAGTGGACAGATGACGAGAAGGTCTATGCGGCCATGGTCACGAAGATCGACAGCCAGGTCGGGCAGATCGTTGATCTTCTGGCTGAGCTCGGCATCTCGGAGCAGACGCTGATCTTCTTCGGATCCGATCATGGATCGGCCAGACGATGGGAAGGCGTTTTCGACTCCTGCGGACCGCTGCGAGGATGCAAGGGGGACATGTATGAGGGCGGCCTTCGTACACCGATGATCGTCAGTTGGCCAGGAACGATCTCAGGAAACGTCGTCAGCGAACAGGTCTGGTATTACGCCGACTTCATGCCCACGGTCGCCGAGATCCTCGGTGAGGAACTTCTGATCAAGCCCGACGGCGTCAGCATCCTGCCGACCCTCCTGGGCGAGGATCAGACCGAGGACACGGCGAACCGATTCCTATACTGGGAGCGTCACGCCGGCGGTGGCTTCAAGCAAGCGGTCCGTTGGCGCCACTGGAAAGCCGTTCGTCCACCGACCGACCGTCTTCTGGACGAGCCCCTGGAACTCTATGACCTGGAAACGGATCTGGGTGAGACAACCGACGTCGCCGATCAGCACACTGAGGTCATCGCCGAAATCCAGACCTATCTAGAGGAGGCGCGTACGCCGTCGAAGAACTATCCCATCGGCGTGAAGAGCACGTACGGCTAAGTCGCTCAGGGCACAACCCAACGGTTTGCTTTTCCGGATATCACAAGATGGCGGTCAGTTCGATTGAGGGCTGCTAGCACTAGGGGCAAAGCCAGGTGCCGTTTTCCACCGTCGTGATTTCAGCGCGGAGTGCCTCGCCCACGTCACCGACATCGAGGCGCTGTGCGAACGCTACGACCTCCCGCTTGCAGCCGTTTCGCTGCAGTATATCCTCAGGTAGCCCTGCGTGTCCGCCGTGATCCCGGGTGCACGTACACCGGAAGAGGCCACCCAGAACGCAAACGCCTCCGAGATCGAAATCCCGGAGGCATTCTGGGAACAACTGTTACCGACACTACGTCATTGGGAGGCGGGGGAGCATCGGTAGGAGTCATTCCCGCGCACGCGGGAATCCAGCTTTCATGATCCTGAAAGCTCGCTCATCTGGATGCCCGCTTTCGCGGGCATAACACCTCCTGGTCGATCCCTTCAGCTAGACCCCAACCCCGCTAACCTCCTCCATCATCTCCCCCACAACCCCAAGCATCAATTCAACATTCGTTCCCACATACTCCGTCAGCAAGCGCTGAGCCACCCCCGCATCACCCGCGTCGATCAGTCGCTTCGCCTCCACAGCTTTCTCAGACGCCGACACCATCCACTCCTCCTGAATCGACTGCCAGCGCTCACGAACCCGCCGAACAGCATCTTCGCCCGCCTCGCGAACCACTATGTTCAACGCGTGAACTCGCCACCACGGACTCTCCGGATCGTCCTCAGCGTGCTGACCGCCCTTCCCTAGCACACCGGGGAGTTCGGCCTCGATGAATACAGGATAGAAGACGGATAGACACGGCGAGTAAAAGCTGCACCAGTAGACGGGTAGGCGAGATCCATCCGAACAAAGATCCGCGACAAGACTGGCCGCCGTGTTCCCGCCTTTGACCTTCCACTCCTCGTCGTGCCCGAAGTGAACACAGATCCCGCTTCCCGGGTGTATCCCCGTCTGGAAGGGCTCGTTGGGCTCAGAAGCGTCCGAGTGGTCGCTCAGCGTGGCCATCATCGTGCGCACATCAACCGTCCCCGAAGCCTGACCCAGGACCGCACACGAGCGCTTCCGTCGCATCGCGCCGCTTCCCTCGGTCCGATCGCTCTTCGTGAACGCATCGGCAAAACTGAACGGCTGATCCGACGACCACCATCCCTCTTCCCTGGCCAGCGGTTCCGCAGTCTCCGCTACCGAAACATAGTCCGTCTCAACGCTATAGACATTGCTGATCCCCAGTGCGCCATCCATCTGCTTGACCGCCCACTCATGACCAGCCGTCTCGATCACATAGGCCTCGGTCGGATCGGCGACGATATACCCGTTGTCATACGTCCTGACGCCTGCATCGTTCTCGAACTTGCCCTGTCCGTATTCGCTGATCAGAGCCGTCATCACCTCGACCGCTTCCCGAGCCGTCCTTCCCCGCTCGAGACCCAGGCGCAGTAACTCCATCCCGATCAATTTGCCTTGGGTATACGGCTCGAGCCTCGAGGGCAGCGCCTCATTCCCGATCACCACCTGATGCTCGTTGAACCCGTGCTCGTATCCCCAACACCACCACGGACGCGATCCAACGTGCCTGAAAGTCGTCTCGACCTGGGGCACATCCACGAACTGGGTACCCGCTGATCCGCCAGAGTGATCTTTCCTCCCGTGCAACTCGAGCGGCTGGCACTCGTCCCAAGGGCGATCGCTGTTCTTGGCGAACACCGTGTGTCCGTGTTTCGACCCCGATGGTGTCGCGACCATCGTATCGCAGCTCTGCCAGAAGGGCAGTGTTCCGTTTGCCATTGGAGCCTCCCGTAATGGAATTGCCTCTTGTAAGCGTTCAGGATGAAGCCAGGGAGAAGCAAAGTTCAGGAAACTTCAATGCCATCCAATGCTTTACCTCTCCTACGAAGTGGGAAGGGGAAAGCTTCGCGCCGAAGCCTTGACGAAGGCGGATTCCTGAGGGCCCGCTTGATCGCCCGCAGGAAGGGTGAGGGCTTGAATTCGCGGCATCGGATCCAATGACTGGCCCTCACCGGGTTGTGACGTAGACACAACCGTCCTCTCCCGCCTGCGGGAGAGGAGAGCTTCTATTCTCGTCCGGGACCAGGTTTGTGCACCTCCGGATGGTTTTCTTCGCTTCTTCGCGCCTTCGTGCTGTCCGTCTTTCTGGATAGGGCTATAATGTCGTAACCTTCACACCATACCATCTGATCGCCGTCGAGAGACGGCTCCCACACATCGTTTGACAATTGACATCTGTCCTTTAACCCTGCCTAGATCATTTTCACCATCAGGGCCGCCAGAAACCCGCACAGCGTCGACAACCCCACGATCGGCCCACCACCCTGCTCGAACGCCTCAGGCAACATCGTCTGCGCGATCATCGTCAGCATCGCTCCGCCCGCCAGGCCTTCGATCGCGAACATCACGTACTGCCTCGACCCGGTCGGGTTCGCGGGGAAGATCGTTGCCCCCACATACGCGCCGACCGCTGTCAGCACGCAGAGAGAGAACCACATCAGGAATATCCTGAGCGTCGACATGCCACCTTTCTGCATGGTCACGGCGCTCGACATCGCTTCTGGCAGGTTGGCAAGGAATACGCCTGCGATAAAGGCGAGGCTGAGCGTCGTTCCCGACGCGGCGGCGGCTACGACCAGCATGCCGATGACCAAGGATTCCGGAATCGCGTCCAGTGCGATCCCCAGCCAGATCGCCGTCGCTGCTTGGCCGTGCTGGCTCGTCTCCGATTGCACCAACTCGGTCGTCACGCCGACCGTCGTGTGATCCTCTAACCGTTTGTAGGTGAGGTTCGTCCAGTCTCCAGCAGTCTCTTCGGTCACGTGCCCGGACTCGTGGAGATTCTGGATGCGCTCCGTGACTACCTTCTGAATCGCAGCCTTGAGGTTGGGTGACTCATCCATATGGCGATGGAACGAGTCGGTCGAAATGCGCCAGGCCTTCACCTCGTTGACGGTTACGGCTGTCGCGCTCCGTGGATTCTCCGTCACCAGCGACATCTCACCAAACACATCGCCCTGACCGATCGTGGCGATCTCCGCCTGCGCACCCTCTGACGCGCGTTCGATCCGGACCGCGCCGTCCGCGATCACATACAGACCATCTCCCTCATCTCCTTCGCTGAACACGGTCGCATCGGGTTCGAACGTCACCGTCTCGACGTCGGGCATGAGGGCGATCACCTCTTCGACTGGAAGCTCGCGGAAGTAATCCACTCTGGCGAGGCTCTCGAACAGCTGTCGAGCCTCCGCACGACGGCGACGAACCACGTGACGGCGGATCATGCCGCGCCGTCGCAGGAACCCACCCCGGTCTTCGAGGATGGCGTTCAGCCCGTTGAACAGGAGGCCGCCGACGATCCCCGCGATGATCGCCGCGAAAACCAGCTTGGGCTGAGTGATATGGCCGTGACCGTCACCGGCTCGGTGAAGCACGTGGCCAAACAGCTCGATCGACAACGCGAACAGCAGCGCGCCGCCTCCGAAAGCCATGGCCGATGACGCCACACGACGCGTGGGTCTGGTGAGGAGGCCCACAACCGCACCAAGCGGTAGAGAAACCGCGGCCAGCGCACCCCAACCAAAAGCGCTCCAGGCTATTGCGTCAAACATACTCGCTCCCTTCTGGGGATTTTGTCCGCCACACACTACTGGCCAATGGTGGCCAGGCGGAACGATTCAACTGTTGAGCTTCAGGCAGGGGGGTCGGATGCAGGTCGATCCCAGAGACTCCGGATCGCGGCATCCACGGTGCTTTCTACGGGGACAACCTCGGCCAGCTGATTGAACGCGGTCGCGTCGACGATCTTCTGCGACACCCCGGTTACGCGCAGCCCGCCGCCTGTTGCGCGGAGACTGCAGTAGCAGACGATCAGGGTGCCGAGCAGGTTGCTCCCGATCCAGGACAGCTCGGCGAAGTCGAACACGATGAGCGAGTGTCCGTCCTTCGCCAGTGCTTTGACATAGTTGTGAAAGGAATGTCGATCGGGTACGCGATTCGCCTACCCGGACACGTGAACGACCGCGACGCCTTCCTTGACCTCGTGTGCGAGTTCCATAGCGATCCTCCCGACGGTTTCGCTGCAACTCGGTAGAGACGCGGGATTATATCTCCGCGTCTTTAGGGTCTTTGACAAAGAAGATGGCGATAAAAGCGGCGATTGTCATGATTCCCGGAACCAGGACCCAGGGAGACACGGGGTCCGACTCGAAAAGGATCCCGCCACAGAAGGAAGCGACAATCAGGGGAATCGTTATCAGGAACCCCATACCAGGGCCGCCCGTGCCGCCCGACGCAGCCCCAAACCGAACCGTGCCTCGACCGATCGCCGCCATCGTCCGGCCCCTGATATCTCTGGGCACCAGATCCGCGACCAGAGCGCCACAGGCCGGACTGATGAAGGCGGTCACGATCGCCACCAGGCACCGAACGACAAGAACCGCGACAAACCCCGAAATCAGGCCAAAGGAATAGATCGCCGCACCCCCTAGGAGCAGGGAGAGAATGATGAATCGTGTTCGACCAAACCGGTCGACCACGAATCCCGCGGGAATACCGATCAGGCTGCGAACGATCGACTCGATCAGCAGAATTAGACCCCACTGAGAAGACGAGAGGTCCAGGATCTCCTTCGCATACACGACCCAGAATGGCCCCGAAAT
>MDTE01122446.1_pt1 | contig 23261 bp, 12 predicted proteins | sample 811231 | NCBI WGS metagenome assembly MDTE01 (sample SAMN05326651, study PRJNA326480) | marine metagenome | isolation source: seawater | place: Indian Ocean: Red Sea | collected 2010 | reverse complement strand
CATACCCGAAGGATACGGCGCGGGATGGGTGGACGTGGCGGCGAGCGATGACCTGGACGAGGTGGGAGCCGAGGCGAAGGCGGCGTCCATGAACCGGTGCGTGAAACCCGCGACGTTGGAGACGCTGAGGAAGCCGGAGATCAAGGGGTACTCAGAATAGAGTCGTCGCTAAAGCTGCCGTTGTCAAAAGTCTGCTATCGTCGTTCCGTCTTCGCGTTCAACCGTCCACCCTTCGCTGCCCCGACTGCGCCATGATCATCCCCACGATGAGCCCATAGAGCGCCAGCGCCTCGGTGAAGATGAGGATCAGCACCAACGGCGCGAAGAGCTTGCTCTGAAACACCGTCGCCTGCGTCCCAGCCTCCCCGACAACCCCCACCGCGATACCGCTGGCGAACTGCGCCGCGCCACAGCACAACCCCGCCCCCAGGTGCATGTAACCATTGTACTGCCCGTAAGTCCCGTCCGTCCGTATGCCTGACATGATGATGATGCTCAACACCAGTCCGTAGATCCCTCGCACCCCAGCCATCGCGACGGGGATGATGCCCTTAATCACCATGTTGGGATCTCTGCAGCCCGCCCGGCACAGGCCCAGCCCGGCCTGCGCGGAGCCGTACGCGGCGCCTATACACGACATCACAAGGCACGACACGGCACCGAGGTAGCCGAAGCATACCCCGATGTGCTCAGAAGCCGACATTGCCCCGGGCGCGCTCCGCTCTGCGTCTTCAGATTTAGGGTTCTCCCGCAAAACAGCGGAAATTCGCGGAGATGAACATTGTTAACTTTTGAGATCCTTTACACGTAAGAGACGTCTAGCTCGACTGAATCGCCTGCCACTTTGTTTTCCGTTGCTTGTTCATGCGGAGTCGTTTGTGTTCCTCGAGTCGACCGCACTCGTCGCCGCATGAGCTCCCACCGGGCGCTCTCTTTCGATCGGCGCCTTCGCCGACGCTCGCCATGCGGTCGTACCAACCGGCGTCGTAGCCAGTCTCGGCGACGTCAGGGAGCAGCCTGTGCGTGCAACCAACCTTGGTTCCCCCGGGAACGCACTGCGGCGTCGTCCCTTTACCGATCGTGAACCCGTCCCTGGTTAGCGCGAACAGTTTCATGAAGACGTGCCTCCACTTGTAAAACGCAGTCTCGCCCTCGTGCTCGCAAAACGCAGTCGCCTTCTCGGCGATTGACTTTTTCTTCGCGGCATTGGATTCGTCGATGGCGAGCTCGTATTCCTGGACAACCTTCGCCTCAAACGCGACGCTCTTGTCGAGAAGGTCCCTCTGTAGCGGTCCCATCTCTTCTCTCAGCGCCTCGGTCACCAACTGAGCCCTTTCGCCGTAGCAGAGATTAGATACGAGGTTCCAAATCCAGAAAGCCGAGTCCCATGACGGGTTCAGGGCATCTGCTTTGGGTGCATCCTTCGGAGACACCGCCGCGCCGGGGAGCTGGCCGACCGAGTCAGCGAAGTGGTAGGGGACACGAGTTATTCCGCCGTACACGGGCACCCTCAAGCTGGTGGCGCTGTCGTCCGGGGCCCACCACTGAATCGCGCGAATGGCAGGCGGAAGCCAAGGCCTGCTCGCGGAGACAAAGTTCCAGCTCGTCTGTTGCGTCGCAACCGTCCTTTCGTTGACGAATTCGTCGCCTTTCGTGTCCTTCCAGATCAAAGGGCGCCACCTGTATGCCGAGTGGCCGCTTCCGGCTCCGACATCGGGCCTGTCAATGCCGCGATTATCGAACCACGTATTCTCCAGCCTGGTTCCCATCAGCGACATCGCGTCGGCGACAGTCAACGAGAACTTCGCTGAACCCTCAGGGGGATGAAGGAAAAGCGGCATCCTGCCGCTCGTAAGGTCGTATCCGCGGACGTAATCGAGGTATTTTTCCTCGAACTCCTTGCCGGCGGCCTCGTCAGTTTTGCCGAGTAAAAGCCGGTAGATGTCCCAGACCCGAGCCTCGCCGTGTCGAGCGCCAGAGAAAGTCACCGGGTCGTACGCGGCGCTGAAGTCGAAGTCGGCATCCGGGGCGTCCGCGGGGTACCTTCCTATCTTTCGCGCGAAGTTGACGACGTCGGGCGAGAATATGACGTTATCCGGATCGTTCTGGTCGAAGGTTGTGGTGCGGGCCTGGTTGGCGTGCGCGAGGATGGCGCCGTCTGGGACTTTCTGCGCTACCCACACCGCACCCTTCTCGAACTTGCCCTTGCCGATGAGCTCCATCAGCCACGCCTCGTTGCCGTCGACGCACGAGAAGGACTCGCCGTCGCTCGCGTAACCGTGCTCCTGGACGAGGGCGTCGATCAGTTTGATGGCGTCGACGCAACGCTTGGTGCGCTGCAAAGCTATCCAGATGAGGTCACCGTAGTCCATGATCCCGCCTGTGCCGTGAGAGTCGAGTTCCGGGAGACCCCCGAACGTGGTTTCTCCCATCACCATCCCGTGTTCGTTGGCGTTCCCCACGACGTTGAACGTCTCTGCGGCCTCGGGGATGACGCCGAGGAAGACGCTGTCGTCCCAGTCCCAGATCTCCCGGGTGGCGTTCGGGGGGTGAAACGTCGCCGGGTAGAGACCGATGCTTCCATACAACGAGCCCGAGTCGGCGTTGTACGCGTAGATGGTGGACTTGTCTGCGCTCGCTCCGGGGCTCACGAGCAGGTTCGTGCACGCATCGGCACCCCCAAAGAGGAGCGCACCCGCGAGGGCGACGTGGAGGAGCCTCACCATTTTTGGTGCCCCTGAAAAAATGGTGCGTCCCGCCAAGCAGTCTTCCTTTTTGCCGAACCCCCCTCCCCAATCGGATCGGATTCGCCCAGTATAATAACTCAAACGCGCCGCGGATTACCAGTGCGCCCCGCGTCGTGGAGGGGTATTACGGGCGGGTTCGATCGGGAAATCGCGGGCGAATCGTCGGTGAGAGCTTTCTGGGCTCACCGTCGGCGCCGTTCGTCGCCGTGCGATCGAAGACTTCGTCGGCGAACCGCGCGAGGCCTGGATCGGGCGCCAATCGCCCAACCTGGTAGGACCTGGTAACAACCGAAAAAATGTCTGCTGCGACGCGGAAGACGGGCAAGAAGAAGCTCGCAAGCGGGAGAACGTCGCCATCGGATGACAATCCGTCCTGGTTCTTCACAGTGTTTAAGTCCAATGGGGGTCTGACGGGTAACTTCTTGGACGAAGAGCCGTTCCCCGAGCCTGAAGGTGAGCACGTGACCGACACCCGCGTACTTTCCTCCTCGTAATTTCCCATAGGTTGGCAACCGCGCGCCTTCGCTATCCTTGGCTCACCGCACGCGCCCCTTCAACCACCCAGGCGGATTCTACGATTCCAAGAAAGACATGACCTTTCGCGAAATTGTCAAAAACTCTCCCCGAGCGTACGCAGCTTCGTTCAAGACGGACCAGAAGCGGATCGACCTCCCGACGGACAAGTTTAAGAAGGGATCGACCGATGCGCTCTACAACCCAAGAAACGGCACGTTCACCGAAATATTGGCGAAGAAGGGTAACTTCTCGGTGATGAACTCGAAGGTGAAGAGGAGCGCGTTCACGGAAGCCAGGTTCAAGCAGGGTAACGGCCCGGACGTCTTCTACGACGTCCACTGCGGTACATTTGCGGAGGACATGAACAAGTCGCCTCGGGGATACTCAGCCGCATTCAAGACGACGCAGAAACGCATTGACGATAGCAGGGATAGGTTCAAGCAAGGCAGCGTGGACATCATGTACGATGCTAAGGACCCGAGGTACGCGATGCCCGCGTACAAAACGAGACCGCAGGTGGCGGCTTTCGGGTCTTCGGTGCCGCGGACAAAGCCGCGGCGGGAGCCGAGGGTGATTAAGGATGGCGGGACTAGGAGGGGATCGAGATCAGGGTCAAACGTGGGGACAACCACTCCGAAAAGCGTGGGGAATAGAACGCCGAAACGAGTGGCGAACGATACACCGAAAAGCATCGGGGACGAAACGTTGTGGAAGACGCAAAGCAGCTTGTCAGAATGGTCGGAGCCGGCGTTGCCCGACACGCCCGACCAATAGATCTGAATGTTGATGTCATTTCACAATTCAAAAGGTAGAACGCTCTCAACGCCGCCGTTGATCACGTAAATTTTCACATCGCGAGAGACTGCAGCGCCTCCGCCTCCACGACGCCGACTGCATTCATCCCCTCGTTGAGCTGCGCCCTGAGAACCTCCGCCATCTTCGCAACAGCCGCCGCCGCATTTTTCTTAACCGCCGCGAGCTCCGCACGAAGATCCTTGTTCTCCTGAAGTAGGGCCTCGTTGTCGCCACCTTGCGGGTCCCTCGTGCCCCGCAGGGACTCGACTTCGCGCTTTGCGGCATCGAGATCGCTCTTGGTCATCGCAAGTTCTGCGCGGAGCAGGGCCATCTGTCGCTCCAGTATCGCGACAGCCTCAGACTCAGACGGACCAGACGGACCAACACTTTCACACCCGGCGTTGACTGTGGCCGTGGCGTTCATCGGTGATGGAGTCGCCTCAAACACGACGGCCTGGTTCGCCGTGAAGTTCACCGATTTCGCCGGGGTCATCGTGTTAGCCTTCATGCTGATCGTGGTCGGAGACTTCTCGTCCTCTGCTCCGGGTGAGTTGAAGAGGGCGTTGCCGTACTCCTTCATCGCGCTCTTCGGCGGCTCTGTGGATTTGCCAAAGGATCGGCGCCTGTCCTCGACTACAGTCTGCTTCTCGGCCGCTTCCTTGAGCGTCGCTGCTGCCTCGCCGCCGAGTGAGACGCGCTTCTTTGACTTGTCAGACTTCTCGACCACCTTGGCAAGGCTGGACGCTGTCTCCGCCTCGGTGACACTCTTCCTCCTCGTCGCCATGCCTCGCGGGGGTCCGTTGGCAGCCACATTCACGGCAGTGTTCTTCGCCGCCGAACGGCACGCGCCCTCGTTGTTTGCAGCCGCCCCGAACCTGCTCGCCTTGAGAATAGACTTTGCCGGCGGCGTCTGCATCTGTGAGGCGAGCTTGGCGTAGTATCCCTGCCCGCCCCACGAGTCACTCAGCTGTTCCCTCAGGGATTTCTGGTTGGCGGCGTCATCCTTGCCGTTATCCTCCTCGAGCGGCAGCACGGCGTCTGCCATCTTCATCAGGTCTCTTACCCGTTGCTGAACGTCCTCGACGGTTGTTCGAACCTCTGGCGCCTCAAACTTTCCCGGCGGCTTGACACCCTTGACGTCTTCGGGCTCGGACGAGTCGCGGCGCTTGCGAAGCGCATCTCCCGGGGTGCCGCACGCGCCCCGCTCCACGTGGTCCCAGCTCGTGAACTCGCCGAACCTCTGAGCTTGCGCGGCTTTGTTGGTCCTGCGCGACCTTCTCGGACCCTTACGATTCGTACCGGGGGTCTTGGTCGCGAGGACGCCGCCGTTGAGAGCGGCGAGCATGGCGAGTTCCTTGGCCATCGTACCGCGGTGGGACCTGTCCGCGTGGTTGTCCGAGGGTTGAGCCGCCTGAGATTCTTCAGCGTGCGCGTCATCCTCTTCGTCGTCGTCGGCCTCGTCGTCGGCGTGCTCCTCCTCTTCTATATGAACTGGCAGCACAGTCGCGGTGGATGCGTTGGGCGCAATCGAGGGGATCGACACGGTGGCCTCTTCGTCGAACGCCACCCGTTGCTCCTCCGACTCTCCCTCCTCCGCCTCGGGAGTATCTGCACCAGCGATGGGATCGGGCGCGCCGGAAGTCACGGGATGTACCACCTCGGTCTCCGCCTTGGCCTCGGCCGCCTGGGCCTCGCAGGGCGGTTCGAGGTGAGCCGTGATGGAGGTTTGCTTCATCGCGGGCGCGGACTGCTTCGCGGCCATGGCGGGCGGACCACCGAGCGTCCTCTTGCCACCCTTCGACGACTTCGCTCCAACTTTGGCCTCGCCCGGGCCCGCGAGGCTTTGTCTGGCCTTCTTTCCCATCTTGGACTGCGCCACCGGCGGGGCGTGCGTCAGTCCCGGAATGTTGAAGCCGCTAATGGCCTTCTTCCCGGGGGTTCGAAACTCCCCGGTGGAGGATGCGTTCGACACATCGTTGAGCGGCATTGTCGGCATGAGATACCTCTCGCGTCGATATGTGGTGCCTTGGACGAGATTCCGTCCGTGCGTCCGCGCGAACGCGCGTCGCTGTTGTTGTCCGACCTCCGCAGCTGGGGGGAACTTGTGAGAGGCGAAAACTCGGAAATGGGCATGTTCGTAACGCATAAAGTTTTGTCGCGCTGCGCGCTGACATTTTTTGACGAGTAAATAGACCGTGCTTTGTCCGTATAAAAAGTGATCGGGCCGCGGCTTGGGTGTTCACATCTGCTTTCGCCAGGCCCGAGCGCGCACACTCGACGGCGCGGGATGAGCACGTCGGACGAGGAACGGAGCCTGAGCGGCGGTTCGTCCGTCTCTGGGCGAAGCTACGGCTCGGTGCCCGCGGCGGATATCAGCCTCGGCGTCGATGAGCCGCCCGAGAGCGGGGGGGGCGATACCGCGATGACGCCGATAACCGCCGAGGACGAGCGGCACGCGCGGCGACTTCGTCGACGGCTCGCACTCGACGGCGGAGCGGAGACCGCATCCGGCGCGGTCCCCACGTTTGTTAAGCTGGATTCCCCGGACGAGGTCGCGGTAATCGTGCCCCACGGACTCCACTTCAACGACGTCGAGCACATCGACTACACCGCGCTCGCCGATCGAGACGCGGGCCTCGCGGTGCAGTCGTCGTCAGCGGACACGCAAGCGGTGGAATCGCCGATGCACGCGGGTAGCCCCCAGCGGCCGAATAAAAGCTCGCTGCTGGGCGCGGTGGTGGGTAACAGCAGTAAGAGGGACGGAGGCGCGCGAAACGAAGGCGGCGGTTCGTCGCGCAGGGCGCACCCCGCGGTGCTTTGGTTGGCGATCATGCTCACCGGCCTGGGCACCGGACTTGTCAGCGTGGTGCTCACCAACATATCGGTCGGCTTCGGGAACACCAGGCTCCAGCAGGCCAACGAGCTTCTGGAGCTCAACCGCCCGCTCGCGGCTGGTGCGGTGTGGGTTCTGGTATCGGCGGCGTTTACGTTTGTCGCGGCGGCTGTCACGGTGTACTACGCTCCTCAGGCAGCGTCGACGGGTATCCCGGAGACCAAGGCGTTCCTCAACGGATGCGACGTGAGGGGCGCGTTCTCGCTCCAAACGTTCTGCGTGAAGAGCATCGGCGTGTGCATGGTGATCGCCGCGGGGGCGCCCGTCGGTCTCGAGGGACCCATGATCCACATAGGCGCGATGGTGGCGTCATACGTGACGCTCGCGTTGGAACACGTGGGACTCCTCAGGGGAAGCAGCAGGTCTCACCTCCTGACGCACCTGGTGACGTGCGGAGTGAGCAGCGGGATCAGCGCGGCTTTTAACTCCCCCATCGGTGGTGTACTCTTCGTCCTGGAGGATCTCGCCGCCAGGTGGCTGGTGGACGGGCAGCTCATTCTGCAGTGCTTCGTGTCGTCGTTTTTCTCTCAGCTGGTCGTTGCCGGGGCGCACATCACGTCGCTGCTCGTGCAGACGGTGCGAAGCGGCGACAGGGGCGAGTTTCAGGCGGCAAACTTGGTGAAGACTAGCTCGGGGGGCGATGAGGTGACCGGCGCGTGGTACGTGGCGGACGTGGGACTCTGCGTGCTGCTCGGAGTTGGCATCGGAGCACTTCTGAGCTTCTCCACGGCGGCGGCGACGACCATCGTCCGCGTTAAGCGTTCGGTGGTGTTGCACATGACCCAGACGTACGACAAAAGGAGAGGGGGACGGAAGAATAGGGCGCCGAGCAGACTCAGCGAGGTGGTCGCCGCGGTGTTCCCCGTGGTGTTTGTCTCTGTTCTCGCGTTTGTCGCGCCGCTCCTCTTCTCGTGCAAGGTGCGACAGGACCACGTGGAGGGTAAGTCGTCGGCGGACATGCCGCTCGGCATCGGACACGAGGTTGACCACAGGATGTTCGTGAGGTTCACGTGCCAGCAGGGCCAGTATAACGACCTCGCGTCCCTTTTGTTGCCGTCGCTGTCCGGAAGCTATCACAGCACCCTGACGCACCTCTACAGTCGAGACGCAGACGAGGGGGCGTACTCCGACGCCTCGTTGGTTGTCCTCGCGGCGTGCCACTACGTCTTCCCCCTGTTCATCGTAGGATGCTCGTTCCCTTTTGGGCTTTTCGTGCCCAACATGGTGTTCGGGTCCGCGGCTGGGCACCTGTTTGGACGGATGGTGAACCGCGCGCCCTGGCTGGTTGGCACGAGGGTCGCTCACCCGACTGTGTACGCCGTGCTCGGCGCGGGCGCGGCGCTCGGCGGTTGGACCCGCATGGCGATCGCAATCTCCGCCATCATGCTCGAGCAAACGGGCAACACCGATTCTCTCATTCTCATGATGATCGCGGTGCTGTCCTCGAGGCTTGTGGGCGCAGTGCTGACCCCGAACTCGTTCACCGACGAGGTCATCAAGCAGAAGAACTACGAGGTTCTGGAGCCCAGGGAGCCGAAGATCATGTCCACCCTCTCCGCCGGAGCTGTGTGCGCCAGGGACGTCGTCTGCTTAAGGCCCGTGGAAGACGTCGCCAGCATCGTCCGGGTGCTCATGCACACTACCCACACAGCATTTCCGGTGTGTCAGCCCGCCAGCGGTTCAAACGAACGTTTTTATGACCCGGAGCACGGGGGATCAAAACAGGACCCGGTATGGCGAGTGGAGACGGGGTCGCACGAGCCCGAGCCCGAGCTTCTCGGACTGGTCACAAGGGCCACGCTGCTCGACCTGTTGGAGGAGATGGTCAACAGTAGGAGAAGCTCGGAGCGCACGGCGCCCCATCTGAGGGTTCCCGCGTCTGTCATGGACCAGCACGTGAACTTTTTGGGAACTGGGATGATGATTGGAGCGGATGAGCTCGGGACCGTCCCGGCGCACGTCCCGGCGTCCAGGGTGTACAGGATGTTTTCACTTATGGGCGTCCGCAGGGTGATCGTGGTTCAGAGCGGCGGCGGCAACAGGCTCGGCGGTGTCATCACTCGCGGGGATCTGCTCGACGCGATTGAGGAGGAGGAGGACCTCCGCGACGGTGGCGCTGCGCGGGAGTTGCGGCAGAGGCGCGAGAGGGGAGGCGGAAGCGGACCGAGGCAACGACGTCGTCCGGCTGGAGACGGTGCGCAGGGTGGCGCACTGTTGACGCCCAGGCCGCGAGCGTCGTGGGCCTCCGGATGGGACGACTCACGCACGGGAAGGAGCCTCCCGGCGACTGTAGAACATTGAAAATTGTAAGACTCGCTATATTATTCATGATAGTCCCTATCGTCACTCTTTCTTGTTTAGACTCTTGATGAAACCGTCCAAGGCAAACTCTTCCATGTACTGGTTCTCGTCCCAGAGCTCCTCCAAGCCCGCCAGCGCGCCCTTGAGCCCGCCCGTCACCGCCTCTGCCGCCGCACCCGCCGCCCTGTTCTCACCGCCGGCGTCCTTCTTCTCCCCAGACTTGTCGCCCTTGTCAGCCGTGAATAGCTCCAGCATCTGACCGGTGTCCATCGCGGACAGGGACATGTTATCTGTGTTCACCACCGCGTTCGCGACGTCGAGTTTGAACCGCTGCAGGCCCATGATCTTCTCCTCGAGCGTCCCCTTGGTGAGAAGGCGGAACACGTTCACCGTGCGCTTCTGCCCGAGCCTGTGCGCTCTGTCCATCGCCTGCAGGTCCTTCTGCGGGTTCCAGTCGTGCTCCAGAAACACCACAGTATCTGCGCTGGTCAGATTGAGACCGAGACCGCCGACGTGCGTGGTGAGCAAGAGGACGTCGATGGAAGGATCCGCGTTGAACTTGCGCACCACGTCGAACCTTGCGGTGGGCGCGACGCTGCCGTCAAGTCTGAGCCAGGACACACCCTTCAGCAAGTGACCGAAGAGCTCGTCCTCGACAAGGTCCAGCAACGACTTGAGCTGCGAGAAGATCAGCACGCGGTGGCCGGAGGACTCTTGCTTCTGGTCCGGGTCCTTCTCCGCGAGTGGGTCCTCCCCGATGCCGCAATCCAGCAAAATCTGTTTCAACGCCATAAACTTGGGTGACATTGTTTCCGCGGTGGGTTTGGCCTTCTTCCCCTTCTTGCCGTCACCCTCGGTGACGAGCCGAGGGTGCGAGCAGAGCTTGCGCAGGTATTGCAGTGCCTGAAAGACGTGAGTCGCCGCGCCGCTCGCACTCTCGCCGCCGCCGCTGATTACGTTGGTGATCTCGGCATTTGCTGAGGATCCCTCGAATGCGTCGTACAGGTGCTTCTGGTGTGGGGTGAGGTCGACGTAAATGTCCTGAATTATCTTGGGGGGCAGATCCTTGAGCACCTCATCCTTAGTGCGCCTGAGCACGAAGGGCATGACCTGCTTGTGGAGCTTGCCGGTGGCGAGCGCGCCCTGCTCGGTCAATCCTCCGCCCTTCTTTGCTGCAACGCTCCTCGCCGAGGCGATGCCATAGGACTGCTTGAACTCCCTCTCGGTACCCAGGAATCCGGGCATGAGGAAGTCAAACAGGGACCAGAGCTCCACCACATCGTTCTGAATGGGTGTTCCCGACAGAAGAAGTCTGTGCTCCGCTCTCACCTTCTTCACCGCCTGCGTGATCCTGGCTTTGGGGTTTCGAATGGCGTGGCCCTCATCCAGGATGCAATAGCTGTACGACTTGCCATCCACCATAGCCGCGGCGTCCGATCGAAGCGAGTCATAGGACATGATGATCACGTCGTACTTCCCGGAGAAAGCGTCGGGCTGCAGTTTAGCACGATCACCCGGCTGACCGTGGTACTCTAGTGGCCGCAGCACGTCCTCGGCGACGTACTGGTTGATCTCGTGCGCCCAGTGACCGACGAGTGTCGGCGGGCACACCACCAGCGCGGGGACGTGCGGCAAACCTGCTTTCCTGCGCTCGACAATGGTCGCTGCGAGGATGCAGGTGGACTGAAGCGTCTTTCCTAGGCCCATGTCATCGCACAGAGCGCCGTGAAGCTTGAACCTGCGCAGGAACGCGAGCCAGTTGACACCCTCTTGCTGGTACGGTCGCAGAACGCGGTTGCACTTGAACGGCAGCTCAAAGTCCTCAACCTTGCTGTTGTCCAGCAGCGCCTCGAGGAAAGCTCCGTCATTCTCGCTTCGATTCACCTGCTCTGCGGTAAGCTCCGGCGGGGGCGTACGGCCACGCGCAAGAGGTAGTAGAGGCACCAGGGATGCGAACGACTTGGTGGCCATTTCTCTAACCACCGGCACCGGGTCGCTCATTCTACCCATCAGCGGCACCAGCATCAGAACGCAATACGGCGCGAGCGCGGCGCCGAGGTCAGTCACCAGAGCTGACGCCACTGCCGCCGCGCCGCGCCTCTTACCGGTGGCCGAATCCGCTTCACCACTATCCTCCAGCGCGGGGACCACGAGTGCGAGCAGGTTGGCGATTACCTTGGACGGAACCGCCTTTGCGAGGGCGGCGAGCGCACCAGCCGATGTCTTCTGCAGAGCTTCGCCGCCGTTGACAGCCGCGTCGAAAACGGCGGGGATCAGCGCCAACACCTTATCCTGGAGGGACGGATGGACGTTTGGACCGAGGACCTTTAGCACCTGAGTGCCATCGATGACTGATTGGGGCGTGGGAGCCGACGTGAGGGGACCCGCCATGAGCTCCCATAGTCTTGGCAGAGCATCAAAGAGGCTCTCGCCAAAGACGTTGGAGAGTTCCAGAAGCGTCGCCTCAGCGCCCCGCCTCGCCACAGCCGCCTCTGTGAGCTCGCTATCACCGCTTCCTGCAGCCGCAGCGGCAGCGGCAGTCGCGGCGGCGGCGGCAGCGGCAGCTTGTTGCGCCGCGAGGTCGCCGCCGTCAGCGCGAGGGGTCTCAAGCGGGTCGGCACAAGCAAACCCGATGATGTTCTGGACAATCTTTGGAACCGGCGAAGGAGTGCGCGCGTTGGCGAGTTTAATGAGACACGCGAGCGCCCTCGCAGATTTGCGTTGCAGCAGTCGGTCGGTTTCTCCCCTGATGCTGCGCACTAGGGGCTGAATCAGGTGGTTTAGCTTGGGCGGCAGCGCTCCAAAGGCGACGGCAGCTCCAGCAGCAGCGGAGAGAACATGGCTGTGAAGTCTTGTCTCCTCTCCCTTGAGGTACGCCGCAGAAGCGAGAAGTTTGCTGCGTGCGGACTCGATGGCAACTCCAGCAGGTCCTTGCGCCGCACCCTGTGGATAGTGAACGCAGAAGAGGAAATGTGAGTGCTCAGACATGGATTTGACAGGAGAAAAGACTGGGAAACGTGTCGGGGCTCTAATACTTCTCTCCAGGCAATCCTAGCTCTGGGTAAACCTGCTGAGCCCCCGCGCGTACGCGCCTTTCTTATTTCGGAACTTGCCTTTGCGCGCACGCAACGTATTCGCCTTGAAGGCATGCGCGCGCGTCTGTGTCAACCCCGAGAGAGGGGTCGACAAAGCTCCTCGTCGGGAAAAACCAAAACCGAGATTTTGTTTCGTGGGGATAAGTCGGGAAAAGAGAGCGGGCCGACTTGTCGCCCTCACCTGTGGCACAGCCGCGGCGAGCGTGCCCGCGTGTTCCGCCCCGAACCCCTCCGCCGCCGGTGAGGGCACCTCGCTGGTCGTGAGTTGGACACCCCCCTGTCCCGCGGCTCTCAGTAACCCCATTGCCTCCGTCTTGACTCGCTCCTGGAAGCCGACAACCTCGGCGTACGGCGCGGCGGACGGCAGCGACGGATAGGACGGGTTTGTGTTGGAGAGGAGCTCGCCGAGCCTGGCGCCCGGAGCCTCGAGCGGGGGTTTTGTCGCACCCTCGGGTATGGCGTCGAGCCATTGCGCGAGCAGGTGCGCCCCGGTCATGCGCCACGTCGCCTTGGGCGCGGCCATGAGACGAATCACCTGAGCCTCGAGAGTCTTTGCCGCCTCCGCCGCGGCGGCGTCGCCGGACCCGCACAGAACCTTCGCCAGCTGACTGAAAGCGCGCACCGCCCTGAGGCGACCGGCGCTCGCGACGGTCCACTCGCTCGTGGACGTCGGGGCGCGCTCGTGCGCGCCGGATATCTGACCCACGGCGTCGCCCAGCGATACCACAAACAGAAGTTTTGGATCCGGGCGAGATCCCGTCGCCGTCGCCGCCTTGGTGCACCACGCCTCGACGTTCGCCTTGACCGCGGCGGCGACGGTGCCGACGTTCGCCGCGGTCACCGCATCTTCCCACGCCCCCTGCGCCTCGGACGCGGTCTCCGGGTCCTCTTCGAGCAGGATGGCCTGGTACAACAGCCTCAACATCGGCGCGGTGACGCTCTCGTCGCAGATCCACCCCGCGCGCAGCTCCGCGTCGCTCATCAGCCGACGGAGCGTGCGCCACACGGCGATTCGAACCGAAGCGATGGGATGCGCCGCGAAGGGGAACACGGAGGGGACGACATCCTTGAGCGCGCTGCCCGGTCCCGCGGGGGGCACCGCCCTCGTCTCGGGTAGCGCGTACAGGGCGGAGATCAGTCGCATGATTGGCACGTTGGACGGGGAAGTGAGCAGGTCGGGGTCGTCCAGGCGTCTCAGCAAGCCCCACAGCGCGCTGAGCAGCTTGGGGAAATCCTGGTGCGAGGGAAGGTGCCTAGCCGCGGGAAGGAGAGCCTCCGCCGCGGCGCCCCTGACGTCATCGTCCTTGTCGTCCAGCGCGGTGACCGCCGCCGGTAGAGCCGCGGGAAGGAGCCTCGGCGCGAGTGTGTCCCTCGCCGCGAGCACGTATCGCAACGCGAGAAGCGCCGAGTGTCGCACCTCCCACTCGCCCCGCCGCAACAGCACCAGCACCGCGCGCACGACAGCCTCGACCGCCGGGGGGGGAAGCGGAAGGAGCCCCGCGCCCAGAGCCTGAGCACCGGTCTCGCGCACGGGAGCGACCACGCCATCGCCGACGTAATCTCCGAATCTATCGAGGGAGAGCAGGCACAGCAGACGCACCGCCATGTCCTCGAGCCACGCGCCGTTTGATTTGGCGGCGAGGGCGGCGGTGGAAGGAGGGAGCGATGTGGTCCTCGCCGGTGGTTTGAGAACAGCCGCGGCGTCTGCATGATGCCTGAGGATCTCCCTGAGCGCGGCGGCCGCGCCGTGACGTTCCTCCCACCGCGCGGCGAACAGAGAGTACGCGAGCGATTCACAGGTCCTGGTGAGCGGCCAAGCCCCGGCCTCAACCTCAGCAGCCTCCTCCTCCTCCTCGGCAGCCTCAGCCGCGGCGAGCGCCGCATCCTCGCCGCCCTTCTTCGCCTTCTTGGACGCGGGCGCCGCCGCGGCCGCTCCTTCGGCGTCGTCTCTCGCCGCGCGTTTCTGCTTACGCTTGAGCCTGTTACGTTCCCTCGCGCTCAGCTGCGACAGGTCCGCGGCGTCGACCCTGTTTTCCTCGACTTTGACCGCCGCCTTCTCCTCCACGTCATCCTCCCCGACGAGATCGTCCACGTCCACAAACTTGGTGACGTCAAGCGCGCGGGTCCCTTCCTCTCTCTTGACGCTCGTGTCCCCGTCATCCTTGACCGCCATGCCAAGCCTCTCCTTAAGCGCCTGCTTGGCCAGTCTTAGCCTCTCCTTCTTGGTGAGTTTGGCGTCGTCGGCGGTTGAGGCGTCAAAGTCTCCAACCTTGGACGCAAGCAGCGGCGCGGCGGTGTCCAGGACCCCGACGATGTCGAACTCATCGAATTTGAGGTTAACGTCAGCGTCCGAGTCGTCGTCCCCTGGATTGGCTTTGGGCTCAGCCTTGACCGCCGCGAGCTTATCTGCACCCGCTGCGGCGTCCTCCAGGGAGATCCCCTCGAGCCTGGCGATGTCCGCGACTGTGGCGTGGTGGATCCCCTCGCATATGAACGACACAGCCTTGGCGGCGGCGACGCGGGTCTCCCACTGCTTGTTCTTCAGGAACCCACGGATCTGGAGTGAAGAAAAATGAGGTATGGGGATGGTCGTGAGCCCGGGTTGAGAACGGGGGTGCCGAAGAAGAAAAGGGATGAGGAATTAGGGCGGGATCTGGCGTGGACGTGTGAACGCACCCTCCGCAGCAGGTTCGGGAGCTGATTGGGGTGGTGCGACGCGATCTCTCCAATCTGTCGAGCCGCCTCATTCCTAGCCGCCGGGGTCGAACCCGCCTCGATGAGCCTGAGCAGCCTATCGAGGCGACTGCCACCGCCCTCCTCCGCCATCTCGATCTATCGCCCTCGTCAGGCTCGCCCGATCCGGTCGATGGACGACGATTAGTCCAGCGCCCTTAGTCCGACAGGGATCGGAGTGACCCCACGGACCTCAGTGTCGTAAGCGCGGTCGTCTACCGCGGTTTATTGACACCAAACGGTGCCTCGACGGAGTGGCGCCCCGCCTTCGACGCGGATTCTGTCGGCTCTTCTTTTGCCGTTTCGGTTTTCTTGTCCTCGCCAAATTTTGTGCCGTTGACCCACTCTCGACAGCACCATGCCTACCAAGCCCCTTCCAACCGTCCAAGAAGGACCGCCTCGGCGGAGGATGGACGACACCATGAACAAGAGCGGGCACCGCAAAGTTGGCGGCGGCGCTCCGTACTGGGGCGCGGGAGGACCCAAGCTGCCTCCGCCCGTGTCGCCCCGGAAAAGCGACAAATCGCCAGCGAGGGCGCCGAGGGACTCCGCCCAGGACACCTGGGGTCTTGCCCCGCTGCTGGGTTCATCCAGGGTCAACCAGCGATCCAAGCCCATTAAGAGCCCGTACGCGTCGTCGGTCAAACCCACGCAGCCGAGGGACCGCCCAAACGTCAACGTCCATCCTCCGGAGGGGACGCAGGCGGGCAAATCTCATCGAGACGCGGCGGTGGCCAGCCTGATGACGCGAGAGAAGGAGAAGCTCGCGGAGGAGGTGGTCGAGTCCAGAAGGCTACTGCGGGATATGGAGGAGCAGCTCCGCGTCGCGAACACCGAGTCGCTCCGCCTGGGAGCCGAGGTGAGGAAAAGGGACAAGACCATCGCGGCTCTCGGCGAGGCGCGCAACTCGGGACCCGACGGGGGCAGAGCCGCGCGGGTCACCGAGCTCGAGGCTGAGGTGGAGGTGTACCTGTCGGAGATTGCCCGGCTGTCCAAAGTGCTCGCGGGGGTGCACCTCGATAAGAGGGAGGGCGCGAAGAAGGTGACGTTCGCGGCCGGGACGGTCCCGGCGGTCTCCTCAGGGAGCTCGTCCGCCGCGAGCGAGGAGGTGAGGGAGCTCAGGGCGCAGCTCGCGTTGGGGCTGAGGCTCTCCAAGTTTGGCGGGGACTCGAAGCGAACGGACGCTGCGAGCGCCGAGGATGACCTTCACGACGCCGAGGAGAGGATCAGGTCACTGGACGAGACCTTGGAGGAGAGGGAGCAGGACGCTCGGAGGTTGCGAGCCGAGTCGGAGCGGCTGAGCGCGACGGGGGACGAGCTTCGACGCGAGAAGGAGGCGCTTCAACGGGACGCTCGGCGACTGAGGGAGGACAGGGAACACTTCAGGCGCCTCGCCGCGATGGAGGCTGCCGCGGCGGCGGCCGCTCGGGAGGAGGCGAGCGTGGCAAAGGCTGAGGCGGCCAGGACTAAACCGGTGGTGAGCAGGTTGAAGCAGCAGCTGGTCACCCTCGTCGAGCAGGTTGACCAGATGCGCGCGGCGGGAGGGGCATCGGTTCGCGGAGGCGATACGGACATGGACGGGGCCTCCATCATCGCGCCGTCATCCATCGACGCGACCGCATCTCGCGCGTTCAGGCGTCGCGCGTCGGCCGGCGGCGGGCTCGCGACGATGGCTGAGGAAGGGAGCGAGGCTTCAGAAAGCGGGGTTCCGTCGAGGATGTCCGTCGAGAGCCCCGGGGCAAACGCGGCACACGAGGGGGGAGGAGGGCGCGAGGAGGATGAGGACAGCGACGTGGACGAGGCTGACGAGTATCTCATCGCGGACGCGCTGGATAAGTCGGAGGCGTCCTCGTCGGGCTATTCCTCGTACGGCGCCGACGATTATGACAGCGACGACGACGAGACGGCGACCAGGGACGACGAGACGCACGCGCGGTCGGAGTCGGAGACGACGACGAGCTCCAAACGATAGCACACCAGGGCGCCCGTCGTGTACTAATGTGTCGTACTGGCAAGCAAGTAGCCGTTCGCATGGTAGCACTCCCGAGCGAGCGAGGGGAAAATTTTTGGCCAGTCGCCATCGCATCTGCTGCCGGCGCGGGAAAAATGCACACAGATCCGCGCGCCCGGGATGGGGGTCATGTCGAAGCCCCGACGGGCTGGTTACGCGCGAGACCTCGCCGACGTTGTGGCGAGAGTGGCAGGAGACTATGCTCGTGACAAGCGTCTGTGCATCGCCGTCGCGGTGGGGTTCACCGGCTTGGCGGCTTATGCGCATCACATGACCTCTCAGCCCGCGATTGCCGAGCAGTTCCACCTGGTGCATGAGGAGGCGAGGGCACGATCGAAAGCGAAGCGTGAGCGACGCAACCATCGGACGGGCTCGAACGTATCGACGATAGCATCTTCGGCGGCGAGGAACGGCACCCCGTCGTCATCCGCGCCAGCCTCGGACAACGAAGACTCGAAGCACGGCGTCGGCGATGGCGGGAAGGCGCTTGCCGAGGCCAAGGTCGCGGCTCCGAAGCGGAAGGTCGCGGCGGTCGACGCCACCTTCCTCAAGCGCATAGCTTTTATTCTTCGCATCGTCATCCCCGGGATCACGTCCAAGGAGTCCATGCTGCTCGCCATCCAGACTGTGATGCTCGTGACCAGGTCGTTCATCTCGCTGCGCATCGCTCGCAAGGGCGGCGACGGCCTGCAGGCTGTCATGGAGAGGTCGTGGAAGAAGTTTTTCATGGTGCTCGGCGACTTCTTCGTCTCCGGCGTGGCGGCGAGCGTGGTGAACTCCGCTCTCAAGTACCTCACCAACTCCATCACCGTCGCCTTCAGGCAGAGGCTCACCTTGTACGTCCACGCCAGGTACCTCTCCAACCGAGCCTACTACCGAGCCGCGGTGCTCCGCGTGGGTAACCTGGACAACGCCGACCAGCGGATCGTCGAGGACCTGAACCAGTTTTGCGCCACGGCCTCGGACCTATTCGCGAGGACGTTCAAGCCCCTCCTGGACGTTGTGCTTTCCACGCACAGGATGGGGGAGAGCATGGGGTACTCGGGTCTGACGATTCTCTACTCGTACTTTTTCCTCTCGGGCGCGGTGATACGCGCGGTCTCGCCGCCCTTCTCCGAGTACATCGCCCGGACGCAGAAGCTGGAGGGTGATTTCCGTCGAATGCACTCTCGGCTCATCACCCATGCGGAGGAGGTGGCCTTCCTGGACGGCGCCAGGCGGGAGAGGGACATCCTGGATGCCAAGCTCGACAAGACCACGACGTGGTCCTCATTCTACTTTTACCTCCAGTTCAAGCAAGGGGTCATCGACCAGTACTTCGTCAAGTACTTCGCGAGCATGATCGGTTGGCCCGTGCTCGCGTTTCCGTTCCTGGCGGACACGTCCTCCAAGTCCGGGGCTGAGATTGCGGCGCGGTACAGGGAGAGCGACACTCTCATCCAATCCGCGAGTTCATCAATCGGAGATCTGATGATGGTGTACAAGAAGCTCCAGAGGCTTGCGGGGTTCACGGCGCGCGTGATGGACCTCCTCGAGGCGGTGGACTCGATTCACGATGCGAAGGAGACGATGGCGGGTGCGATCGAGGATGGGTCGGAGGGGGATGACGCCGGCGGGTCCGAATCAGTCGGGAGCGTGGGTACGATGGTGCGAGAGTACGAGAAGAGGACCGGTTCGGGCGGCGGCGGGATTATCGGACGGTCGGGCGGTAGCGGGCGCGGGGTGATTGCGAGCTCGTCGGAAGAGGGCGTGCGGTTCAGTGGTGTCACCGTTTACTCTCCCGACGGTAGATTACTCGTCAAGGAGGTGAACCTCACCCTTGCGCCCGGGGAGAACCTTTTCGTTACTGGCGCCAACGGCGCCGGCAAGACGTCTTTGTTCAGGGTCCTGGCGGGTCTCTGGGAACCCACCGCCGGGACCATCACCCGGCCCGACGTCGCGGGCGCGATCGACGAGTCATTCCAGGTATTTTACGTTCCCCAGAAACCGTACCTGGTGAGTGGAACGCTGAGAGACCAGGTGATGTACCCCCTGCCGGGCGATCAAGAGCGAGACGACGAGGTGGTCGAGGCGCTCTCCCGGGTGAATCTCATGAAGCTTGTTCGCACGTCACCCGAGGGGCTGAATCGACTTCCGCACGACTGGGCGGACGTGCTGAGCGGCGGTGAGAAGCAGCGCGTGGGCCTGGCGAGGTTGTACTTTCATAAGCCGGCGTACGCCGTGTTGGACGAGGCCACGAGCGCTATCAATCCGGACGAAGAGGGCGCGTTTTACTCTCACCTCGGTACGCTGGGGATCACCGCATTCTCCATCGCGCACAGGCTGGAGCTAAAGCGGTTTCACCACCAGCACCTGCACTTTCACGCAGACGGAACTGGGGGCTGGACGTTGGAGCGCATCAAGGGCGGGAAGCGGTAGCGCGACGGATGAAGGATCATCAAACTTTTTCCCTTCCAATAATCTACCTTCAGATGATGAACGACCGCTGGGAGCGACTTCGTTCATCATGTTCATCTCCGGGTCGTCGCCGACCTCCGCCGCCGCTCGCTACGCCTCGTCGGTTCCGCCTCGCTCAAGACTTGGCCAAGAGTCTCGGATCGCCCGCCTCCGTGTTGGATGTCCGCGCCTTCTTGCATCACCCTGAATACCCTCCTGCAGTACATCTCAACCAAGACAGACGTGATTATGGTTATAGCTACGTAAGTCCCATACAGAAAGATCAACACCTCAGTCCCCGTCTTTTCTTTCAACCAATCAAACATTGTTAACCCAAGCTTCTCGGCCTGGAAGATTTGAACCACCCCCTCTGCTTCAGATATCTTGGGCAAATCTTTGACGACGTACCGGCATATCACGGTCATGATGCCCCACCCCGCCATGGCAGCTATGAGAGTGCGCAAAAGCAGGTGCATACCAATCGCCTGCACAACCCCAATCAAAATGAAGTGCAAGTCGGCACCCATGTTTATGTCGGCGCCTTTACCCTGTTTGTAAACTACCTTTCCAATCCCGATGAAGATCAACAAGCTGTTGGCAAATAACAGCAGCCGCATCACACTCATAATGGACGTGCGATGCTGCACGTACATCCTCCTGTTTGATACCGCTACGAACGCCTGCAGCAAGTTGCCGCCAAAAAAAATCAAGGTGTTGGGGAGCATCTTTGGAGGACTGGTGTATTCCGCCATCACGCGCCTGTAAAAAGCCAACGAGGACCCCATGGTGATGAAACATTTGACGATATCCGCGGTTACCATGTGCGACCTGTGCCAACGCTCAAATCGCGCCTCCTTCGCCCGGTCGCGGAACTCCAAGAGAGGCGCCCATGCCCTCGTACGCTCCCACAGGAGATTAATCGTCGCGAAGTTGTGCCCGACGTAAACCCCGGAGGTACGGCTGGTTCCCCGAGCGTCCGACACCCCGCTCCCTCCTCGCGACGCCCTGGCCCTGTGGACCTCGACTTCAAACATCAGCCGCGAGTGCCTCGCCTTGACAAGAAGGATGAGCGCCGGAGCAACCACGACGAAGAAGAAGTCGAAAATTAAGCCGCGCGTGGAGAAGGAGAAGCCCCGCTCCATATACAGTTCGGCCTGTCGCGCGGCCGGCATCCTGGATGTCGGCCAACACAACCCGAGGGGTGAACACCGCCAACTCTCGTTGTCGTCATGGACGAGGACCTTCAGCGCCAGTCCCATACGAAGCATTACGAAAATCGTCAGCTGAAGGACCAGACTGGTCAGATAGTCAACATGCCATCCCACTGTGCTCAATAGTCCCCAAAATAATCGTGAGACTACGACGTTCCCCCGCGACACTTCCCACGCGCCGCTGAGCACGTACCCAGCGATCGGCACCTTGAACATTAACAAACGAACAACAACCACGACGGCTTCGCGATGTGCCTCATACCACACGCGCCTAGCGCTCATAACCCACATGTGCGCGACCAACACAATGATCATTCCGGCGAGGGACCACATGTGTGACTCTTGTGAACCTATCAAGCTCGCCTCGGGCCACGACAACGACAGACCGAACAGGGTTTGTGACGCGGACAAGAAAAACCGCAAAAAGCTGTGCCAAAAGACGATCCGCGTGCACAGCCTGTCCGTCGTGATCAGTTCCGTCCTCTCCCACGCGCGGAACGCCGCATCGACGACGGTGACTTGAGAGGGAGCCTCCCACTGGCCTCCGCTGCGTCTTCCGGACATGCCGAGTTGCGTCACCCGTGTATGTTCTATCTCGCCTGGCTCCCGTTGTGCAAATTGTTCGGCCCGGAAAAATTCGGGTCGCCGGGAAAATTCGGGTCGCGCGTGTTTTTTTTCGCCCGGGCAAGAAACTCGTCGGCACTTTTGGAGGTGGTGGGCAGTCAGTCCCCATGAGCGCGACGGCGCGTGCTTCGGTGGTTGTCGCGCGGCCCCGTCCAACGCCGCGCGAGGTTTCGTGTGAATCGCTCGCGCGCCAGGGGAGGAGGCGCGCGATATCTTCCATCGTCGCGGTGGCCGCGTCGACGCTGGGATGGAGAGCTCCGCCCCCTTGTTTTGCCACGTCCTCCGATGAGGTGATTTCGTCGCTGCGAGCCAAGGCGGTGGACGCCTTCTCTTCCCGAGACTTCCCCGCAGCGCGCGACGCGCTGCGGCGACTGGCGCGTCTGGAGCCCGATAATCCCTCCTGGCGCGAAGCCTTGGGTCAGTGCTACGTCGATGCCGGCGAGGAGTCCGACTTTGCCTCCGCGGCGGAGGAGTTCAGCTTGGCGCTCAAGATGATTGACGCCGCCGACCTCGAGTCGAGGGCCAGGATACTCAGCAACAGGGCGCTCGCGTGGGAGGGCGCGGGTAGGTGGGACGATGCCCTCGGAGACTACGACGCCGCGCTGGCCGCCGCGAACGACGCCGGGCTGCCCCCGGATCCCTACGTCCTCAACTCACGCGGCAACTGCCTCGCGTCGCTCGGCGAGTACGAGAGCGCGAGGGACGCGTTCCTGAGCTCGGCGCGGGCGTTCGGCGACGCGGGGGGCGTGAACACCGCCAGGAATAACAAGATCAGGGGGGACGGGTACACGTTCGCGGCGTCCAACGCGGCGTTGACCCTGGCGCAGCTCGGGGACGTCGACGCCGCCAGAGCCGAGATGGAAAAGGTCTCGAGACGCGCTCCGGGAAACGTGGACATGCGCGCGGGCCTGGCGGCGATCTACTGGTCGGAGGGGAGGGGAGAAGACGCGGAGAGGGAGTGGGAGTTCGCGTGCGATCGCGTCAGCGTCGGGTGTTCGAAATACAGGTCCAGGGAGTGGTTGACTAACGTGAGGCGTTGGCCGCCGAAAATGGTGGAACTGTTGGACTCGTTCTTGCGCGTGTCGTGAGAGGGTTGGATTCGTCGAGGGTAAATAAAGGAGGCTGTGCACTGCGTATTACGAGACCATCTCCCGGTTCGCATCGGACGAGTCATGCGGCGTCGTCGTCGTCTCCCTTGCTCCGTCCGCTCCCCAACGCCCCTCCTTCTCGCCACTCGTCGCTGTCGAGCAGAAACTCCAACGCTCCGAGCGGCGGCGTCGTCATCCCCTCCTCGTCGTCGTCCCCTCTCGGCCCGAGCACGTTTTCGCCCTGGCCCCAGAACTTGTCCCGCTTCACCGCCTCGCAGTCACCACCCAACCTCACCTGGCACGATAGCCTGAGCCTGGCGTTCCCGGGTGGTCCGTGCGGCGGGAAGTTGAGTCTGAGCCTCTCGGCGTCTGTCCAGTCCCGGGGTGTCACCGCTCCGGACGGGACAATCTCCACCGCGCACGTTCCACACGTGCCGAGCCCGCGGCAGTTTATCGCGTTCGCGCCTCCGTTGTGAGGGGACTCCCCGCCCAGTAGCAGCGCGGTGCGGAGTCTCTGGCCGCGTTTCGCTCTGATTACCTTTCCTCGGAACACGACGACGCAAGCTCCTTCGTCTCCAGACTCCCCGCCATCGCCTGGATTCGAAGACGACGACGCGGCGCGAGCGATAAGATCACAAGCACCCCGCGATGGCCTGGATGCCCTGAGACGTACTGCGGAAGAAATGACGGTCGCCATCGTCTGCGCGCGGGGAGAAGTGGAAAAACGATGCAGCAGATTGCCGTGGTTCGAGATGTCAGACGAGGCGAGTGGCGAGGACAGCTAGGACTAATTCAATGCTCCGCATTTGCT
>MDTE01123265.1_pt1 | contig 23275 bp, 19 predicted proteins | sample 811231 | NCBI WGS metagenome assembly MDTE01 (sample SAMN05326651, study PRJNA326480) | marine metagenome | isolation source: seawater | place: Indian Ocean: Red Sea | collected 2010 | reverse complement strand
TAATAAAAATAAAGCAACAGGCTGATAAAGATCGTGTGATAAATGAATTTGAAGGAGAACCAAAAATTCAAGTTCTTAATGGTCGTTATGGACCTTTTGTTCAAGTTGTTGATGATAAAAAGAGAATTAATTTAAAAATTCCTAAGGATATGATTGCTAAAGATTTGACTAGAGAGAATTGCTTAGATTTGCTCAGAAATAATAAAAAGTCTAAAATTTAATTTGTATGGATATAAAGTTATTTTTTAATCCGCTTGAATCAAAAAAATACTCAAACAAAACACAATGGGAAACTACTCAAATTGGAAGAAATATACACATTCATACTGATGAAAATTTTCCAAGTCTAGAGTCTACAGATATTGTAATTTTTTCTTGTTTAGAATATTTTGGATCAAAAAATGAAGTTTCTAAGTCAGATCAATTTAAATTCAGAGATCAACTTTATAAATTGCATTACAAAAATTTACCTGCAATAGTTGATTTAGGTGACTTTATTATTGATCAGGACAGAAAACAAAATTTTAAGAATTTGCAAAATGTTTGTGAATTTTTAATCAAAAAAGGTAAACTTCCTTTTATAGTTGGAGGAGGTAGTGATTTAACTTATGCTCTCTATAAAGCTTATGCTAATCTAAATCGATTTATTACATTAACTTGCATAGATAGTGATTTTAATTTAGGGCTAGAAGGAGATGTTATTAGTTCAGAATCTTTTTTTGGAAAGATATTATCTCATAAACCAAACCATTTATTTCAATTTAATAATTTAGCTTATCAAAGCTATTTAGTTTCTCCATTAGCTCTTGATATGATGCAATCCTTGAATTTTGACGCATACAGACTTGCAGAAATTCAAGACAACCCAAAAGAGCTTGAACCAATAATGAGAAATACTGATCTTCTATCTTTTGATATTTCTGCAGTGTCAAGTGCTTATTCATCTGCCAACTACTATTCAAATCCAAATGGATTAACAGGACAAGAAGCGTGTAAAGTTTTTAGGTATGCTGGTATCAGTGACAAGATTAGCTCCGTAATGTTGTCTGAATATAATCAGAACTTAGATGAAAATAATCAAACTTCTTCACTGATGGCGCAAATGATTTGGTATTTTATTGACGGATATGTTAACAGGATGGATGAGCTTAATCCTAAAATAAAAGACTGTATAAAATATACAGTTGCATACAATGATGGAAAGAATCAAATCACATTTTATAAAAGTTTGATTAGCGGTAGATGGTGGATGGGTGTGCCATTTCAAAAAAAACAAGTCAGTAGTCAGATCTATTATGTGGCATGTTCCTATAGCGACTATGAATTAGCTATGCATGGAGATATTCCAAAAAAATGGTTAAAAACTTTTAATAAGTTCTTATAGCTAATTTATTGATTTACAGCTTTTTTTGTAAATATTAGTTCCTTTTTTTGCAATCTCTTTTACTGCTTTTGCTATAAAGTCTTAAAAAATGTTTATTTTAGCGAACAAATTTTTAGAAATACTAGAAATGTACAAGTTAATAACATTATTGTTTGTAGTGCTTATCGGCTCTTTTGAATTGTCTGCACAACAAGATCCTCAATTTAGTCAGAATATGTTTAATAAGTTGGCTAATAACCCTGGATTTGCTGGTAGTCGAAATGTTATTGCAACTTCAGTTTTACATAGATCTCAGTGGTTAGGTTTTGGTGATGATGGTTCTGCAGCTATCTCGACACAAAATTTTAGTATAGATGCAGAAATACCTATTCTTAGCGGAGGTCTTGGATTAAATATTGTTAAAGACAACATAGGTGAATTTAGTAATTTAGGTCTTCAAGCGTCTTACGCTTTTAGAACTCAGCTTGGAATTGGACAGCTAGGTTTAGGTATTTCAGCTGGAATTTTTCAAAGTGGTCTAAATGGAGGAGCTCTTAGACCAAGTCAATCTGGAGATATCGTAATTCCAACTGGTGATGTTAAAGGTTCCAATTTAGATATTGGTGCTGGAGCTTACTTTAATACGCAGGACTTATATATAGGTTTATCTTCAGCTCATATGACAGAGCCTACTATTGAATGGAGTAATGGACAAGATTATAATTTAGAAAGACATTATTTTTTAATAGCTGGATATTTTAAAGAACTCAATTCTGTTCTTTCATTAAATCCTTCTGTTTATCTAAAATCTGATGGATCAACCTCTCAACTAGATATTAATACTAATCTGATTTACACTAATCAAAACAATAATCAGATGTGGGGTGGCGTTAGTTATAGATTAGACGAAGGATTGATCCTTCTTGCAGGTATGGATTTGACGAATGATTTGAGATTTGGTATAGGATACGATATAACAACATCTAGTCCATTAAATAATTCTTTAGAATTAATGCTTGGATATAATTTTAAAATAAAATCAGATAAATCGATTTCAAAATACAAGAATCCTAGATTCTTATAAAATTAATTTTAACTTGCTTTCTTTAAAAGCATAAATAAATGACATTATGAAAAAAATGATACTAATAAGTTCCATTGCTGTTCTGCTAGCTTCTTGTGGTGGATCAGATAATGGACAATTGATAGGAGTTCAAGATAGGCCTATATGGAATCCAGAGGATCCATATGGAATGGTATTTATTCCTCAGGGAAGTTTTAATATGGGTCCATCTGATCAAGATGTTCCTTTTGCAAATGTTTCTCAATCAAAAACTGTTTCAGTTGGAGCATTTTATATGGATGAGACCGAGATTACTAATAATGAATATCGTCAGTTTATCACATGGGTTAGAGATTCTTTAATCAGAAAAGCATTAGCAAATAATGGAGCAGAAATGTTATATTATTCTAAACTAACAAAGATGGGAGCAAATGAAGTTCCTGTTAAGGACGTTAATGGTAGAAATATGATTGACTGGGATAAGAAAATTAGAGCTCCAAAGGATGAAGCGCAGGCTTTAATGTTTAATCAAACTAAGGAAAATGCTGTATATTTGGATAAATCAAAAAGATTAGATGGAAGAAAAGTATTTGATGCAACAAAATTTATCTACGAGTATAAAGTCATCAATTTTGATAATGCTGCTATTAAGACTAAAAAGAATGGTGAAGATAATAGATTAGATGGGATAGAAAACAGAACTAAGTTTCAGGATACTGAAGATGGAAGATATGTAAAAACTATAAAAGTTAATATTTATCCTGACACATTAACATGGAGTCACGATTATTCATATTCTTTTAATGAATCGTATACCAAAAATTACTTTTGGCACCCAGCATTTGATGACTATCCAGTTGTTGGAGTAAACTGGCACCAAGCTAAAGCTTTTGCTCATTGGAGAACACAACAAATGAATAAGTTTTTAAGAAAGATTAAGCAACCGACACTTCCTGATTTTAGATTGCCAACTGAATCTGAATGGGAATATGCCGCTAGAGGAGGTTTGGATGCATCTCCATATCCTTGGGGAGGACCGTACACTAGAAATATGATCGGATGTTTTCTTGCTAATTTCAAACCTTTAAGAGGAAATTACATACAAGATGGTGGATTAAAAGCAATTAAGGTTGCATCTTATAACCCAAACAAGTTTGGTCTGTATGATATGGCTGGAAATGTTGCTGAATGGACGTCAAATGCATATGACGAGTCAGCATTTTCATATTCTCATGATATGAACATGGACTATCATTATGATGCTAAAGAAACAGACGCAAATGTTTTAAAACGGAAATCTATTAGAGGTGGTTCATGGAAGGATATTGCATACTTCATTCAAACAAGTACAAGATCTTTTGAGTACCAAGATACTGCAAAATCATATATTGGTTTTAGATGTGCTGTAGATTTCTTAGGAAGAGATAAAAAAGATTTTGAATAATTAAATAATTAAAAATAAACATTATGAATATTACAGAAGCTAAATGGTATAAAACTTTGATGCCAAAATTGTATGGGTGGGGAGCAGCAGTTGTTATTTTAGGAGCTTTATTTAAGATAGAACACCTTCCTTTTGCTTCCGAAATGTTAATTGTTGGTTTGAGCTTAGAAGCAATTATTTTCTTCTTCTCTGCTTTTGAGAAACAACACGAAGAGCCAGATTGGTCTTTAGTTTACCCTGAACTTGCACACATGAAAGATCCAGATGCAAAAAGACCTGCTCAACAATTGGACGAAGCCTTAGAAAAAGCGAAAATTGATAATGAACTTGTTGAAAGTTTAAATGAAGGACTTAGGTCATTTGGAGAATCTGCTAAACAGCTTAATGAAACAGTTTCAGCAGCTGCTGGTATTTCTGAGTATAATTCTCAAATACAAGAAGGAATTAAAAATATGAACGCATTGAATTCTTTGTATGAATTACAATTACAGACTTCAAATCAACAAATGGAGGCAACAACTATTTTCTTGCAAAATCTACAAAGTTCAGTAGAAGATTCTAAGAAGTTTCAAGAGCAGGTGAGTTCTCTAGCAGAAAATTTAGAGAAGTTAAATGCGGTATATGCTAATATGTTGAATGCAATGAATCCTAATAACAATAAGTAGTTTTAATTAATTAAAAATTAATATATATGGCAGCTGGAAAATTGTCTCCTAGACAAAGGATGATCAATATGATGTACCTAGTGCTGACGGCACTACTAGCATTAAATGTTTCGAAAGAAGTGTTGAATTCATTTTTTGAAGTAAGTAAAGGAATTGAGAGGTCAACAACTAATTTTGAAAAGAAAAATAACTTAAAGTATACTGATTTTGATAATGCTGTTCTTAACAATGAAAAAAAGTATGGACCCGTTAGAGATAAAGCATATTCTGTAAAAGAAGTTGCAGATCAAATTGACTTATATATTCAAGAGATGAAATATGAGTTAGTATCTAAAGCTGATAAGCAAGTTGTATATTTAGGAATTACTGAGGAAGTAGTGAACGAAGAAGGCGAGCCAATTGAGTCTAAGGCTATTATAAATAAGCCATTTGAAAAGTTAACTGATGAGCAAAAACAACTTCCTATAGCATATCTTAGTGCAAAATCAGATAGATATGCGTCTCAAGATATGTTTTTACCTAAAAATATTTCAGATAAGAAAAAAAAGGCTTTTATACTTAAACAAAAAATACTAGATTATAGAGATTTCACAATTAATTTGTCTCAGGGTAATGATAATTTGATTGAAAAAATTAACTTAATATGTGATGTTTCTGATAGAGGAGCTGGCGATAAAAAACAGTCTTGGCAGGAGTATAACTTTCAAGATATGCCTGCTGTAAGTGCATTAACAATTTTATCAAAAATTCAACTTGATATTAGAAATATTGAAGCAGACGTAGTTGATTATTTATATGAATCTATTGACGCAAAAGCAATCAAATTTACTTCTGCTGAAGCAATTCAGATTCCTCAATCTAATTTTGTTTTAATTAATGATACTTTCAGAGCGGAAATTTTTATTTCGGCTAAAGATACTAATCAGAGCCCAAAAGTATTTGTTGGAGATTTTGATACCTTATCTAATGGATCATATAAAATGGTTGGAAAGGAAGGTGAGGATTATTTTGAAGTAGATGTTGAAAATGGAAAAGGTATGTATTCAGTAAAAGCTACTAAATTAGGTAGTGAAGAATGGGGTGGATTGATATTTATGAAAACTGAAACGGGTGATAAAGTGTACCCTTTTAAAGGGGAATACTTAGTTGCTGCAAAAAATGTTGTTGTATCACCAACTAAAATGAATGTTTTATATACTGGTTTAGAATCCATTGGTGGAAATCCTATAACTGTATCTGTTCCCGGATACACATCAGAAGATATTTCAATAAGTTTATCAAGTGGTACTTATAAGTCAGGAAGAAAAAAAGGTGAATATATGGTTCTTCCAAAATTAAACTCTACAAAATGTGTGGTGAATGTTTTTGCTAATGTTAACGGTAAGAGAACAAAGATTGATGATATAGAGTTCAGAGTCTTAACACCTCCAAAACCAGAGTCTACAGTATTTGGAGCAAAGAAAAATTCAAAGGGAGAATTATATATGGAAAGAGATTTATTTGTTGAAAAGGCAGCTGTTTTAGTATCTAGAGATCCAAGTTTTGTGTTTGATGGTCTTCAGTATGAAGTTAGATCATTTACAGTTAAATTTACAGATAGCGAAGGAAACCCTCAGAGTTTAGATAGTTATAGTACATTATTGACAAGAGACATGAAAAATAAAATTAGAAAAGCACCAAAAAATAGTGCTGTTTTAATTACAAATATTAAAGCTAAAATTAGAGGATCTAAAAATCCTCCTACTTCAGTTGAGCAATTAAGTGTAACATTAAAATAAAAGATATGAAAAATTCGTTTTTATTCACTTTAGTATCAGTACTTATATTTTTATCAATAGATACATTAGCACAATCTGTATATGATGAAAAAAATTCGGTATACAAAAAAGAAAAACACATAAAAAAGAAAAAACAACCATACACAGAGCTTCGTGAAGCAGATATTATGTGGTCTAGAAAAATATGGAGAGAAATAGATTTACGTCAAAAAATTAATCATCCATTTTATTATCCTAAAAATGACGGAAGTGGTTCCAGAACACAGGATAGGATGAGTTTAATTGATGTCATTTATTCTGCCGCACAGGAAGGAGCAATTAAATGCTATAACCCTAGTAATGGAGATGATGAGTTTCGTCAAGAAATGTCACAGCAAGAGCTAAGAAATATTGGTAGTGCTAAAGAAGTATACGAAGACGTTTTAGATACAGCATTATATAATCAAGGAGTTCCAATTGCTCAAGCAACTAAAAAACAACTTGTGCAGCTTCCATTTGATAGGAACGAAGTGATTAAATGGAGAATTAAGGAAGAGTGGTTTTTTGACAAGCAAAGATCAATTATGGATGTAAGAATTATAGGTTTAGCACCAATGATCGAAAATACCAATGACGATGGAGATAAACTTGGAACATATTCTCCTCTTTTTTGGGTTTGGTTTCCAGAATCTAGAGATATACTGATCAATGCTCCAGTCTTTAATCTTGTTAAAAATGATGCAGAAAGAAGAACATATGATGATGTGTTTTGGAAAAGAATGTTTAGCTCTACCATCATTAAGGAAGCTAATGTTTTTGATAGAAGTATTAATCAATATATGATAGGTTTAGACGCTTTGTTAGAAGCAAATAGAATAAAGGAGGAGATTTTTAATCTTGAACACGATCTATGGGAATATTAATTTTTTTAAAGAAATAAATTTAGAAGCCCCTGATTAAAAAGGGGCTTTTTTTATAAAAATGAAAACAGATTATCACATATCAATTATTGGATTAGGTTATGTTGGACTTCCTTTGGTTTTAGAATTTTCAAAGTATTATCCGGTAATTGGTTATGACATAGATAAAAATAGAGTCAGTCAGTTAAATAGTTCTGTAGATATTAATAAAGATATTGATGTAATTTCAAAAGATGTTATATTTACTGATGAACTTCACCAACTTAAGAAATCGAATATATATATAATTACCGTTCCTACTCCTGTTGATGATCATAATAAACCTGATTTATCTTATATTGAGGATGCAACAAAATCTGTATCTACTTTAATTGATAAAAATGACATTATTATTTATGAATCAACAGTATACCCAGGAGTTACTGAGGAAATATGTGTTCCAATTTTAGAGAAATATTCTTCCTTAAAGTATAATGTAGATTTTTTTTGTGGATATAGTCCAGAGAGAATCAGCCCAGGAAATTCTAACTATCAACTAACCAATGTTGTAAAGATAACATCAGGTTCTACTCCAGAAATAGCAAATATAGTTGATAGATTATACTCTAAGATAGTTACTGCGGGAACCTATAAAGCCTCTTCGATAATAATAGCTGAATCAGCAAAAGTTGTGGAAAATACACAAAGAGATGTAAATATTGCCTTAATGAATGAATTGGCTATGATGTTTGATAAAATGAACATTAAAACTTTGGATGTTTTAGATGCTGCAAAATCAAAACCTAATTTCTTAGATTTTAAGCCTGGTTTAGTAGGAGGTCATTGTATCAGTGTTGATCCATATTATTTGTTGCATAAATCAGAAAAAAGTGGTTTTCTTCCAAATTTATTAAAAACTGCCAGAAATATCAATAATCTTACACCAGATTTTATTGTTAAAAAAACCTTGTATTTTCTTCAGAAAAGTAATAAAAGAACGAAGTTTAGTTCAGTAGTTATTTTTGGTTATACTTTCAAAGAAAATTGTTCTGATATTAGAAATACTATGGTTAAAAACATTGCTTTATCTTTGAAAAATAAAAAAATTAATGTAGATATATATGATCCTTTTGTGATAGATAAACCAAACAATAATTTTATTGAAAATCCGTTTGTTCATAAAAAAAAATATGATCTAATTATTGTGGCCGTAGCTCATGAAATTTTTTCAAATTACACAAAAGAAGATTTTCTGCTTATATCCAATGGAAAACTTGTACTTTTGGATATTAAAGGGCTATATAATTATTCAACTTGGAAATTATAAAATTTAAAATATGAGTAAAGAACTAAATATTCAAGATGTGTTTTCAAAATTTGTAAGATTTAATGCAAGAAATAAAATTACATTATTAAGCTTTATTGTCATTTCTGTTTTATTTGTTGTTTTATTTCAAAAGTTTAAAACTCCTTACTATGAAACTAAAGCAATTTGTATGTCTGGAATTTCAGATTATGAGAGGCAAGAACAAATTGAAAATCTTAGCCAGAGAACAGCTATAGATCTAGTTAATCATTTACAGATAAATATTGAAAATAAAGATATTAAGCAATTAGCAAAAAAACTAGGTGTTAAAGAATCAATAGCTTCTTCAATTAAAAAGATAGAAGCGGAACAATTGTATCAACAAGATATGGAGGAGAAGTATTATGCATTGAATAAATTTGAAGTATCTTTAACTGTATATGACAATACTAAAATTCAAAATATCCAGAATGGATTGATATATTATTTTCAGAACAATCAATATGTTAAAAATTATCATTCAAAATATATTCAGTCTAATAAGAAAATAATTAATGATATAGAAAATGAATTGAATCTTTTAAATGATGTTCGAAGAGAAGGAGCTAAAAATAATTTAGATGTAAGTTCTGTTAATATTATTAGTGGAAAAGATGGAAAAGAAATTAGTAATCAAATAGTTAACTTAAGTCAGCTTAGAGAGGAGATTAAAATGAAGCAAGATCTATTAAACCCTTTAGTCTATGTTCAAGAATTTGCAAATGTTGATAAAAAAGAAGATGATATTCTCTTATGGGGAATGATTGCTATTATTATAGGATATATTTTAGGACTATTTTTTGTTTTGGTTAAAAGAAATTTAGATTAGATGAAAATTGGAATTATTGGGTCTGGATATGTTGGATTAGTTGCTGCTGCTTGTTTTTCAGAAATGGGTAATGAAGTTACATGTATTGATGTTGATATAAAAAAAATTGATAATCTTAAAAAAGGGAAAGTGCCAATTTATGAGCCCGGTCTTTCTCAACTTGTTATAGAAAATCAAAATAAAAAAACCTTATTCTTTTCTACTGATATTAAATTAGCACTAGAAAATACTGCTGTTGTTTTTATTGCTGTTGGAACACCAATGGGAGATGATGGATCTGCAGATATGCAATATGTGTTAAACGTTGCAAGTAGTATAGGAAAAAATTTAAGTGATCATATTGTTATTGTTAACAAATCTACTGTTCCTATTGGAACAGCTGAAAAAGTTAGAGATGTTATTCAAAAAGAATTAGATGAAAGATCTTCCTCTGTCACCTTCGATGTTGTTTCGAATCCAGAGTTTTTAAAGGAAGGAGTCGCTATATCTGATTTTATGCATCCAGATAGAGTAGTAGTCGGTTCTAGTAATGAAGAATCAATGAATTTGATGAGAACTTTATATTCACCTTTTACATTAAGTAGTGATAGATTTATTGCTATGGATATTAGATCGGCAGAAATGACAAAATATGCAGCAAATGCAATGTTAGCAACAAAAATTTCATTTATAAATGAAATGGCAAATATATGCGAACATGTAGGAGCAGATATTAATCAAGTAAGGATTGGTATTGGTAGTGATCAACGTATTGGCTATAAATTCATTTATCCTGGATGTGGTTATGGAGGAAGCTGTTTTCCAAAAGATGTACAGGCATTAATAAATATTTCAAATAATTTTGGCTATAGTCCTGAACTAATCACATCAGTTGAGAAGGTTAATGACAACCAAAAAAATATTTTATTTTCTAAATTGTACAAATATTTTAATAAAAATTTATCTAGCTTAAAAATTGCTGTATGGGGTTTGTCATTTAAGCCTGGAACAGATGATATGAGGCAAGCTCCTTCGATTAATTTGATTAGATCAATAATTGAATCTGGAGCAAGTGTAAACGCATATGATCCAAAAGCCATTGATCAAGCAAAATTTTATTTAAAAGGTTTAAAAGTTAACTATGTTGATAATAAATATGATGCTTTAGATAATGCTGATGCATTAGTTCTTGTAACAGAATGGAAAGAGTTTAGGTCTCCTGATTTTAGTTTAATGGATAAAAAAATGAAAAGGAAATTGCTTATTGATGGGAGAAATCAATTTAATCCTGAATATATTACTTCTAAAGGATTTGAATATCTTCAGATTGGCGTGAAATAATTTACTTTATGTTGAATAAAGAGCTATTTAATAAAAAATCGTTTATAGATTTTTCATATTTGTTTTTTACTAACTTATTAAAGAAATTATTTGGATTATTAAGAGAGATCATTTTAGCTTTTTTCTTTGGATCTTCAATTATTTATGCAAATTTTTTATTAATTAAAACAGTTTCAGATTTTTTTTCACAAATTACTTTTGGAAATGCTTTGCAGGCTAATTTAATGCCTAAATTTTCTAAAATATTTTCATCTAAAAAAAGTGTTAATTTAAATCCTGTCTTTGTTTTTACAAAAAAAAGTTCTGTAAAACTTTTTTTTCTAAGTCAAATTGTACAAATTCCTTTAATCTGGTTTTTTGATTTTGAATATAAGTTGCTGTTTATATTTATCTCTATAATCTTAGGTTTACTGGTTAGTTTAAATTTCTTTAACTCAGTTTTTTTAACCATTTTACAAGCAAAGGGAGAATTTAAAAAGTATTCAATAGCAACAACTATTAATGTATTAGTTTCAACAATTTTACTATATCCTTTTACTTTGATATTTAATTTATTTGCGGTTGTTTTTAGTAGATTAATTGGAATTTTAACATTGTTATATAAATATATTAACCCTTTATTAAAATATAATAATCAAGGATATAGCGCTAAAATAAGTTTACAGGATTTCAATATTTATATCTTAATTTTAGGAAATTTTGCAAATATTATTATAATACTTGGTCGGTTTTTTTCAGGAATTGATGGTGGAAATACAATTACATTTTATACATATTCTGTTGTGATTTTTAATGCTTTTCTAACTGCTATTATAATGAATATTAATACTTTGGTATTAAGATTTATATCAATCCAAAAAGGTATTATGTTAACAATTTTTTCTTCAGTAATATCTTTATTAATTGGATTAATATTGCTTTTTGTATTTAATTCGTATAGTTTAGAAATTATCTCAACTGTATTTGAATATGGAAGATTTAGTTCAATAGATACGATTAATACTGCATTGTTTTTACGAGAGTTGAGCTGGAGTTTTGTTTTTATCTTTATGTCTACATCTCTGTTTCAACCTTTTTTTACATTACCTTTTGAAACTCTAAAGAATCAATCTAAATTGTTAATTAGATATTTTCTCATATTTTTTGTTTTAATTTTAATTTATGTTTTTAAAGCTGATTGTAGTCATACAGATAAGCTCATCTTGTTAATTAAATATTTTTCAATATCGTATTTTATTATTAGTATTTTTTCTGTATTCAAATATAAAAGGTATGTTAATTAGAAGTATTTATTCTTGGATTTATCTTTTGCTAGCTTGTGCGATGATTTCTATTGGAAAAATATATGATGAACGACTCATTTTGTTCGATTTTAATTTTGGGGTTGTTTTTAGTGTTTTATTCTTGCTTTTTTCAATTTATTCAATTTTAACTGTTCAAAAAATAAATGTCACAACAAGTATGCAATGGATGTTTTTATTTCTTTCCTATCTTTTACTTTCTCCTATATTGTGGAGTATATATTCTTATACTGAAATTGGTTTAGAGAAATACATAAATTTTGTTTCTATTGTGATACCAATTGTTTTTTTGACAAATAAATTTAGAATTATTGATGTTAAGAAGTTTTTTAATATTCTCTTATATCTTGTCTTGTTTTTGGCATTTCTTGGAGCTATAAAACTTGGAAATTCAGTTGGTCGATTAAGTGTTTTAGGAGGTGGGCCTATAATTTTTGCCAGATGGATGTTAATTGGTGTATTAATCTTATTCTTTATGAAGAAGAAAAAATGGACAAATAATATTTTAATTATCACACTAGTTTTATTGTCCCTTGCTAGCGGTAGCAGAGGACCAATCTTATCTTTTTTATTGACAATTCTTGTATTTTTTGTTTTAAATTTTAGAAGATCCTTTATTAATGTTTTTCTTGTAAGTATTTTTCTGAGTATTCTTTTTACACTGATAACACTAAACAAAATGGATGATGTTGGAAAAGCAGACAGATTACTAACCAAAAATAAAACATCTAAAAATGTTCGTCTGGAGTTTGCTTCACGTTCGTTAGAGCTAGTATACAAATATCCATTTGGTGTTGGAATAGGTAATTGGCAAGAATATTGTAATCAATCACAACCACATCATTTATTAAGACATGAATACCCTCATAATCTTTTGCTAGAAATTTTTGTTGAATTAGGAATCTTAGGAGGTTTGATATTTCTTTATTTATTGATTAAATCTATATATTTTACATATAAAAGATATTTATTAAATAAATCTTCTCGTATTTATCCTTTGTTGTTTTATTTGCAAATTTTTTTACTGTTTAATTCTTTATTTAGTGGAAGTCTAAATGACTCTAGATTATTATTTGTTGTTTTAGCATTTGGTATTACTGCTCAACCTTTATTATATAAGAGATATGAATAAAGATTGGAAAAAATATAATGGAGCATTGATTACTAATTTACCTCCTCATGAAAAGAATGATATTGGAAAAATAAAGATGTTTGTAAAAGAAAGTAATGTCTATTTCGCAAGATGGGTTACAAATTTCGATTGTCAAGAAGAAATGCCATTTTGGTATATAATCAAGAAGTCGCATACATCTCTTGATCAATACAGTAGTAATATTAGAAATCAAATTAAAAAAGGACTCAAGAACTGTGTTGTTAAAAAGGTATCCAAAAAAGAGATAATTAATTTTGGATATGAAATTTATCATTCAGCATTTAAATCATACAAGACATTTAATAAGCCAGTTTCTGAAAAAAACTTTATTTATGAGTTAATAAACTTAGATAAGTCATACGATTTTTGGGGAATTTATCATGATAACGTATTAATTGGGTATAGCAAAAATCGAATTTTTAACAAAAATATTTGTGAATTTTGTTCAACTAAATTTCATCCAGAATATTTGAAGTATCGACCAAGTGAGGCTTTGTTTTATACAATGTCAAAACATTATCTTGGAGAAAATAATTTTAATTATATACACAATGGTACTAGGCCTTTATTACATCAAACAAATATTCAGGATTTTTTAGTCAAAAAATTTCAATTTAGAAAAGCTTATTGTTGTTTAAAAATTAAATATCATCCTTTTGTAAGAATATTAGTAAATATTTTTTACCCACTAAGAAATTTTTTAAAATTTATACCTCTTTCAATTTTGAAAAAAATTGAGGTTGTACTTTTTCAAGAGGAACTAAAAAGACAATCTGATCTTATAGAAAATCAAAAAAGAAAATCGAATTCTATTCTTGTATTTTCAAATGGTAATTTTAAGTCTGGTTCTACATGGGTTACTGCAATAATAAATGAGTTACTTAAAAATAAAAAGAATATTTTTCCAAAGAAATTTAGACATCCTAAGCATAACAATTGGATAAATAGATATAAAATAAGAGAGTTTATTTTCTCAAAGCACTTTAAAACTAAAGATAAATGGATTAGTAAATCACATATTTATCAAAAGAAATTAATTTCTGAAATTACAAGATATCAAAGAAATATAAAAGTTATAAATATTGAGAGAAATTTGGAAGATGTTATTGTTTCTCATTACTTTCACTTAATGAATCTAGGTAAAATTGATAAAGGATTTAAGAAGTATTTTAATAACTGGGGTAGATATAAGGCAATACAATACATTAATTATAACAAAGCTTGGCAACATTATGATTTTTGTTTAAAATTGAAGTATGAAGATTTAAAAAAAAGTCAGGAAGATACAATTAATAAGATAGCAAAATATTTGAATATTAAAAGTTATGATATTGAAAGTATTATCAAAGAAACAAATATTTCTAACTTAAGAAAAAAATCGAAAGAAAAAGATTTAAACGAAGAAGATTGGTTTTTTAGAAAGGGAGTTGTAGGAGATGGGAAAAAATATTTTACAGAAGAAATGAAGGAAAAATTATCCGATATAAAAGAGGGTAAAATTACATTGTTAGAAAAAATAAATTTCTTTTTTAAATTTTATTTAAGACTTAAAATTAAATATTTTCTTTATCAATTTTTTCCGCCTATTTTTATTTTCTTTGATAAGAAATTTTGATGAATTATTTAGTTTCGATAATAACCCCGTGTTACAATTCTGTTGAGTTTATTGAACAAACTATTGATTCAGTTTTAGAGCAAAGCTATATTAATTGGGAAATGATCATTGTTGATGACGGATCTACAGATAAATCTCAAGGTATTATTTTGAAAAAATCTAAAGAAGATAAGAGAATTAAACCTATTTTTTTAAAACAAAACGTTGGAGTTGCAGAAGCAAGAAATATTGCGATTAGAAAGGCAAAAGGAAGGTTCCTGGCTTTTCTTGATTCAGACGATATTTGGAACAATAAAAAAATAGAAAAGCAAATAGATTTTATGCTTAATAGAAATATTGCTTTTTCTTTTACTTCATACCAGCCAATTAATAAAAGAGGAGAAAAAAAATATAATATAGTTAATGTTCCAGAAAAAATTGATTATTATGGTTACTTAAAAAACACAATTATTGGATGTTTAACTGTAATGTTAGATAAGAAGTTAGTTGGTGATTTTACTATTCCTAATATAAGATCCTCTCAAGACATGTCTTTATGGTTAATGATTATGAAAAGAGATATCACAGCTTATGGAATGTCTGAAGTTTTAGCAAAATATAGAGTTTCTTCAAACACTAATTCGTCAAATAAAATTCGCGCTGCATTGGATGTCTGGATGGTCTATAGGAAACTTGAAAAACTTAGTTTTATATATAGTTTGTATTGTTGGCTTAGTTATATTTACAATGCACTAGTTAAAAGAATATAATGAAACGTATTTTTGATTTATTTTTTTCTAGCTTTTTTTTAATTATATTATTTCCAATATTTTTATTAATTTCTTTATTAGTTAAATTAAGTTCAAAGGGTCCTATTTTTTTTATTCAAAAAAGAATTGGTAGGTATGGTCAACATTTTAACATGATAAAGTTTCGTTCTATGTTAGATAAATTAGAAGACAAAAATTCTGTAACTTGTATAGGAGATTATAGAATAACAAAATTTGGAAAATTTCTTCGTAAGTATAAGTTAGATGAATTACCAGAGTTAGTTAATGTAATTATTGGGGATATGAGTTTGGTTGGACCACGGCCTGATGTTCCAGGCTATGCAGATAAGTTAAATAATGAAGATCGTTTAATATTAAATCTACGACCGGGAATAACTGGTCCTGCAACGTTAAAATATTCTAATGAAGAAAAAATTCTTTCTCTTCAAAAGAATCCAACAAAATATAATGATGAAGTTATTTACCCTGACAAAGTAAAAATAAATTTAGATTATTATTACAATAATTCAATTTGGTTAGACATTAAGATTATATTTGCTACTGTTTTTAGAAATAATTATTAATTGGATAAACAAAAGAAAATATTGTTATCTTCTCCACACATGGGAGGAGAGGAATTAGATTTTGTTAAAGATGCATTTGAGAAAAATTGGATTGCTCCAGTAGGTCCTCATATTTCAGATTTTGAAAAAGAACTTTCAAATATTTCCGAAAATTATAATGTTGCTGCAGTTAGTTCTGGTACGTCTGCAATTCATTTAGCTTTACTTTTGTTATCTGTTCAGCCAGGAGATGAGGTGATTTGTTCAACTTTCACATTTGCTGCATCGGCAAATCCAATTAAATATATAGGTGCTACACCAGTTTTTGTTGATAGTGAGAATGAAACTTGGAATATGTGCCCCAAGATGCTTGAAAAAGCAATAACTGATAGAATTAATAATCATAAAAAACCAAAAGCTATCATTATTGTTCACCTTTATGGAATGCCTGCAAATATTGATGAAATTGTTAAAATTGCTAACAATTACTCAATTCCTATAATTGAGGATGCAGCAGAGGCTTTGGGATCAAAATACTTTGATCAACAACTTGGAACTTTTGGTGTATTTGGAGTATATTCATTTAATGGAAATAAAATTATTACTACATCATCAGGGGGGGCATTGTTGTCAAAACAAATTAACCTTATTGACAAAGCAAAGTTTTTAGCTACTCAAGCAAGAGATGAAGCGCCGCATTACCAACATTCAAATATTGGGTATAATTATAGAATGAGTAATGTGTGTGCATCTATTGGATTAGGACAAATAAAAGTTTTAAAAGAGCGAGTAAATAGAAAGCGTTACATTAATGACTACTATAAGAAAAAGCTTGCACACATACCATTTATTAGTTTTTTAGAAGAAAGAAAATTTTGCAAATCTAATTTTTGGCTCACAACTATAGTTCTTTCAGCTGAAAGCACAATAGACAAAGAAAAATTTCGTTTGTTTATGGAAAAAAATAATATTGAAGTAAGACCCTTATGGAAGCCAATGCACTTACAACCAATTTATAAAGATAGTCCAAGTTATATTAATGGAGTATCAGAAGATTTATTTAATCGAGGGCTATGTTTACCTTCTGGAACTAATATGAAAATACATGATTTGGAAAGAGTAATTAAATGCATCAATCATTTATATGAGATTTAAGTTACAAAATTTACAAAGGATTTATAAGCAACTTATTTTATTGTTTATTGATTCTTTTACTTTGCTATTTGCATTATGGTTGTCATTTGTTTTAAAGCATGGAGATATATTACCTATTGCGGAGATTAATAAATCAGGATGGTGGATTTTTATTGTTATTCCTCTTGTAATGTTGCCGTTGTTTGTCAAGTTAGGATTATATAGATCGGTATTGCAGTATTTAGGACTAAAGATAATTGGTACTACTTTTCAAGCAACAACCATTGGTTGTTTAATTATTGGATTTTTCATGTGGGTATTTAGAGAAACTCCATTTCCTCGTTCAATTTTTCCGATTTTTTGGTTTATTATTAATGTATTTGTTATCACATCAAGATTTTTGTTTAAAGGTTATTTATACTCATGGGATAGTTTTGTAAACTCTAAGCAACAAACATTAGTGTATGGAGCGGGTGAAGCTGGAATACAATTAGTAGATAGTCTTAAAAAAAGTTCAGTATATGCTCCGATTGCTTTTATTGATGATGATAAAACTAAGCATGGAATCATATTAAATAACCTAGAAGTTTTTCCTTTTGAAAAGATTGACTATTTAATAAAAAATAAAAATGCGAAAGTATTATTGTTTGCTGTGCCCTCAGCAAATACTAGCGAAAGAATATCAATTTTAAAGAAACTGACCAAATATCCAATAGAGGTTAAGTTACTTCCGTCTTTAGATAATATTGTTAATGGTAATGTAAGTTTAGAAACCATTAAACATGTTGAAGTTGCAGATATTCTCGGAAGAGATTTTGTTGAACCTGATAAAAGTTTACTAGAGCATAACATTTTAAATAAAAACATTTTAATTACTGGAGCAGGAGGGAGTATTGGATCTGAGTTATCTAGACAAATATCAAAACTTTCTCCAAAAAAAATTGTATTAATGGATAATTCAGAGTTCAACTTGTATAATATTCATTTAGAGTTAACTTCTTCAAAATCTACAATAGATATTATTCCATCATTATGTACAGTCACAAATTTTTATCAATTACGTCAAATAATTAAAGATAATAATATTCATACAATATATCATGCAGCAGCTTATAAGCATGTTCCTATGGTTGAAATGAATATTGTTGCAGGAACTTATAATAATGTTATAGGAACATATAATGTTGCAAAAGCGGCTGAAGAGTTAAGCGTAGAAAATATGGTCTTAGTATCTACAGATAAAGCTGTTAGGCCAACTAATATAATGGGAGCATCAAAAAGAATGTCTGAGTTAATTTTACAAGCAATGTCTGAAAAAAGTAAGTGTTGCTTTTCTATGGTTCGTTTTGGAAATGTTTTAGATTCTGCTGGATCAGTTGTTCCTCTTTTTAGATCACAAATAAAAAAAGGAGGACCAGTTACAGTTACACATAGAAATATAACAAGATATTTTATGTCAATTCCAGAAGCTGTTGAATTAGTGCTTCAATCAGGGGCAATGGCTAAAGGAGGTGATGTATTTGTCCTCGATATGGGAGAGCCAATTAAAATTATTGATTTAGCTTATAAAATGATTCATTTAAGCGGACTAATTCCTATTGATAATGAAAATCCTGATGGAGATATTAGAATAGAATTTACTGGCTTAAGACCCGGAGAAAAATTGTATGAAGAACTTTTAATTGGAAGTGATGTTTTTCAATCTAAACATCCAAGAATTATGCAAGCAAAAGAGAGTAAGCTTTCTATGAATGAAGTTATGTATTGCATTGAAGTTATAAAATCTGCTAGAGAGTCGCAGGATGAAAAGGTTGTTAAAGAACTGTTGTTGAAACATATTGATGGATATACATCTGACGTAGTTTAATTCTTGTATTTTTGGTTTTATGAATATAATTGTTCTTGGTGCAGGCTCTTTTGGAACTGCTGTTGGAAATGAATTATCTGTTAATAAACTTAATCAGGTTTGTTTATTCTCAAGAAATAATTCAAAGGTTAATGAAATAAATAAATATCATACTAATGTTGCTTGTTTCCCAAACAAACAACTTAATGATAATTTAAAAGCAACATCTGATCCAAAAGATCTTATTAATGCAAACGTAATCTTTATAGCTATTCCTTCTAAAGAGGTAATCAATGTTTTAAGAAATTTTAAACCTTATTTTAATGACGAAACTTTATTTGTTAATCTATCTAAAGGATTAGTTTCAGAAGCAACTACAATAATTGAAAGTCTTGATTCTGAGCTTGGAATCCAAAATACCGTCTCTTTAAAAGGACCATCATTTGCTGTTGAAGTTATGGATCATGCTCATACTCTTATGACTTTAGGTTATAAAAATAGCTCTCAGTACGATATCATATATAAAATAATAAAGGATACTTCAATACATATTGATTGTACTAACGATATTAGAGGAGTTGAAATACTTAGTGTGCTAAAGAATATTTATGCATTGATTCTTGGTGTTGTTGATGCAAAGTATAATTCTCCAAATACAAGATTTATGATTCTTACAAAAGCATTTTCCGAAGTTAGAAAACTATTGATATCTTTAGGTGCGTCTCAAAATACGTTATTTCTTTCATGTGGATTTGGAGACTTATGTTTGACATCATTAAATGATTTGAGTAGAAACCGTACTTTAGGCTTATTAATTGGTAAAGGATTTTATAATTCAGAATACAAGATGAATTCTGTAATTTTAGAGGGACTGAATGCAATTGAAATGGTATATAATTATTCAAAAAAGCATGATTTAGAAGATCTTCCTTTACTTCAAAAAATTTATAATTTCTTTCGCCTTAAAATGGATGAATTTATAATAGATTTTGATGAGCTCTTAGATAAGAAAATTAAAACTGTCCTTACATATGGTACATTTGATTTGTTACATTATGGCCATTTGGAAATATTAAAAAAAGCAAGTTTGTTAGGTGATCAGCTTATTGTTGGGCTTTCAACAGATGAGTTTAATAAATTAAAAGGAAAAACCTGTGTTTTATCATATGCAAAGAGAAAAGAGTTTTTAGAATCATTAGATTATGTTACGAAAGTAATACCTGAGGATAATTGGGAACAAAAGATTACTGATGTTAAAGAAAATGATGTCGATATTTTTGTTATGGGAAGTGACTGGCAAGGTAAATTTGATGATATTAAGAAGTATTGTAAAGTAATTTATTTTCCAAGAACTAAAGGTATTTCTACAACTAAGTTAAAATCTATTTTGAAAGATAAATAATTAGTTAATGTTCTCTAGTATTAAATCAATTTTTTATGACAGAGAAATGACAATTAAAAGTTTTTATTCTCTTGTTTTAAAAATTATTGGTTCTGCTTTTGGATACCTACTTCTTTTGCTAGTTGGAAACTTATTTAATGATCCTACAAAAGTTTGGGGAGAGTATACTCTTTTTTTAGCAGTTTTAAATATAACTTCAATTTTTTCTCGAACTGGTATTGATAAAATTGCATTAAAGTTAGTTGCTGCAGCTGATCAAGATATTGGTGTTGTTAGGTCTGTTTATTTATCTTCTTTGAGACTGATTTTTATAATTTCTATATCTTGCTCAATTGTTGTATTTCTTATATCAGAATTTTTAATAAATAATATTTTATCTGGATCAACAATTGGCGAAAAAATTATCTATTTAATCATATTTATAATACCAATATTTTCAATTATATGTCTTAATGAAAATACATTAAGAGGTCTTAAAAGAATCAAGGAATTCTCATTCTTTCAAAGAACTGCAAAAATGCTTTTTTCCGTGTTTTTTTTTCTTTTACTTTTTTTTGGATTTAATATTATAAATAACCTGGTTGTTATTCAAGCCTATATAATTTCGTTACTATTAATTTTTTTATTAAGCTCCTACAGAATATATTTAATTTTATTTAAAGAAAAAATAGAGTTTAATTTTATATCATATTTTCATTTGCTGAAGCAAGCTCTTCCAATGATGTTATCTTCCAGTATATTATTATTGATGTCATGGGCAGATACATTAATGTTAGGTTTTTTTTTAGAAGATAATATTAAGCAAGAGAGTATTGGTATTTATAATGCAGCAGTGAAAATAGCATTATCAGCTACATTAGTTATATCTGCTGTAAATAGTATTGTTGCTCCTAAAATTTCTGAATCCTATAATAATAATAGAATCATTGAATTTCAAAATATAATTTATAGATCTACAAGATTAATTTTTTATTCTACATTACCCATTTTAGTAGTAATTTTCTTTTATCCGGAAGATATTCTTTTTCTATTCGGAAAAGATTTTTCAATTCCATCAGCTGTTTTTGCTTTAATTATTTTAGCTATTAGTCAAGCTATTAATGCAATGTCAGGTTCTGTAGGCACTATTCTTAATATGACAGGTAAGCAAAAAGAATACGGTAATATTTTAATTGTAGCATTATTTATTAATATTTTGCTAAATTATATTTTAATCCCTAAGGGAAATTTTGGATTGAACTTACCAATAGATGGAATTAAAGGAGCTGCAATTGCTAGTTCATTTAGTTTGATTTTTTGGAATGTATGTTCTGTTATTTATATCTATAAAAAATATAAAGTTTTGACCTCAATTAGTTTTATTAAAAAATAAAGTATGAAAAGATACATTAAATATTTACCAAAGCTTGCAAGCCCAGTACTTTTTGTAATATATTGTTTTGCATATTTTTTCCCTAGAAATCAAAAGATTTGGGTTTTTGGTTCAGGAGTTGGCTTGAATTTTAGTGATAATGCTAAGTATTTATTTCTTTATTGTTCAAAACATAAAGAGATTGATTCTGTTTGGATAACAAGAAATAAAGATTTAGTTAATAGATTAAGATCTTATGGTTTAAATTCTTACTATAAGTTTAGTTTTATGGGCATATGGATTTGTCTTAGATCAAAGGTCTATATTTACGATTCTAGAACAGGAAGTATAAATCATTGGTTGTCATCAGGTGCTATTAAGATAAATTTATGGCACGGATCACCTTTAAAAACAATTGATAGAGATATTAAGGTTAAGCACAATGCATTTTATATTGGTAACCATACTTGGGGTTATAAAAGATTCTTAGTAAGAATGTTAATGCCGCAATGGTTTGTTGTTGCAGATTTGATGATTGCAACATCAGACAAAGTAAAAGGTTACTTTTCTTCTGCTTTTGGTTCAAAAAAAATTGAAGTTACAGGCTACCCTAGAAATGACATAATTATTGATAATAGTTTATATTTAAAATATATGTCATTTGAAAAAAAAATTATTGATTCTTTAAAGACTAATAAAAGTATCTTGTATGTTCCAACTTTTAGAGATGGTGATAGATACGATAGAGAAACGCCAATTGATTGGGATAAGCTAAATAAAATGATGAAAGAAAATGATTGTACTTTTTTAATTAAGTTACATAGGCATGATTATTCTGTAGTATTAAAGAAAAAATATAGTAATATAATTGTTTTAGATAATGAAAGTGATATGTATCCTTTGTTTTCAAAAATAGATTTATTAATTACCGATTATTCTTCAATTTATTTTGATTTTTTACTAACTAATAAGCCAGTTTTATTTTATGCTTATGATAAAGAAAAATATATAACTAAGCATAGATCCATGTATGATAATTATGATGATGTAACACCAGGATTTAAAGTTTATAATTACGAGCAGTTACATTCTAAGATATATCAATTTTTCACTGCACCTCTTACTTTAAAAGTTTCAGAAACAGATTATGAAAAGGTTAAAAATTTATATAATAAATATTCTGATTCTAAAAGTGCAAGTAGAGCATTTGATTTTATAAAATCTAATTTATAATTTGTTGTGAAATCTATTCATAAATATCTAATCACTAATCAGTTGTTTTATCTTATTTTAATGTTTCCTATATGGTGGTTTTTAGGTGTTGAACAATTTATTTGGTTCTTTTTTGTTTTACTAATCTTTATACAATTTTGTTTTTTAAATAAGATGAAATTTTATATAAATTCTGCAATTTTAATATTTGCATTATTTATAGTTATTTATATCATCTCATTTTTCAATATAATTGAAAGCATG
>MDTE01182876.1_pt1 | contig 23276 bp, 6 predicted proteins | sample 811231 | NCBI WGS metagenome assembly MDTE01 (sample SAMN05326651, study PRJNA326480) | marine metagenome | isolation source: seawater | place: Indian Ocean: Red Sea | collected 2010 | reverse complement strand
TATCAAATGATGTTGTCGGATTACAGGACCTTTATTTGCAACTAGATACTAGTAATAGTACGTTTGAAATGGTATCAGACGAAATCGCATCCGGACTTGATCCATCAGCATCAAGTTATATCGTATCTTCTTCCTATGCAGGAGGTAATTTGGTTCGTGTCGGTGGACCCGAAAATGTAGAAGTCGCTCAGACTACTGCAAACCTTGGAACAACCAATACTTCATTCACAGGAACGACTACAGGATCAACTACAGCATCTTCTGGTGGATCCTCAACACCTTCGGGATCAGGTTCAGGCAGCGGTTACTAATTTAGAGATATACAAAAATGGCAGAAACAAGAATTAAGTTTAGCAGCATCGTAAAGAACCAACTCCCAACTTATGTGGAGAATGAGTTCCCTCTTATCTCTGAATTCTTAAAACAGTATTATATTGGGCAGGAGTATAAAAGCGGTCCTGTTGATCTGATTCAGAATATTGATCAATACGTAAAACTTGACGAACAAACTTCAATAAATCATGAAATTGTTTTAAATGGCGATATTGATGAGTTTGCTACGACAATTAATGTTGATATTGGAGCATCTCCAAGAGGAACAGAGTTATTTCCTAGTTCTTATGGACTTTTAAAGATCGGTGATGAGGTAATTTCATATACTGGTAAGACAAATACCTCATTTACTGGATGTATTAGAGGTTTTAGTGGAGTAACTTCGTATAAATCGGACGAAAATCCAGGGGAACTTGTCTTTAGTTCTACTTCTGCTGCGGATCATAAGTCTGGGGCATCAATTGAGAACTTAACTTGCCTATTTTTAAAAGAATTTTTAAATAAAACAAAAATACAACTGCTTCCAGGGTTATCTGAGAGAACTTTATCTTCAGATCTGAATCAGAATGTTTTCATAAAGCAGTCAAAAGACTTTTACACCAGTAAAGGAACAGATGAGTCTTACAAAATCTTATTTAAGGCTCTTTATGGTGTAGATGTTGAGGTAATAAAACCAAGAGATAATCTTTTTACACCATCGAATGCTAGAAACTTAGTAACTTCTAATTTTTTAGTAGAACCTATTAATGGCGATCCATCTAACGTAGAAAGTAGAACTATATTTCAAGGTGATAATGATGAAACTTATACCTCAATTTATGACGTAGAAAAAGTATCTGCTGGAGTCGGGAGAACCTTCTACAGACTTGCATATGATGATGGATACAATAGAGATGCTAGAGCTCTAGGTTCTACTGTTGGAACATTTAAGATTGCACCCAAAACTCACGTAATTGGAAATGTATCGGCAGGATCTACATTTATTGACGTTGACTCTACGGTAGGGTTTCCAAATTCTGGAGAAATCTATGTAAGATATCCAAGTGGAGTATCTGCTACCGTTGGTATCGTATCATATACATCTAAAACCTTAAATCAATTTTTAGGATGCACCAATATCAAAGAAGATATGGTGGATGGTGATTTTGTCACTACTCAAAACTTCGCAACTGTAAAACCAGATCAGGTTCCATCTGGTAATGAAATTAATGTTCGTATTACTCCAGTATTGTCTGGATTCTCGAAACAGGATGGAATATTCGACTATAAAGCAGGAGATGCATTTAAGATAAAAACTCTTGGAATTGAAGATGATACCTTTAAATTTAAAAACTGGTTGTACAACAACTCAGTTAAGTATACAATTAGTAAAATTGAGTTAATTGATAATGTTTCTCCAAGAGTTTATAGATTAACCTTAACTAAGGATAATTATTTGTTACTTGGAGATATTGTAACAATTACTTCTGCTTCTGGACAAGAGTCATTCTCGGCAGACGTTTCTGACATTATTTCTTCTAAGGTTGTAACAATTAAAACTGCAGGAACCCTTGTAGTTGGGGCAGACTATACCTTAATGAAGAATTTGAGAAAGGCAAAGTCCTCTCCATTCCCACAAATCAACAAGTTTCACGCCAATATTCAAAATGTTTATAAAAAGCAGTATGGAGACTCACTTTTAGTTGCAGCAAACTCTTTACCATCTTATCAAGACCGTCCTCTTGTAGCAACAAAGTCTTCTAAGGTATTCAGTGGTACATTTATTGGAGAAACTTTAAATATCACCGATCATGGTTTTTATAGTGGAGATGCTGTCTATTACACTCCACAGAAAGTAGTGAACACCGTTGCTGCGGGTGATGGAGAAACTGTAGAAGAAACTACTATTACATCCTCACTGTTTGGAGGAGCAACTGGTGGTGAAGGAGTGTATTATGTAAAAAGAATCGATCATGATAATATTAAATTAGGAAAATCTCCTGCCAATTTGTATTCCTCTCAATTTGTTAGTATTGAGACTACTACAACTGTCACTGATAATATCTTAGATCAATATGATTTAAGATTAAAGAGTTTAGAACCCCAAAAACTCTATAGAGAGATTTCTACACCAATTAATACCAATGTTGAAGTAGAAACAAAACCCGGTGCTACTGGTATATTAGTTAATGGTGTTGAGATTTTAAATTATAAGTCAAAAGACATTATCCATGCAGGTAAAGTAGAAAGTGTTCAAGTAACTGCTCCAGGTAATGGTTTTGACGTTATTAACCCACCAAAACTTAATATTAGCGATCCTGTTGGAACTGGTGCTACTGGTTTCCTCGCAATTAATGGAAGTTTGAGGGAACTTCAGATTCTTGAGAGAGGATTTGACTTTACCGAAGTTCCTACTGTATCAATAAATGGCGGAAACGGACAAAATGCCAAAGCGTTAGTAAATACAAAGTTAATTTCACACTCTGCAGAATTTTTCTCTGATCCCCAATCCGATAGAGTTAAGTTAGGTGCAAATTTATCAACAATTGGATTCTCAACATATCACAAGTTTAGAAATGGTGAAGAATTGGTCTACAAGACTGATTCTCAGCAAGGGGTTGGTGGACTTTCTACAAACGCAACTTATTTTGCAGAAGTTATTGATGCAACAACCATCAAACTGCACGATACCCTTGGAAATGCAGTTGCTGGCATCAATACCGTAACATTGTCTTTCTATGGTATTGGTAAACACAGACTTGAGTGTTCCAATAAGAAATTAGTTGTAGATTCTATCAATGTTGTTGATAGTGGGTTTGGATATGAAAATAAAAAGAGATCGGTTATTTCATCCGGGATCAATACTGCATCAAATAGCATTTTAATCGCTGATCATGATTATAAGTCTGGAGAAATTGTAAAATATTCGGCAGGTTCATCTGCAGTTGGTGGATTAACTGATACAACTGAATATTATGTAACTGTTGTCGATAATGATGAGTTTAAGTTATCAGAATGTGGTCCAACAGACGATAAGTCTTTCTTCTATAGAACAAAACAGTATGTTGACATAACCAGCACTGGTACTGGAACACATTACTTTAATTACCCTCCAATTACAGTTTCTGTCAAAGGATCTGTCGGCATTGCAACTGTAACTGGAATAGAAAAGAGTGCATATGAAGCTACTGTTCAACCTATATTCAGAGGTGAAGTAACTTCTGTACACTTATCGGATAATGGTTCTGGATATGGAACCAATGAAGTTCTTAACTTTAACAAAACTCCAGATGTTTCCGTCATTTCTGGAAAAAATGGACAAGTTAATCCAGTAGTTTCTGCAGATGGAAGAATACTTGAGGTAATTATTGAAAATATTGGATCAAGGTACACATCAATTCCAGACTTAAATATTATTTCTTCTTCTGGAATTGGTTGTGTTTTAACGCCAATTATAGAAAACGAAAGACTCAAAGAAATTAAAGTAATCGAATCAGGATCAGGTTATGTTTCTGGAGATGTATCCATTGAAGTAGTTACAACTGAAAGAGAAACAGAGTTTCTTCCAAAACTGCAAACTTGGAGAGTTAATTTATTTGAGAAGGCATATGATAACAACATCATTAGAGATGATGATGTGATCGTACAAAAATCACTTAATGATAGTTTTGGATTACAATGCTATGCTCTCTATGCTCCTAGAGCACTGAGACAAATGATTTATTCTGTAGATAGTTCTGGAAATACTCTCTATGGAAAACCTGATCTAAAACTAGTCAGTTCTCAAGAAACCATATTTACTGATCATTCTCCTATTATTGGATGGGCATATGATGGAAATCCCATTTATGGACCATACGGATATTCTAAGATAGATGGTGGAGTAGTTACTCTTATGAAGAGTAGTTACAAATTAAATTCTTCTCGTGTGGGTGGTCCACCTACATCAATATTCCCACTAGGATTCTTTGTAGAAGATTATACTTACTATGAATCACCAGAAGATGATTATCTTGATAGAAACAATGGAAGATTTTGCATAACACCAGATTATCCAAATGGAACTTATGCTTACTTTGCCACAATCAACAGCAATACTGTAGAATCTTCTGGTGCATTTAGAAACTATAGATTACCAACCTTCCCATATATTTTGGGAGACAAATATTATTCTACTCCAAATGAATTTAACTTCAAGACATCATCTAACCAAGATGATTATGATGTTGCAGATAATAAGTGGTGCAGGAATACATTACCATATAATCTCAGAGAGACTGGAGTAGATAATCCATATATTTACTCTCCAGACGATTTATCCCAGACTGGAGAAATTGTATCCACTAATAGAGGAATAATTGAGAAAATTGATGTAACCTCATCTGGAGATAATTACAAAGTTGGTGATACTTTAAATTTCTCAGATACAGATCCAACTGGATTTGGAGCTGCTGGCAAAGTTTCTAGATTAAAAGGTAGAGAGATTACTAATCTTACCACTTCTACTATAGAACTACAAAATGTAGAAATTATTCCATCGACTAGAAAAGGATCTTATGTTGTAGAATCTACTAATCCTAGTAATATTGTAGGACTTGATATTATTACTGTTAGCGGGGTTTCTACAACATCATCTAAGATTGAGGGAAATTATGTTGTTGGAGTCTCAAGTGAGAAGTTTGCATTAGTAGGATTAGGAACAACTGGAGTTGCTATTGGAAATACAAGTGTAACTGGTTTGGTCACTTTCTTTAATGTTGACTCAAGTTTAGTTAATTCTAGTATTGTACCAAATGATATTCTTGGTATTGGAACCGAAAAAGTAAAAGTTCTGAATGTAGACATAAAGAATTCTAGATTTAGAGTCCTAAGATCCGTAGATGGGACTATCGGATCTAGTCATACTGTGGGATCTATTATAACTGAGGATCCAAGAAGATTTACAATCAATCCTGGATTTAAAACAACCTATAATTTCAGAAAGAATAAAGAACTGTATTTTGAACCATCTGAAACAGTTGGTCTTGGAACAGTTCCTGTAGGAATTGGATCAATACTCCAGTTTAGTTCCTTTGGACTTAATACTGTTGGACTTGGAACAACTTTTGGTTCCAGCACTCTTGCAGTGCCCATCAAGTCACTGTATCTCAAAAACCACAACCTGAAAACAGGAGATATTGTAACGTATTCATCAAATGGTGGAGAAGGTCTCGTTTATAATGAATTTGGTAACATTGGTCTTGCTAAGACGTTATCTGATGGGCAACAACTCTTTGTCGCAAGAATCTCAAATGATTTAATTGGTATTGCAACTCAAAGAGTTGGACTCGGATCTACCGGAGGATTTGATGGAGTTGGCAACTCTTCCAAGACATTATTCTTCACTGAAGTCGGTGTCGGTAATAGTCATAGTTTAAAAACCAATTATACTAATATTACCGGTGACATTACGAAGAGAACGGTAACCGCAACTACCAGTGTTGATCATGGTCTTAAGGCAGGGCATTTTGTTGACCTTGACGTAAATCCATCTTTTGCCACAACTTATAAAGTTAAGTATAATGATACTCACAGAAGAGTATTAGTCGGAATTGAAACCTTTAGTGCCGTTGGAGTCAACAGCACAACAAATACAATTAGTATTGTTGGTCATGGATATGAAAGTGGAGATAAAGTTATTCATAGTTCTACTTCTCCATGTGGAGGATTAGATAATGATAAAATTTACTATATCGTAAGAGTTGATGATGACAATATTAAGTTATCAAATACTTACTATGATTCCACTAACATTAAACCAAGTATTGTTGGAATTACTAGCACATCATTTGGAGAATTTGGATTAATAAATCCACCCATCGATGCATATAGAAGTTCTACACTGAACTTTGATTTGTCAGATGCGACTTTAGCACACACTTCTCAGTCCACCCAATATCCTGCGTTTAAACTTAATTTCTACTTAGATTCTTCTTGCACTAAACTTTGGGAAACTGATCAGGCATCTTCTAAGTTCTCAGTATCAAGATCTGGTCAACCAGGAATATCTTCAGATGCTAAGACGGTAGTTTCTATTGGAAACACTACACCAGATACACTTTACTATAAGTTTGATCCCATCTCTGATGTAACATTACCAAAAGAGAAAACAGAAATATTATCAGATACTGAAGTTCTGCAAAATAACACTATCATCTGTAGAAGTAGTGTTTACAATGGTAATAGAAGAGTTTCTATTGCTGGAACCAACTTCTTTACATTTGAGTTAGCAGAAGTTCCAGAAGCAAATTCATACGTATCAACTTCTTCTAGTATTACTTACACAACAGATTGCACTCACACAACTGGTCCAATCTCTACTGTAGATGTAACTAGTGCAGGTAAAAACTATACCACTTTGCCTTCGATTCTTTCTATCAATAGTGATCAAGGAGTTAATGCTGATTTAGTTGCTTCTAGTAAAAATATTGGCACAATTGAAAAAGTAAAACTCAATGATATTGGATATGACTTCCCATCTGATGCAACTCTAAAACCAAGTGCATCTTTGCCACAAATTATTAATGTTGATACTTTTGCAAAAATTGACAATATTGAGATTACTTCTGGTGGAAGAGGTTATACATCTGCACCCGATTTGATTTTCTTTGACGGTAAAACCGGAAATCAAATCACAGATCTCGCAACTAAGTATTCTCTAGGCGATTCTAATGTCACTATTCTAAGTAATACTAGAGGAATTAACAACTCTATCCCAACTGTTTTACCAATAAGAAACTCAAATGGAGTTGGAATTTCGACAGTTGGATTTAGCACAATAACGAATGATGTCACTGTAGAACTTTCAGTTGGATTTAGTGCCGCTGAAACTTTCCCATTTGTGGTTGGTGATAAAGTAATGATTGAGAATGTCAGTATTGCTGGTACTGATAAAGGATACAATTCTAAAGATTATGCATATAAACTATTCACTCTTACTGAAGTAACTCCAAATATTGGTGGACGTGGTAGCGTTAAATACAATCTGGCAGACGACCTTAAATCTGGCGAAGTTCCAGGGACCATTGATTTGATCAATTCTGCAGGAATGATTATTCCTGAGAAATATTTTCCAACATTTGATATTATAACAGAAACTAGTGATTATCTCCCTGGAGAGACTGTTGTAACGAACGGGAAAGAGGGTGTTGTCCAAAGTTGGGATAGAGAGACCAAGACAGTTAGAGTTTTATCAAGTGATGCATTTGTAAGTGGAGAAGTTATAAAGGGACTCACTTCAGAAGTTGCTGGAGAAGCATCTAAAGTAACTTCATACGAGTCCTATTTTGAGACAAATGTTTCTTCTCAGATCTTCAGTGGAAATCAAACTGGTTCTGGATTTGTCAATGATAATTTGCAGAGACTTCAAGACAATCTCTACTATCAGAACTTCTCATACTCTCTGAAGAGCACCGTTCCTTTTGATACTTGGAAAGATGTCGTTTCCTCTACAAATCATACTTTAGGATTCAAAAAGTTTGGAGATTTGCAAGTAGAATCTGCAAGTCCAAGTATGGTTGTAGGTCTGAGTACAGACTTAACTGATGTTACTGTTGTAAGTAGTCTAGATGGATTCGTAGACACTAATTGTGTATTTGACTTTGATATTGCTACAGAAAATAATCTGAACTTTAGTGACGAAAATAATATTCTTTCTAACGAAATTATTTTAAATAACAAAATTCTGACTGACTTTACGGAGTCATCTGGAAACAGAGTGTTGTCAATTGACGATCTTGGTCCCCAATTTAATAGTAATCCAAGAGCAACTGCATTTACTACTCTCAACACATTTAAGTTGAGTGACTTTAGATTTAGAAAGTATTTTACTTATCTAAGAGATAAGAGATTTACTCAAGAAAGACAAGCAATGATTGTCGATCTTATTCATGATGGATCATTTGGTTATATTAATCAATACGCTAGAGTCGAAACAGTATATGATCAAGGATCATTTGATTTTGCTATCAGTGGAACAGAAGGAGAGTTGAGATTCTTCCCAACTAAATCTTCTGTTAATGACTATGATATTACCGCACTTTCATACAACCTAAATGATAACTTCCTCAGCACTGGTTCTACTACGATCGGTGGAGTTCTGATAGATTCAGATAGTACAATTGTTACTTCCGGATCTTCCGCAACTATTGTTAGTATTGGTAATACCTATCACTCCCTTAAGGTTCTTGTTGAGATTGCTCCTGATGTCACTAATCCATCTTATGGAAATACTGCAACCTTTAACTCAAGTGAGTTTGAGGCACAGGAACTCAATATAGTACACGATGGTTCAGACGTTTCTATTCTCGAATATGGTAAGTTGACTACAAATCCTGGAGCATTCTCTGCTGTTGGATTTGGAACTTATACTGCATATCTAGACGGATCAAATATAAAAGTGGATTTCAATCCATCGTCTGGAATCGGAACAAATGCAGTTGTCAATACAGTTGTTGTTGGATTATCGTCCATAACTTCTGGCATCTCCACATTGGATATGAAACATGCCAGACTGCAGTCTACAATGACTGACATTGCATCATCCGGATCGCCAACCGAGAATGTTGTTGCAGAATATCCAAGTCATATTTCTACTCAAGAAGATAGATATGATGCTGGATATTTCATGATTCAGGTTCATGATACCACAAATGATCGCTATGAGTTCTTAGAATATTTCATTGTAGATGATCATATCGAAGGAGAATCAACTGGAGAGACCTTTGATACTGAGTTTGCAAATATTCAGACTCACTCTGGTCTTGGAACTTTTGGTTGTAGAGTCATAGCAAATGCAGTGGGTCTTGCCGCAACAACTCAAGTTCTGTTTACTCCAATTTCTGGAATTGATGCAACAGTTCATGTTTACACTAATGCTCTCAGAATTGAAGATGATAACAAGGATGTTATTGATCTCACTAACGGAACTCTAGAAACGGGTTATGGCGAATACACCGGAACTGATAGGGACATCAAGAGATCCTTCAATCTCACTCACAAGAATGATAATATTTTTGAGAGAACGATTGCTGGAAACGATACTACTATTGTCAATCTTGATGCAAATAGTATTACTATTCCAAATCACTTCTATGTAACCGGTGAGCAGATTTCATATACATGTGCTGGAATCGGAACGACACAGGCAATTGGTATTGCAGAGACAACCTTTACAGCAACTGGTCTTACAACATCATTACTTCCAGAGACTGGAATATTTGCGGTTAAGATCAATGATAATACGATTAAACTTGCAAGAAGTGCAGAAGATGCTCTGAAATCAATTCCTAAGGTTCTCAATCTAACTGCGGTTGGTGTTGGAGCTGCTCATACATTTACTGCCACAAATCAGAATCCAAAGGTACTGATTGCCATTGACAATCTCATTCAGTCTCCTATCGTCTCTACAGCACTTACAACAACACTTGCAGACGAAGTTGTCACTACCGATAACGCTGTTAAGTTTACTGGAATAACTTCATTCTTTGGTGGAGACCTGTTTAAGGTTGGTGATGAGATTATGAAGATTGAAGGTGTTGGTATTGGAAGCACAAATAGACTTGTGGTTCGTAGAGGATGGATGGGAACAAACATCCAATCTGGTCTTGCAACTGGAGATTTAGTAACAAAAGTTGTTGGAAACTACAACATTGTCAGAAATACTCTGAACTTTGTTGAGGCACCATATGGAAATACTCCAATCGGAACTATTACTAATCCTCCTGATCAGAGAGACTATCTTGGAATATCGACGAGTTCCACTTTCCAAGGTAGATCCTTCCTGAGGACTGCTGCACCAAATACAGCGAATGAGACATACTATAGAAACTACGTATTTGATGATCTTTCCGATCAATTCAATGGTGTCGATAATGAATTTACATTAAAGTCTAGTGGATCTAATATTAGTGGCATTTATAATGAAGGTGCTATTGTATTAGTAAATGATATATTACAAACACCTGGTGAACTCAATAACTATACCCTTGATGAAACTTCCGGTATAACAACAATTACTTTTGCTGGAACTGCTAGAGATATCTCAAATGATGTTGGTCTGAGCACCTTCCCAAGAGGTGGAATGATTGTTTCTGTTGGATCTCAAGAAGGTCTTGGATATCAACCTCTAGTTGCTGCTGGTGGTACAGCAGTTGTGTCTGCTGCGGGTACTATTACTTCAGTCTCAATCGGCAATAGCGGTTCTGGTTATAGATCTGGAATACAAACAAATGTATCCGTAGGAGTACAATTACCAGACCTCTCTGGAACTACTATTGTTCCTATTGGAATTGCCTCTGTTGCTGATGGACATGTAACCTCTGTAGCAATTACAACTGATAGAGTTTTCTATGCACCGCGTGCTGTTTCAAACGTACTTTACAATAATCTGACTGGTCTTACTACGGTTACTACCTCAACTAATCATGGATTGGTTCTGGATGATGAAATTCTGGTCGCTGGAATTGCATTCACCTGCGATTACACTGGATCTGGTCCAGTTAATGTAACGAATGCAATCTATGATAATGTAACCGGTATTATGACCGTTACAACTTCGTCCGCACATAACTTGTCCACAACAGGTCAGAAGAGTGATGTAATCTTAACTGGATTAGCATTTACATGTGGATTGGATGGTGGATCATCTACTCACGTTTATCCAAGAACAACTGATCCTGCTTACTGTGGAGCAAAAGTAACTGCAGTCAACAGTTCTACTGAATTTGTAATTAACGCTGGAGTTTCTACTGTACCAACCTTCTATCAGAGTGGTGGAGTTGCACAACCTGCTCTTATTGCACCTAGAGCAAGTAATCATTCTGCAAGCGGATCTGATCCAGCAGCAGTTAAGACAGGTGTGCTTAGAGTCATTGATAACACTACGTTTGAGATCAATACTGGTATTTCTACAAGAGAGCACTTCTATGCAAGATGTGGATCTGTTAAGAAACCCATTGACATTGTATTTGATAATCCTGTTTCATATTCTGGAATTGGACTTACATATGCCTCTGGTTCTGCAGGAATTGGAAGTGCAGCCACTGTTGATATTGTAGTTGGACAAGGATCTAGTGTTATTGATTTTGAGATCAGAAACACTGGATATGGATATGGAAATGGGGAGACACTTACAGTTGCTATTGGTGGAACGACAGGAATTCCTACCACATCTTCGTTCTCCTCAGCAAACCAGTTTGAGATTGAGATCGAGGATGTAATTAGTGATGAGTTTACTGGATGGTCTTTAGGCGTTATTGAAACACTTGATGATGTTACTGACTATATTGATGGAACAAGAATCGACTTCCCATTATTGAGATCTGGTGTTCCCGTATCCATCAATAAGTCCAAGGGATCTAAGATCGAACTTGATCAGTTACTTATTGTTCTTGTTAATGGAATACTCCAAGTTCCTGGAGTCTCTTATGAGTTTAATGGTGGTTCTCAAATAACATTCACAGAGGCATTAAAGGTTGGAGACACTCTTACAATCAACTTCTATAAAGGAAGTGGAGATGAACTGGATGTTATTGAGAGAGAAGTAATTGAAACTATCAAATATGGAGATGAAGTAACTCTCAATTATAATCCAGATCTTGGTCAAAAACCATATCAGCAGGAGAATGCTAGAACTATCAGCACCGTCACTAATGTTGACAGAGCAAATACTCTTCCATACTTTGGACCTGGTAACACCAGAGATACTACATTTGAGAGACCAATTACCTGGTGTAGACAGACTGAGGATAAGATTATCAATGGACAAGAAGTTGGTAAAGATAGAGAAATCTATGAACCAGTTATCAACCCAGTAGCAAACATAATTGCTCCACTTGGAGTTGGATCTACTATCGTTTATGTAGATAGAATTAGACCTCTGTTTGATCTCAATAATGAAAACGCAGATTCTAACTTCAGAGAAACTCTCAGAAAAGAAGTTACTTTGGTGAATCCAGAAGTAACTGTAGGTGCCTCTGCAACTGCCGTAGTATCAACTGCTGGAACAATCACATCAATTTCTATTACCAGTGGTGGAGTTGGATATTCTACAACTCCAAATGTCAGTATTGGTACTGGAACGACCACTGCAACCGCAACCGCAACCATTAGTGGAGGAGTTGTTACTGGAGTCACAATTACTAATGAAGGATCTGGTTACACCCAGTCCAATCCACCATTAGTTCTTATTGGTCCCCCTGCTAAGCAAACCGAAACCAATGAAGTACCACCAACTGGTTACTCTGGAGATTCTGGTATTGTTGTTGGGTTTGGAACTACTGTTATTGGTGGAGCAAATCAAGTAATCTTTGATCTGCACATTCCATATGATTCTTCTATGAGAGATACTACTCTTGTTGGGACAGCAGTAACTTTAAGTGGAATGTCTACTGGAGATTACTTTATCGTTAGAAATTCTAACGTTGGATCAGCAACTACATCTCTTGGAACTGATAACTCGACAGTTGTTGGTGTTGGCAATTCTTTTGCCGATAGCGTATATGTAGTCAAATCTACCGAACTACATACAAGAAGTGTTGTAGGTGTAAACACAACTATCTTGAGAGTATTCTCAAATGTTACAAGTCTTCCTTCGGGAATATCTGGAATAACAACCGCGCCATTCTTTGGTGAGTACTCCTGGGGTAAGATTACCTTACAAGCAAGAACCAAGGACATTTCATATCCAGCACATACATTGTCTGGAATTGGAACAAATGGATTGACTGGTATATCTACCTCGTCCAAGGTTTACAGAACCAAATATGTAAGGTTCAAAAAATTCACATGATTTTTTGTAATAAATAAGTAAAAAAGTCCGTCAAAAATGGCTGCCATTATAACTGATCAGGTAAGAATATTAAACGCGAAAAATTTTGTCGCAGGAATTGCTAATGCAGACAATTCCTATTATTCTTTTGTCGGACTTCCAAATCCGACAGATTATTCTTCGACATGGAATGATAACCCACCTTCTCCCAAAGATAACTTTGATGAGGAGAATGATTATTGGGACACAATGATTGCAATGAAGAGGATTAATGCCTCTGATGTAAGACAGGTTATTCCTAGAAGAAATTGGTCTTCTGGTACTACCTATGATATGTATCGTCATGATTACAGCAGATCTAATACATCTGCTGTTTCTGGATCTACAAACTTATACACATCAAATTTTTACGTTTTAAATAGCGACTATAGAGTTTATATCTGTCTCCAAAACGGAACTAATCCAGAGAATACTCTCGGTAGACCATCTTTGGATGAACCAACTTTCACCGATCTAGAACCAAGGGCAGCAGGAACTAGTGGTGATGGATATATTTGGAAGTACCTTTACACGATTAAACCTGCAGATATTACTAAGTTTGATTCAACAGACTTCATACCAGTTCCAGCAGACTGGAGCACCAGTAATGATACTGCGTTGGTTAGAGAAAATGCTGTAGACGGATCAATCAAAATTGTTAATATACTTAACCGTGGAGTTGGTTTAGGAACTGCAAATGTTACCTATACTAGAGTTCCTATTAGTGGTGATGGAAGTGGTGCCGAATGTACGGTTACTATTGATGGTGATTCAAAGATTGATACAGTTACCGTATCATCACAAGGATCTGGATACACCTTTGGTACTTTAGATTTTGAGGCAGGTGGAATTCCAACAGGAACTACTAGACCATCTTTCGATGTAATTATCACACCACAAGGTGGTCATGGTGCAGACATCTACAGAGAGTTAGGTGCATATAGTGTATTGATGTACTCAAGAATTGAGAGTGATAATGAAAATCCAGATTTCATCACCGGTAATCAATTTGCAAGAATTGGTATTGTAGAAAATCCAATCTCACCAGCAGGCGGATCCGTTCTTACTGTAGATAAAGCAAGTGCAGTAACTGCTCTAAAATTGACTGGAGTGGGATATAGTGAAGCAACATTCACTGCTGATGCTTTTGTCACTCAAACAGTTGGAACTGGCATCACTGCTGTAGGTAGAGTCGTTAATTACGACCAAAATACAGGAGTTCTTAAACTCTGGCAAGATAGAAGTGTAGCAGGATTTACAACTGCGGGAATTGGTATTACAAATCCAACCTACGGATACACGTTAAGAGAATTTACTGGAAGTCCTACAGGAACTGGAACCCTGACAATTACTCCGACAACAGGGTTACAGTTGAGTATTGATAGTTCGTTTAGCGATAACAAAACCACGATAAATAATCGTACATATTATCTTGGAATGGATTTCACTACAGGTGTTGCATCCCCAGAGGTAAAACCGCATTCTGGAAACATTATATACGTAGATAATAGACCATCTATCACAAGATCGTCAAACCAAAAAGAAGACATAAAAGTTATCTTGCAGTTCTAAAGAATTATGCCACAGCAGACTAACCTCAACGTAGCACCATATTTTGACGATTTTGATGCGACGAACGACTATCACAAGGTGCTTTTTAAGCCTGGATATCCTGTCCAGGCAAGAGAACTAACGACTCTGCAGTCTATTCTGCAGAATCAAGTAGAAAAGTTTGGTCAACACTTTTTTAAAGAAGGTGCAAAGGTAATTCCAGGAAATACTGGATATTCCAGACTTTATTATGCTGTTCAACTGACAAATACTTTCCAGGGTGTCCCTGTTGAGGCATATGCAGATCAGTTAGTTGGAACAACCATTACTGGTCAAACTTCTGGAGTTACTGCTGTTGTTGACAGTATTCTTCCTTCTGCAGATTCTGAAAGAGGTAATTTAACTCTTTATATTGCGTATCAAGGTTCTGCTAGAACTGACAATACAACTCAGACATTCTCAAATGGAGAATCCTTGACATGTAATCAAGTATTGTCTTCTGGACTACTTGGAAATTCTACTATTCCTGCAGGAGCTCCTTTTGCAAGCACTTTAACATCAAATGCTACTGCTACTGGATCTGTATTTCAAATCGAGAGTGGTGTATATTTTGTTCGCGGACACTTTGTAAACGTAAACAAAGAATCTTTAGTATTAGATCAATATTCAAACACTCCTAGTTACAGAATTGGTCTCTTTGTCAATGAAGAGATTGTAAACTCAAATACCGACGAATCTCTGAACGATAATTCTCAGGGATTTAATAATTATGGCGCTCCAGGTGCAGATAGACTTAAGATTTCGGTAAGTCTGTTTAAAAAAGCACTTGATGATTTTAATGACGATAATTTCATTCTTTTAGCAACTGTCATTAATGGTGTCTTGCAGACACCAACTAGAAGAGGAAGCACGAGACCTGGTGGAAGTGTCTTCTATGATGATCTCACCGATGTGTTAGCAAGAAGAACATATGACGAAAGTGGTCATTATATTGTAAAACCATTTAATATTTCTCTCGTAAATTCACTGAACAATAATCTTGGTAACCAGGGTTTATATGAAGAGGGTCAATTCACCGCAGGTGGTTCTACTCCTACCGATGATTTATCGGTTCTTAGAATATCCCCAGGTAAAGCATATGTCAAGGGATATGAAGTAGAAACAATCAGCCCAACTTTCATTGATGTAGCAAAACCAAGAACAACCAGAACTATTGAGGACCAGTTTCTCCCATATAATACTGGACCCACATTAAAACTCAATGCTGTTCATAGAGCACCAACTGTAGGTGTTGGAAATACTTTTATTCTGAGTTTGAGAGATCAAAGGGTAGATGCTGCAGAAACTGCCGCAGGAAAAGAAATCGGATTAGCAAGAGTATTTGATTTTAGATTAGAATCTGGTTCTTATAACTCTTCATTCCCAGATGAGAATGAGTGGGGTATGTCAATGTATGACGTACAACCATATACTGAGTTGATAATCAATCAGGCTACTGAATTACAAGTTCCTGCATATGTTAAAGGTAATAGTAGTGGAGCAACTGCATTCTTAAGAAGTCCTGTAAACGCAGGAACTGCTTTAACTGTATATGATAAGAAAGGAGACTTCCTCAACAACGAGGTTCTTGTCATTACTAGTGGAATTTCTACTCAGGCAGTATCTATCAATAGAACTGTTACTAGCATTAATGCATTTGGAATATCTGATGTAAAATCAGTATATTCTAATACTGGAATTGCTGCTGGAACTAATGGCGATGCTATTGCAGGTATTAACACGTTTAGTGCAAACGTAGTACAGTCAACTTCTAGTATTATTGGCGTTTCTTCTATTAGTGCCATTAACCTGGTAACTGGTATTAGCACTATTACAAGTTCAAATAAAAACTTCCCAGGAAACTTAAAAGTAAATAATCTGGTTCAATATTCAGATCCAACAACCTCAGATGATCCAATCATGGCTAGGGTTGTTGGAATTGTAACTGCAGCAAGACAAGTTACTGTATCTGGAGTATCAACTATAACTGGAACTGTTGATGGAGCACTTCCTACTTCTAGTTTTACGACTTCTGATCTTGAGATTGTTACAACTCAATTAGATCCTTCCTCTGATAATACTCTCTTTACACCATTACCACAACAGCATATTTCGTCTGTTGATCTTACTGATGGTAGAATACAAATTAGAAAAACATTTAGTGTAACAATTACTAATAATCAATTAGATTCTACAAGCACGGCAGCAATTACATTGCCTGTAGGTGAAACATATCTTTCATATAGCGATGAGAGATATGCTCTTATTAGATCTGATGGGTCAACCGAACCTCTTTCTTCTGATAAGTTTGGTTTCTCTGCAGATCGTAGAGAACTTCAGATTAGAGGATTGGGGTCAAATAATGAAGGTGCTCAACTAATTGTCACTGTAGAAAAGACAAAACCTAAGGCAAAGAAAAAGGTTAATAATAGAGTCAAATCACTGGTTGTTGATAAGTCAATAAATCCATCCTCTGGAATTGGAACAACGACAGCAAATGATGGATTGACTTATGGTAACTTCCCATTTGGAACTAGACTCCAAGATGAAATAATTTCATTAAATAATCCAGATATTATTGAAATTCATGGAATTTATGAAACATCAGATGCATCTCTAACAAGTGCTAATTTTGGCGCACCAGAGATGGCACTGACTCAATTAAATGGACCTAGTGCTACAACTGGCGACATGATTGTTGGTGAATTAATGATTGGTCAGACAAGTGGTGCTGTTGCAGTATTTGCGGAGGTTAAGGATACCTCTACTGTAAGATATCTGCCCAAGAATAATTTTAAATTTGTTGAGGGAGAATCAGTAGAATTCCAAGAATCTTCGATTACTGGAGGAGTTAGTTCTTTAGATACTACCTCATTTAACATCTCATCCAATTACACATTCTCATCGGGACAGAAAAATACAGTATATGATTATGGTTTCCTGAAGAGAACTGCAGATTCTAGTGCTCCAAATAGTAAAATAAAAGTTTATTATAAGAGTGCTTCATTCGATTCATCTGATGATGGTGACATTGTAACTGTAGAATCATATAATGACTTTAATTATTCTACAGAGGTTAAATCAATAAACCGAGTAATGAACACGGATATTATTGATTTAAGACCAAGAGTTAATGAATACACCGTTGCTGAATCTCTAAGATCCCCATTAGAATTTCTTGGAAGATCCTTCAATGCAACGGGAAATTCTGTTCCTAGTATCTTAGCATCTAATGAAACAATTTTCTTAGATTATTCATATTACCAAGGAAGAGTTGATAGACTTTACTTACACAAGGATGGTAAGTTCCAGATGAAGTTTGGAACTCCTTCAGATGATCCTAGAAGAGCAAAACCTGAATCTCCAGATAATGCGATCGAAATTGCTGAAATAACATATCCCCCATATCTCCATAATGTACAGCAGGCATCTATTAATTTCCTGAAGTACAAGAGATATCAAATGAAGGATATCAAAAAACTTGAGGATAGAATTAGAAACCTAGAGTATTATACTCAACTAACATTACTGGAGACATCTACAGCAAATCAATTTATTCCTGATGGTTCAGGTCTTAATAGATTTAAGTCAGGATTCTTTGTAGATAATTTTACCAGTTTTGCAACCCAAGATATGAATCATGGGAGAAACAATAGTATTGATCAGTCAAATCAAATTTTCAGACCTAAGCACAATACTAATTCGTTTAACCTAACAACTGGACCCGTTGTTGATGTAGATCCCACAGCAGACAAGAGAAATTCTATCGTCGAGGGAACAAACGTTAGAAAACAAAATGATATCTTGAGTCTTGATTACTCAGAACTCGAATATATTACACAAACACTGGCAACTAGAACTGAAAGTGTAACACCTTTCTTGATTAGTTTCTGGCAAGGAACTATTGTATTGACACCAGCGTCTGATAACTGGGTTACTCAAAACAGGGTAGAAGCAAGAACGATTGATACTATTGGTAATTACTCTCAGATTATGTCTGAGGCTGAAGAAAAGTTTGGAGTGGATCCTGAAACAGGATTTGCCCCTCAGGTATGGAATTCTTGGGAAACTAATTGGTCTGGTACATTCTCTGAGGATGTTACTACTAGAAGATCCACCAGAAGTAGTTCACATACATTTGGTCGTGGCGGATGGATTAATGGTGGTAGCGGTGGACCTGCTGCTTGGGTGCAACAGACTACTACTCAACCAATCGAAGAAACTATAATCGAAACGACTGAGAGTGGAATCAAAGAGAGAACAGGTACTCAGTATCATGTTGTTGAAACCTTCGATGAAGTTTCTGTTGGTGATAAAGTTCTTAGTACTGAAATCATCTCGACCGTAAGATCGAGAAACATTGAGTTCTATGCAGCAAACTTAAAACCAAGCACTCAAATCTATGCTTTCTTTGATGGAAAGGATGTCACCAAGTATTGCGTTCCTAAGATTATTGAGATTAGTATGAAGTCTGGAGTATTCCAGGTTGGAGAAACTGTTCAAGGTAGAGTAATTACCAGAGGACTTGGTGATGAAGGCAGAGACACTGATCCTAGAATTAATTTCAGAGTTGCTCAGTCAAATCACAGAAGAGGTGATTACAATTCCCCAACAGAAGTTTATCCTGATAATCCATACGTTGATGGCGGAGTAATTCCTGAGGTATATTCTTCTACCTCAACTATTCTGAACGTAGATACATATTCTCTTGCAGATCAACCACAAGGAGATTTCTTCGGTTATATTCAAACCGGAATGATTCTTACTGGAGGAACTAGTGGAGCAGAAGCAGAAGTAACTAACGTAAGATTAGTTACAGACAGATCTTCTGCCTTGTTAGGAAGTTTGTTTATACCAGATCCTGATAATGGAGACAATCCAAACTTTAAGACAGGAACTAATGTCTTTACATTGACAAATGATCCTGACAACGATCAAGATGCTGCTACAACTGTTGGTGAAGAAGCATATCCAACTTCGGGAACTATCGAAACAGTTCAGGATCAAATTCTCTCTATTAGAAATGCTAAGATTGAGCAGAAGAAGTTGTTTGAGGATGAACTTGTCAATAGAACTGTTGACACTGAAATTGTAACAACCAGAAATCTGGGTCCAGCAAATGTAAGTGAGTCTATTGTTGGTTGGTACGATCCTCTGGCACAATCTTTCTTGGTTGACAGTCAGACAGATCCTGAAGGTATCTTCATAACCAAATGTGATGTATTCTTCCGTACCAAAGATGATGGCAATACACCAGTTAGAATGCAGATCAGAACCATGGACAATGGTTTCCCAACTGCCAAATACTTTGACTTATCAGAAGTTCTTATCTATCCACAAGATGTTAATACTTCTACTGATGGATCTGTAGCAACTACGTTTGAGTTTGCTGCTCCAGTTTATCTTGAGGGTGGTAAAGAATATGCTATCTGTCTGATCTCAAACTCAACTAAGTATAGCGTTTACATCTCCAGAGTTGGAGAAAATGATATCCTAACAGATACATATATTTCTAACCAACCAACTCTTGGATCACTGTTTAAGTCACAGAACGCATCTACTTGGGAAGCAAGTCAGTGGGAAGACCTTAAGTTTACTCTTTATAGAGCAGACTTCGTAGAGTCTGGATCTGTTGATCTTTACAGTCCCGAACTCTCTGAAGGTAATAAGCAAATCGCAAACCTCAGACCAAATCCACTGAATATCTCTTCAAATGAAATTCGCGTTGGACTTGGAACAACTGTTGCAGATAATCGCTATGTCCTTGGAAATACATTTTTCCAAGGAACTCCAACTAACAGAATTGCTGAGGGCAATCTGGTAGGAGTTGCTGCTAGTGCAACAGGAACATTGACTGTTACCAATCCAGGTGTTGGGTATACTCCTGCTAATGGTGGATATCAGACATTTAATGGTGTCAATCTGATTTCTATCTCTGGATCTGGATCTGGAGCAACTGCTGATATTCATATTGATAATGGAGTTGCTGTTGCGGCAACAATTAGTAATGCTGGTGGTAATGGATATCAAGTTGGCGATGTTGTTACGATCGATGCTATCGGTGCTGCAAGTGTAGGAAGAAATGCAAGATTTACTCTTGCTGGCATTGGATTAACTTCTCAACTCATAATTGGTAATGTCCAAGGTGAATTTATCACTGGTGCTGCTGGAACAATTCGCTTCTTTGATAGCACTGGTGTTGAAAGAGAACTCAATAGTGATCATGGAGGAGATGTAACAATTCCATCCACTGGAATTACAACTATTTCCGATGGTCTGCACATTAAGGTCAATCATGTAAACCATGGAATGAACTTTGCAGACAATGCTGTTAGAATATTTGGAGTTCTTCCTGACGTTAAACCCACTAGATTGACTGCTGAATATTCTAAGTCATCAACAGATCCTCTTCAGGTTTCATCTGGAAGCGGTGATAGATTTGCTACATTTGAGAATGTAGGTGTTGCTGCTACAAATACTGGATTACTTCTCATTGGAGAAGAAATTATCGAATATACTTCCACAACGTCATCGACGATTGGCGGTAGTATTTCTAGAGGAGAAAATGCAAAGACATATCCAGTTGATACTCCAGTTTATAAGTATGAACTTGGTGGAGTAAGTCTGGCTAGGATTAACAAGACTCATGATCTTAATGATGTAACTGCTGCGGATCCAATTACCTTAGATTCATATCATATCAAACTTGATATGTCTGAGAAGTTTGGAACTATTGGAGTTAATGATAATGCAGACAGATCAGTGGGAACTTCTTTCCCCAAACTGTTTGTCAATGCATCTAAGTCTACTGGTGGAAGCAATGTTAAGGCAACCAAGAACATTCCATTCGAGATTATCAAACCATCCGTCCACAATGTTACTGTAGAGGGAACAACACTTTCTGCTCAGATAAGAACTGTTACTACACAGAGTATTAGTGGAACTGAAATTCCTTATGTAAACGCTGGTTTTGAGGATGTTGTCTTAAATACCAATAATTATCTTGATAGCACTAGAGCAATCTTCTCTAAGGTTAATGAGGATCGTAAGTTAGATTCTATTGAGGGTAATAAGTCCATGCAAATGAGACTTTTCCTTGGAACAACTAATACTAAGTTGAGTCCTCAGATTGAACTCCAAAGATGTAGCGTTTATGCAGTATCAAACAGAGTCAATTCTGAAGTTGCAAACTATGCAACTGATCCTAGAGTAAATACTATACAAGATGATCCCAGCGCATGTCAGTATCTCTCTAAAGAGATTACCCTTGAGAATCCTGCAACTTCCATTAAGATTATTACTGATGCACATATCCCAACAGGTGCAGACATCAGAGCATTCTATGCAATCGCATCTGAACCTGGACTTGATTCGGTCTTCACACCATTCCCAGGTTATCTGAATTTAGATACAAGAGGACTGGTGATTGATGAAGCAGACAGTGATGGAAGAACTGATACACTCGTACCAACTTCTTCCAGAAGAGGGTTCAGTGTCGAGGATTCTGAATTTGTAGAGCATGTATTTACTGCTGATAATCTTCCTTCCTTTAGAACTTATCGTATCAAACTTGTCATGACATCTACAAATCAGGTACTAGTACCTCAAATGAGAAATCTTAGAGTAATTGCTTTAGCATAATATGGATATTTACACCGAAAAAGGTCATAAGGATCTCGCAAGAGATCCCAATACCAATAATATAATTAATGTAAATAAAGTATCCTATGAACACTACATTGCTAGCCGCAATGCTAAGAATGAAAAGAATCAAAAAGTACAGACAATGGAAGAAGATCTTGCTAATGTCAAGAGTGAACTTGATGAAATTAAGTCGTTACTAAAGGAGTTAATCAATGGATCCAAATGATATTGAGATAAAGGGTTTGGAAAAATCTTTTGCATATCAAAAGATTGCCGCTGAGATAGATAGTTGTGATGATCGTGAAATGCTAAAGAATATTGCAAAGTCTTTTGCAAAATTATATTATAAACAGCAAGAAACAATCGCAATCATAGGATAACTAGATGGCATCTAAAAATATTACTTTCGATCCAGATACAGGAGTTCCGTATGCGGTTAATCTGACAATTTATGGTGGATCAAACTTTGATACCACATTTAATGTCACAGATAACTCTAATTCAGCATTTGATTTTACTAGTTACTCGGGATCTGCCGCGATATCAAAAAGTGTTGCCGTTGGAGCAACACTTGGAATTACTACATCATTTACTGTAGGAATTACAAGTGCATTGGGTGGTAAGTTGCAAATATCTTTGGGATCCACTGCAACCAGAAACTTGGAGCAGGGAAGATATATGTATGATGTTTTAGTAAGTAGTGGGTCTACAATATACACTCTCGTCAATGGTAATGTGATGGTAGTACCTGCAGTATCAGCAGCACCATAAATACACATAGGAAACTGGTGAATAAATGGCTCAACCAGCAAGTAGATCAGAATTAATTGCGTACTGTAAGAGGCAGCTAGGTGCTCCTGTATTGGAGATTAACGTTGCCGAT
>MDTE01111628.1_pt1 | contig 23280 bp, 19 predicted proteins | sample 811231 | NCBI WGS metagenome assembly MDTE01 (sample SAMN05326651, study PRJNA326480) | marine metagenome | isolation source: seawater | place: Indian Ocean: Red Sea | collected 2010 | reverse complement strand
GCCGCCTGTGAAGACGGCACAAAAACAATAGATCAAGTCAAAAAGGAAATGGCAGAATAAAATCTCTGTAACTGGGTATCACCCGTTCAGCATTCCTATCGTAACATTTTGTCCAGAAAATGCTGATGGTTTAGCTGGCGGCTTGTGCGATTTAGCGCAAGAGCTAAAAAAAGATGGAACAAAGCTTGGGGCTGTTCTCTCACATCAATGGGAAAAAGGGGGAACAGCTAATGCCGTTGAAGATTATGAAGAGGGAGGCTACACCTCTTATCGAAGCGGCATAAATCTATTCAAAGAGCCGTATCGTGAAAAGTTTATGCCTTTGCATGAAGCTGCTCTGGAAGCTTGCTTCAATTATGTAGCGCAGACCCCCTGGCAAAACCAAGACAGTAACCCGCCGGAAGGCTTACTGACTCACGCCTGGGTTTCGATCTACGGCAAAGATCATTTCGTGCCAGAACATGTTCACACTGACAGTCACATATCATTTGTCTTTTATGGTGCGTCTGATGAAGAGACAGGCCATATCCGCTTTCGCAACCCAGCCGCACAATCATTTCGGATGTCTCATACACTTGCGGCAGAGATGTTTTGCGAGGTGTATGCGCTTCCCCCAAAGGTCGGACATTTCATTGTGTTCCCTTCCTTCATGTCCCATTACACCGACCAGCATAAAGGCGACCAAGATCGCATAATTTACAGTGGCAATTTTGTCTTCAGAAGAACTTACTTAGGAGATGGATTTTTAAATGCGACCAAATTATCTGACAGTTGATGATGTTATCACCGAAGAGGAGATAGCAACTATTCACAAAAAAATGTCTCCGAAATTAACTAGAGGAAAAATCGGTAATCCAAAAGACAGATGGAAGCGGCGAAGCAGAGTCGCCTGGATTGCAAACGATGAAGAACATGCTGATGTAAATGAGGTCATGGAAAAGCTTTGCGGAGTTTTACGCGATGTCTCCCGACGACACTGGAAAGTCGAACTTCCTGTAATTGAACCAGTTCAGTACACCCATTATGCCATAGGTGAGTGGTACGGATGGCATGTCGATGTCGGCGAGTGTGCTGGTCCTCATCGCATCGTATCTGCCTCTGTGGAGTTAGATGATCCCAAAGATTACTGTGGCGGCGGTTTAAAATTCTTCGACCACACGCAACCCAATCCCCCTCGCCGTAAAGGAATGATGACGCTTTTCCCATCGATGATGTGCCACAAAGCGAAAACCGTTTGGTGGGGCAAACGTCGATCTTTGGTTATGTGGGCTGGTTTCGGATAAACGGGACGACGACGTTTATAACAGCAGCTATTATGCGACAAGAATGGAGAACAATATGATGGATCAATTTTCCTCGTACAAGGCCATGCTGAAGAAATCAAACATGGCCCGAAACGCCAACATCAAACGCGGTGCATCGCAGGCTGGCACGAAGCCTCCTACAAAAAAGATAGGCAGGCGCAAAAAGTGAGTACCGCTGCTCGACGCTTAAAGCATATCCAGACGCTATCCAGATCTCCGGGCTGGAAGGTTGTCGAGGAAGTGATGAAAGAGGAAATAGTTACTCTCGCATTGCAGACAGCAAAGAACCCGAAGAAAACACCAGAAGAGGCCGCCTATTATGCTGGGTGTTTACAGGCCGCTGAAAATCTTCTGAATATCGTAAACAACCTAGAACTGAAACTTCAAGGTCAGGCGACTTTGGAGAATTGGGAAGAAAGAAACAACAACGACCCGTTTGCTGACCATCCTACGTTAGGCGAACAGCTTCACCACTAGACTCCGCTACGGCTGAGAAAGGAATGAATTATGAGCATGGAAGATCAAGAACAAATCAATCGAATAGTCTCTCAACAACTTGGTGTACCTCAAGAGGAAGAGTTAACTCCTCCAGTGGAACAACCCCAGGAAACAGAGATAGAAAAAGCACAGACAGATGTCTCCCCAAAAACCGAAGATGATAAGACTGATGAAGACCCAATGGCATTCATTGAGATTCAGATGGGCGGGGATCTAAGGAAGTTAACCGACAAGCAGATTGCATCAACATATGACCGCTATTCCAAGCTTAATCATCGTCATGCAGAGATGTCTCCGGTTATTAAAGTCATCGATCAGCTAGTTTCCCAGTCAGGTGCAACACCCGGTCAGGCCGCACAATACATGGTGGATCTTCTGGCACAGGCTGGAAAGAAGAACGTAACTATGGGAGGTGATGGAAACCCCAGCCCACGACCCGGACAGGATACCCCGCCAGCTAACATGGAGGCACAAGGTGATCCTTTTGCTAACTGGGAAAGTGAGAATGATGTTTCTCTTCCGCCAGGCTACCGCGAACAGGCACAGCAGTTCACGAGTATGAATACAGAACTTGGTCAGATCAAGCAGATGTTGATGGGTGTCCTCAACAGCGCAAGGGGCACAACTGAACAGGCAATACAACAGCAGAACAATGCTTCAGCCATGAGAGAAGAAGCCATAAAGAACAACATCAGAGTAAACATCGACAATGCAGCCAACAGGCATGGCCTTTCTGAAACTGACAGCGAAGATTTTATGGTTTACATGGCAGAGCGCGGTTTCACGCTGGAAGACTTCATTGATCCAGAACTTGCCGACAAGGTCACAAAAGATTTTTCGATGAACCGGAATGGTCCAGAGCTTGAACAGCTCCGCAAGATCCATGAGCGTCGAATAGCCTTCAAGGGCACGATGCCCGGAACGCCCGCTGCTGATGCCGGTCCTGTCCCGCAGGAGGGTGATCCAATTATGAGCAACATGATTAATGCCGCACTTAATAAGAGACAAGGAATGGGTTAGTGGGAAAAGTGCATCCTATAATACCCATTTTAAACATTCCGCGAAGGCTGCCAAAAAAAGAAAGCAATGATGCTAAACATCACCCAGGAAGCTAAGAATTATCTTTGTGGCATTACAAAGGAACATAATAAAGAGTATATAGCTTTTGGGGTAAAAGGCGGCGGGTGTTCTGGGTTCTCATACATATGGGATTTTTCTGACGGCCCCCTTAAAGAAGATGAGATAATAGATATAGGCGACGGCATATCCCTTATAGTTGACGGTATGAGCGTTATGTATACGTTAGGAAGCAAAATAGACTACGTTAAAGAATTAGGCGGTACATACTTAAAAGTATCAAACCCAATGGCAGATAGTCAGTGCGGGTGCGGAGAGTCTTTTTCGGTCAAGGCGTAATTAGTTTTTTTAATGGCAAAAGCGGGACGACGCAGCTCTTTCCAAGTGAGATACTGCATTTGTTCTTCACAGGCCGTGCATTCTCCACCGCTAAAATAGAGGGACATGAATACCGCTTTTAATACACGATGCCATTTCCGTGTTTTCCAAAAGCATCTGTTTTGTATTTTTTATTTTTGGAGAACCAATTATGGTTACAGCAATAGCAGGTCTAAGGGGTCCAGGGGAATTTTCGCCTGACTTCAGACCAACGAACTACAGGGAGACTTTCGCCCTGTTGGAGCCAAACGGCTCTGCACCATTTAACGCCTTGTTGTCTATGACAACTGGCGAAGCCACAGATGACCCGGCCTATTCAAACTTTAGAGATGAATTGCCAGATCGCGTTGTAAAAATCAATAATGCTGGTGGATACAACGCAACAGCAACAACTCTAACAATAGATCAGGATACAGAATCTGCATTCCTGATTGCTGGTTCATTATTGTGCAACCCTGCAACTGGTGAGGTTATGCGAGTAACTTCTGACTCAGCTGCAAACGGAACTTCGATAGCGGTCGCTAGAAACCTTGGCACGACTGGCTTGCAAATTGACGACAACCAAGATTTATTTGTTTGTGGTTTTGCGGCTGAAGACGGTGCTGATGTGGCTACATCTGTGTCGTTCGATCCGGTTGCCATCCAGAATTATACTCAGATCTTTAGAACCAGTTTTAGCGTGACTAATACCCTTAAACAAACCTACAGGCGTACTGGGGATGCTGAAGACGAATTCTCTATGAAGGCTCTAAAACTTCATATGCAGGAAATCGAGAGAGCAATGTTTTTTGGGCATAAGCACCGCGAAAACTCTGGAGCATCAAATGAGCGCAGATATACTGGTGGTCTTTTGAACAACATCACCAATGTTATTGACGGCTCAACTTGGTCAACTGCGGGGCAGATGAACGAAGATTACTTCGACAATCTTCTCATCGAGACTGTCTTTGCATTCGGGTCAAGCCAGAAGGTTGCATTTGTCGGACCGAAAGTTGCCGCGCACTTGCAGAAAATTGGTAAGGCCAGATGGCAGCCAACAATGATTGAAGGTGCGTATGGAGTGAATATCACTAGCTATAACACCTCCAGTGGTCAGCTTTTAGTCCACCTTCATCCTCAATTCAGACAGATCCCTTCGATGGCTGAAGCGATGGTGATCATTGACATGTCCCAGGTCAAGTATCGCTACCTCCAAGGCAGGGATACGCAATTGCTCAGAGACCGTCAAGGTCCTGGCGTCGATGCCACCACATCGGAATTTCTTTCTGATTGCGGCCTCGAACTTATGCAAGACAAGGTTCATGCGTTTATTAAAGGTTGGGCAACAACTGCTTAACTTTCTTGGGAGGGCTTTTGCCCTCCCATACTTTTCTAAAGAGTTTGCAATGAAAACACCTCCACTGCCTATTCCGAACCCCCGATATCAAAAGAATGCAGAGGAATACACCCCAACCCTTGGGCAATACACAAAAGCTTATGCACCTGGACTTGGCGTGGCAATGGGGATTGCATTGATGGGCTTGTTTGAAGCTGCTTCAGAAATGAGGAAAAATAACAAACCCAGTTACGGTGATCGAAGAATGGCTCGGCGCGAGGCCGAATATAATGATCGTATGAAGCAACGGCGGTTGGTCCAGGCACAGGATGATCTTTACCGTATGCGTAACTTGAACCCAAAGGTTATGACTAAAGCGGAAAAGAAGTACAGAAATAAAGTTATTAAAGATGCTGAAAGAACTATTAAGACTGGTTCGCCTAGGTCATTTGGATCAAAGGTTGTTGGACAAGTAGCTACTAAAGCCGGACCAGCAGCGGCTCTTTTTACACTTCTAGATTTTCTGCAAGGAACCCCAGCGGGAGAAGGTTCCGCGAAGTTTGGGCCAGGAGCAAGGAAACGGTGAATGGGTAACTTTGCAGACAAGGTTGTCGCTTCTCCATACAACCGCAAGAACAAAGCCTATCTGCAAAACTATCACGACGATGTTGTGAAAACCAAAAGGCACGGCCTTATGGATGGAAAATATGTAACGATGCACATTAAGGGCATTGGCATAGACATGAACGATGGAAGGGGGAGGTTAGAATATTTGCTTCCCAGCTACGATCCCGAGAGTGGAAAGATTATGGATGGTCCAGCGATGTTTGAAAAGTTTAGGGATGACATAAAGGCTGGAAAGATTGAGGGGTATGCAGACCATAGGGTTGCCGAAAAGGAACGCGAACAGATGTACCCCGATATTCTTGGCGTCCCGAAGAGAAAAAGATTCTCAGCAAGTATTTTTTAGGAGTGGCGATGACTGAAGAAAAGGATTGCTCCTGTGACAGCTGCGTAGAATGCGGGTGTCACGAAAACGGTGTCTGCAACTGCGACTGCCACAAACAGGAGGAGGATTAATGGTGGGTATTCTATACATAAGACTGCGCGGGAAATGAGACTTGATCCGATCAAGGCAACATTTGCAGTGTTTGCAATTATTGCTTTGATTTTACTCATTGCCCTTTTTGCTTTTTGCACTGAGGTGCGGGGCCAAGGAAAAGCCCCTGGCATAAATAATGGTCAATGCATTCCCATTCCAACAATGATTGATATTGTCAAAAATCGTTTCAAAGAAACAATTGTATTTAAGGGCACGAACAATAGAGGGGAAATGGTCCTGATCGCTCACAACCCTCTCACAAAAAGCTGGACAGCCCTTAATAGTTACGGAGAACAGTTCTTTTGTGTTGTCGCATTTGGTGCAGATGGATTAGTAATGCCGGAAGTCGAGCATGGTAGAGATAGCAAACTTAAACCAAATTAGCATAGATTTGGTGGAGCTTATCGCCCCCCTCATCGCCCTGACCCTGTCAATAGGTATTGGCCTCTGGGCGAAAGATGCCTTGGATGCACTTATAAAAGGTCTCACTTTTCGGGCAGACACAGCAATTGAGGAAGGATGCACCGTCTATATTGACGGAGACAAAGCAACCATAATAAAGATTGGTATATTCAAGACAACCTTCCAAATAACAAATGGTCGAGGCGTTACTTGGCGGTATGTTCCCAACAAGCGAATTGAGTTTTTGAAAATCGAAAAAGTCATCGAGCCTCCAGGGAGCGACATTCATTAACGGGACGACGCAACAGGTAATTTGATCCAAGAATAAGCTTCACAATAAAGGAGCCTTTCATGGAAAATATGGATGCAGAAATACCCGTCAAAGCAAAGAAAACGGTAGCTAAAAAAGCAAAAGCAGAAAACGTATCAATGGCAAAAAAAGAAGTTGTCTTCGTTTGCCTAAACCCTGATGTTCCGCGATTTGAACTAATAATCGACGCAAACTACAGAATAAGAGGTGTGAGAAACAATGCTGGGCACCTTTTGTTTGCCGTGCCCGCAGAAGATGCAGAAAGAGTACGCAAACACTTTCATGTTACTACTGGTAAACTGGTTGAAGCCTAATGGTGGTTGCAGCGAAAAAGGTAGAACATCCAGTAATTGGAACGCGGGAAGCTCCAGAGAGTACGCGATTAGCCCCTCATGTTTTTAGGGGGAGCAAACACGCCCCTCTTGAAAACTTGGTTGCTATCGCACTCCGACGATATGGAGACTTCAGCAGTCGCCGGGTGACCGGGGATGTCGTTCTAATGTTCATCGAACTTGCGAATGAGGTCGTAGAAATGATCAATTCGCATCCGTACTATTCTGGCACCACTATTCAGTATTACAACTCACAGACTGACTTCAGGGAAATCGAAGATGCAATTATGGTGCGGGGCCTGCTCGCGTTGTATGCAGAACAACAAGCCAGTGAGAAGTATCCAAATGCCAGACTGGAATTCGCACGGCACCTCAACGGCATACTATACAGCAGAAAGTATAAAGGCGGTGTACGGCATGAGATGACAAGCGTCGAAAACACAGATCCCATGCGAGACATGAACGGCAATAATGCAGCCTTGGCTCTATAATGAAAAGTAAAAGTCCAGCCCTTATTCCAAGCCGCTTGTCGGCTTATTATGCCTTTAAAGGACTGGATAGATCACGACCGCTTATTGGTATGGATGATGGAGAGAAACAGCCTCTATTCAACCTTAACAACGCTCATGCTCATTGGACGGGAACATTAAAAAGAGATGTTGGTTTACTGGCTAGGTACAAGTGGGCGGTTGGCGAAGTTGTACATCAGGATTTTTTTGATCGCAGCGGTCTGGCGTTTGCAATACAGGATGGAAAAACGATAAGTCTACAGAGTGAGCGCGGTGCAAACTTTCCAGACGCTTTCCAGACAGATGTTCCTGTCACATCGATGAGCTTTGCGAACAAGCTTTACTTTATGTCTCCCGGCTTTCCCATGATCAAAACGGACGGCCTGACCTTTCAAAAAAGCACGGCATCCATCAGGCCGGGATTCGCAGTTGGTATCCAAGGCCGGATATATGCAGCTGGCCGCACAGACAGACCTAAAGAAATCAGCATCAGCCGTGTATTTGAAGATTTCCCAGATGATGAGATTTTTATCAATGAAGAAACAAAAGCCCAGTCTGAGGTGACCAGGGCCGACTTTCTTGATTTGGCAAACGTGTTAGGCTCCGCTGATGAAATAACTGGTTTAGCTAGATTTGAATCAAATCGCCTAGCTATTTTTACAAACGACCAAACCATCGTTTACAAGGTTGATCCCGATTATACAGCAAAGGAAATTGACAACAGGGCCAACGTACAGCTTGGGGCCATCTCGCACAATGGCATTGTACAGGTTGGAAGTGATGTCATCTTTTGCTCTCGACACGGCGTACACTCGCTAATCCGATCTGCGGAAAATGGCCTAACTATTGATAGCAGAACCCTCTCCTATGATGTCGAGTCCATATACAAAGAGTTGCTGAAGGAGTGCGTTGGACCTCGATTTGTGACAGCTACCTATGATCAGGACCTTGGACGCCTTCATATATTTTTTCCAATGGCAACAGGAATGCACAAGCAGCTAGTTGCGGAATTTAGGCGGGGATACGAAAGTTTAAGCTGGGCAACCTCAGATGCTGGTTCAAGCCGGTGCGGAGCATTTCTCGCTGGGTCCATGACTTTCGGAACAAGAGGAACTATATACAGCAGACTGGATGAAACGGTTGTCTTGCAGCCGAAGGACGACATAACAGACGACTTCATCCGACCAGCTATGAATATAGACACTCCAATTTTGTGGCATGGTTCTATAGATGAACAGAAAGAAGCAACAGCTTTAGTAATACAGGCTGCGGGCAGTGGATTAATAAGGGTCACAGCTTTCGATGAACAGGGAGATGAGCTTCTCGTTGAAGAGATTGCCATAGAAAGACGGGACGACAACCCCGATAAATTCCCTAATGATAGCTTAGATTTACAGTTTAGAATTCCCTTTCAACTTCGATATCGAGGTTTACAGCTTCGGTTCGAAAGCCTTGACATGGGGGATGTAGAATTATTGGGCTTTGCAATCGAATTGAAAAAGGCATAAGCAATGGCACGTATCCAACAGATCCATCCTGGCAACTACAGATCAAGCGGTAATATTGACGACGAGTTTTCCAGCGTCATCCGGTACTTGGTGAGCGGAGAGAAAGGCGACTATACGCTTGGCGAGTTGATGTCTGTTCTCTTTGATGACACAGGAACACTCAAGTCTCCAGTTGAGATGAGGTTAGACGGCTCAACAAATCTACAGTATAGAGTGGGAAGTTATACAGATGCGACTAGCGGATGGATTACCATCGCGCCCGCATCAGCAATATCCGGTGCGCCAGGGGCTGATCTTGGCACAATCGAAGGACCATTATTTTCGCAGGGCACATCTTACACAGCAACATCGGGCCAAACCGTATTTAACTACGAGATAGATACTGGTGATGATGTCATGGTTTTCATCAACGGTGTACTTCAAGCTGCGGCAAACGTAACTATCTCGACAGCCAACAACACGATAACTTTATCGAGCGGTGTCACAACTGGTCACACTGTTTATATAATAAAAATAAGAGCGCAATCAGTTTCCAACTATCGTCGGTCCGATCAGCAAGCCACAAGCAATCAGGCAGTGTTCCCGTTTACCCATACTGCGGATGAGAATATCCTAGTCTTCCGAAACGGTTTATTTCAAAACCCCGGAGGCGCAAACGACTATACCTCCTCATCAGCGCAAAACACCGTTACATTCAATACGGCCCTAGCCTCTACAGACTTAGTCTCCGTCATCACTGTTGAAAACACGGCAGTCAAAAGCATCAGCGGTCTTATGACACGCGACGGCTACACAGACGCTAACGGTTTTATTCCATACGCAAAACTCGCTGTTACGGCTGGCGAGATTCCACAAGACAGAGTCAACGGCCTTGCAACGCTTACATCAGATCGGGGCAAGGTATTTGTTTCTGCCACGGCCCCAACTGGAGCGGGTAATGCGGTTGCGGGCAATATCTGGATTGATACCTCGACAAATCCAAACACTCCTAAATTTTATGACGGCATCCAATGGCTGAACTTCGCTGCCACAACAACAATACCTGACTTTGTCTCAACGGACGCCAACAAGGTCCTGCATATTAACTCTTCTGGTACGGCACTGGAATTTAAGAATGTAGACACCTCAGCTTTCGTTTTGCTGTCAACTGTCGGAGCCGCGTCCGGGGTGGCAAGCTTGGATGCCAATGGCAGGCTTCCAGCATCACAGCTTCCAACTGTAATGAACTTGGATAGTTTTGACTTTATAAACGTCGGAACAATAGCCGGTCCAACAGCATTCAACATTAAACGAATTTTCAAAGAGGCCGCAAGGATTGACTCAATATACTTAAAAACAGTGAGCGGCACCTGCGATGTCCAGATACAGGTTGATGGAACGAGCGTTGGGACCACATACAATGTCTCATCCACGGCTATAGAACAGAATTTAGCAAACAGTATTTTAGTTGACGCAACGACAAACTCAAAAATGATTGGCATTGATGTAACCAACACGGTTGCAGCCGTTGATCTTGAGGTTGTCTTAGCCGTCGCAAAACAGTCGGTGTAATTTAGATGTATGGATTTGCAGATAAACTTAGAAAAAAGGGCCGTTTTGGCGACACGCTGATAGCACATCTGTCTGAGGGAGAAGCTAGAATACTTCGTAAGGCGGGAGGCAGCGGCACAACAAACCCCTTCACCGGAGCTGTCGAATTTTACAAGGGCACTTTAGATGGCCCTGTCCCTTCTTTTTATAAAAGTATTGTACCTGAAAGCAACGTCCCTGACAGCGCAAATCAAACACAGAATGAAACCGTTCCCAATTCTGGTCTCGATAGCTTTTACAAAAACATCGAGCAGCTGCAAAACGAAAACCAGCCAGCACTAAATATCTCTTTAACAGAGCCTAATGCACAGTATAACGCTATGGCCCAAATCCTGTCTCAAACCCGTGAAACCCACGATGACCATGAAAATATGAAGATGCCTCAGTTCTTTGCACAGGAAGAAATTAAGAACCAGGACGGAACAACATCGCTTAGATACTACAGTCCTTACTCCGGCAGAGCGACGACACAAATCTACGATCTGATGAGGGTTGCCGCTCCTAATACTTGGAGAAGTATGGCTGGAGAACACAGGCCCGATAATGAGGGTCATGTCGCCCGCGACATGCGTAAATTTTTACAGTTTGTCTATGACCCAGAAAAAGTTGATCAAATGGTGCTGGCTAAAGCAATAGCAAATCTAGGCGTTGATCAGATCGATAAATCAGGCAAGACAAGCAGCGGGTCAATGGATGGAAGGCATTACTATAAAATGCAAAACGGCAGGCCAATTTCCTATGCTGACTGGAGAGCTACGGGCATTATGGACAGTTATGGCCGCTTGCAGTCAAGCATGACGACGACTGCAAACGACGATGGGACGACGACAACTGGCCCTACTAGCATCAACGCGGGTTCTTTCGACACATTCGGAGAATTTATGGATGCCGCCTTTGCCCCTGCTTCTTATAATCAAGGGAGTTTTATGAATCTTATTGAAGGCCCGGCGATGGTGCGTGGGGGAATCCTTAAAAGAATTCGGCAGGAATGGAAAAACCTTTTCAACAACCCCAGCACAAATCCCGCTGGAAAACCTTGGATGAACAAGATTGACCCCAGTGATCATTTTGGCGATGCACCTCCCCCTGACCCGACATCTTATGACGAGTTTGGTGACTTTGGATATACGGGAGGAACAAGCGGAAATACATCGGGCTGGACATAAGGTCAATGGCTGCGAATAACAAGTTTTTTAGGAGAAAAAAAATGCCAGGTAGATTTTCGGATAAGATGTTTGGGCCAGCCGCCGACATGGCAAGGAGAGGCCGCTTTGGTGATACGCTTCTCGCACACATCAATCCCGAAGAAGCAAAACTTCTCAAAAGAATTGGCGGCAGAGGCACCATAAACCCGCAAACTGGTGCATTGGAATTTGCAACCAGAGAAGACTTCGATGCTGACTTTTATCTTGCACAGAACCCAGATGTCGCTATGGCTGGCTATGGCACTGGCGAAGATCAAATAGATCCCTTTGAACATTACAACCAGTATGTCCTAGAAGGTGATGAAACCCGTGCTGGAAACTTTGCGGAACAACAAGAGAAAGATCTAGGTGCATTCACCGGAGTATTTGATTCGGATTACTATTTAGCGCAAAACCCAGATGTTGCAGGGGCACTTGATGCTGGGTCACTTGGAGACATCACAACAGCGAGAGGTCACTTCGATGCCTTTGGTCAAGCGGAGAAAAGGGCTGGTAACTTAACACAACAGCAGCTTCAGGATGCTGGCTTCGCTGGAACTTTAGGAGGCAACAGATTTGGCGGCTCCAGCGCATTCGCCACAGAACGAGCTGGGATGTTTGGGGATAGAGATCTGCTCAACCAAGGTGGAACAAATCTTCGCGCAGATATAATGGGGGCTGGTGAGGGAGCCTTTGATCTTTTGGGAGACACTGCAACAACATTGAACCCAGCTTTGTTTGAAACACTGGATGACCGTGGTCTAGCCGTAGACACCGGATACACTGGCGACTTTGCCCCTGGCACAGTCGATGCATTTCGAGGAGACTTCACCGATAGAGATGATGATTCCGAAACACCATTTACAGCTTTAAACACCAGCAACATCAGTACGGCTGGTCTAGACATTACGCCTATCAGGGATGCGCTTAGAGAATTAGGGTATGAAGGCGAATATGGTGCCGGAGGCACTGATGCTTTTGTCACTGATATGCTTAATCAGTATCTGTTAAATGATGCTGGAAACTTAACGGACAACCTCCGCAATATCAGCACAGAAAAACGATTTGCGGATCAAGCTGCAATCAATGAAGCAGCTTTAGCTGCAGCAGTTGCAACGGCATTAGAGAACGCTGGTATAACAACAGGCGGTGGAGATGTTGCAGACCCTGCCCCGGTTATTTCTGATAATACAACAGATGTAGTTGATATAGATCCGATAGATTTTGTGGATGAAACAGTCACTCCGGCTGGAGTAAGCTTTACAGGACCGCAAGCCGGAGAAGTTTTTGATCCGTTCACTGGCATGTTTAGAAGAACCAGAATAAACCCATTTACTGGTGCGCTCGAATATCTCCCTATAACACCCTCAGCCTTTAGCCAAGCCGTAGCACCAAATAGGCGACAGGGCTTCGGAAATCTAATTGTAGTCTAGGAGTATAACGGTGGTAGCCTTTTCAACACTACTTGGAATTGGTCAGCTTGGACTAAGTGCATTTGGTGCCCTTAGTGCAAACAAGCAAGCGAATAAATCTGCAAAGCAGTCACAGGCTCTGACACAAGCACAGATCGACGCCATCAACCGGGCGAATGAAATAAGTGATGCTGGCGGTGACGCTCTTCAGACAGCACTTGGTCAAGTGCTTATGGAGTTGGGTTCTCGCGGAACCTACGATCCGGCGCGGATGGATGACCTTGCCAACCTTTTAGCGCAAGAAAACAGAGAGGGAGCTGCGGAAACAGCGTTAGCAATAAAACAGGCTGCCTTACAGGGCGGCGGTCGAAGCAATCAGCAGCTTATCAACGCTCTAGCCACAGCGCAGGGGATGTTCCGACCAACAGTCACTGGAATGACTGCGGCTCAATCTCAACTTAATCCCAATGCCTATGACGCAACGGTTGCTGAAAACGCGAAGGCATACGCTGGTATGCTGGACACCCAAACAAAAGACAATCTCAATGCAGCACTTTCAAGAATTGTTGCTGGCAGAATGGGAAAAATGGGAGGAGCTAGATCCGGTGCAGAAATCGCGGCTGCGACAGCGGCTGCTGAAAGCGCAAGCCGTCAACAGTCAGAGAACCAGCTTCGGGCAATCGATATGGCAATGAGGCAAGCATCGGGTTTGCAGGGTCTCTCTACTGGACTGCAAGCTGGAAACATCAACGCTCAGAAGATGGCAATGAATATTGCTGATATGCAATTCAAACAGGCAATTGACAGCGTAACCGCTGGACAGACCGCCAGGTCAAATGCACAGACACTTGATGCCAATCAGGTACAGCAAGCCATAGCACAGCTTACCGCACAGAACGCCTTAAACCAAAATAAAGACCTCCAGTCATACCAGACTGCACTTAGCCTGGTTGGGGCAGAACAGGGTCTAAGAGGAAATCTACTAAGTGAAATACAAAACTTGGTAACAGCACCATATACATATCGTATGGCGGGACCGAATGCAGCCATGCAAAGTGCCCCGGCCGGAGCTAAAGCGGCTACTGCCACAACAGAGCTTTTTGCAAAAGAGGCTGGCGGTGCATTTAACGCTGCGGGTCAGCAGTTAGACAAACTTCTCAAGAATAATCCAGTGCAGTCACCGACATTAAGTTCTTCGCCGGGAACAGGAAATTGGATTGCACCAAGCAACAGAACAATAGATCCGATATACGGGAACTCGCCAACAGCGGGTGGTTCTTTCTGGAATTATATGTAACGGGAAAAGAATATGATTTTCGGCATAGGACAATTGCAAGAAGGTCTGAACGAGAGTGATGACCGTTATCAAACCAAGCGGCTTAACAACCTAAAGCTGTACAACCTCTTTCGGGAGACCTTTCCTACGGCCTCAATAACCGATCATCAAAACTTTATAAACAACATGGCTGGCGGTGACCGCTGGCTGAGAGGTCAGCTTCCATCAGAAGATGCGCTCAAGGCTTATGACAGAGAACGCACCCGCCTCACCAGAGAACGGGAGGAAGACAGGAAGTATCAGCAGTTTACCCGTCAGGTAAAAATGAACAAGGATCTTGATGATGTTATCAGCTCTCTAGCTGAAACGGGGATCGATGCGAAGGATATTGAAAAAAACATATTTGCAAGGTTTGGCAGAGATTCACAGATAGGACAAATGTTTGACAAGCGTTTCGTAAATAATCAGCCAGCCCTGACATCTAGAATAACAAATGCGCGAACAAAAAGGGCCAGGACACTTTTCGCAGACATAAAGCCGTTGAATTTAAGCGAAGCGGATACAAAAGCGTATCTTGAAAATATAGGTTACAAGCCTGGTTCCCATATTTACAAACAGGTTGTCGCTAGTAACGTCGCTCATGCAAAGGATAGAGCAAACACAAAATTCCTGGAGGCTATCCCGGCCCTTACAAATGCATCAGCGGTGCTTGAAAAAGCAATGCATGAGGATTATAAAGCCGTCGAAGCGGAAGTAAAAAAACAAGCCTCATCTCTGGGCTTGTCTCCTACTGATGCACAAATTGCAAATGTAGCATCGAATGTAATAGCCAGCGCAAAAGGAAAAGCTCCCGCGATGGAAGCTGAAGCGGTTGGTAGTTTAGAGTCTGTGATTAAAACTGCTGCGATGGAAATGTCTTTAGGGATTTTATTGGAAAAAGATTTAAGGGCAAAAATTGAAGATTCCCTTATAGGCAGATTCCCAGAAGCCATGAAAAAACGAATACTGGATAGAGCGGTAGAGGAGGCAAAAACATTAACAAGCAACAAACTGGAACAAGGCCGTGTAACCAAGGAAAACGAAGCTAAGGAAGCTGCTCGGGCACAAATAAAAGAAGAACGGGATGAAACAACTGACGATGTCGTTGATAGGGCGGGCAACTCGATTGCACTTATGATCGCCCCAGGTGACGACAATTTAAGTATTGAAGATGATGAGGGTTCAACTTTATACGCCGCTAGAGTGCAGCTCGCGGCACACGCCAAAACCCTTCTAGATGAAGGTGTGTCCAGAGAAGACATTGTATTTGCTATCAACACCATAAGGGATAGTAAGCCTGGAATGAAGGTTCCGTTTGCAGTAATAACTCCCGACAATATAAAAACAATTTTGCAGAAAGCTAATCGACCAACCTCTTGGGCAGCCAGACAGGTGAAACGCCAGCAAGATTTGACTTCGAGAATCATGGACCCAGAAAAGGCCGAAAAAATTATAACCGTAGCAACTTCTGTGGCCTTGAAGACAGGAGATGAATCACTTAATGCTGTTAGGAAATTTGCTAATGACCGAAATGAAAACTCAAAAACCCTTGCGTCCAGGATAAAACAATTTAATGGTGAAGTGGACAAGCGCATTGAGGAACTTGAAGGATATGTTAACAACCCGCGCTATGCATTAGGCCGTGATGAAGATTTCAAAAAAAGAATCAGCAACATTATTGATAAATTAAAAGGTTATAAAAAAGAGGCAAGTGCATTACAGCACATAACTTACATAGAGCGCGGGCCGGAAATCAACCAGTTAACCCTTGAGGCTTCTGGGGGTGATCCAAATATAACCCCTGCTGAATACAGAAGAGCGTTAAGAAATGAACTTGCTGTGATTAAACAAAAATACTTAATCACTAGCGGGAAGACTATTGACAATATGTTCCGGGCTGCAAAGGAGAAACTCTATGAAAGACCGGGGTATGAAAGACTGCGGCCCCTTCTAACAGGGGAATTACACAGAGGAGACCTTGGAAGATTCCGACAAGAGATGAAGAGGATCTCAAAAAACAAACTTGCTCTCATGCGGGAGTCAGAAGCCAAAGAGAAGAGAGCTATCGAATTAACAGCTAATAAATAACGGGACGACAGTTTCCTAAAAATAACTCAGAAAGAGTTAATAACAACGGAAACTGGAGTACCGTGCTTTGAAGAACTTATCTACGCCTATTAGCTTCGATGTAATTGATCAGCAAGCAAGAATTGAGGATCGAGCATTCGCCTCACCATCCGCTGGCTACCTGCAAAACTTTGATCCCAAAACAATTCTTAAAAACCCAGAGTTTTTAAACGACCTTCACGATGTATATGCATCTAAGGGTCAGTTTTTTACAAGTGACAAGGAAGTTATTGATGCATTCTTTAGTGATAAGGCTTGGGAAGAGTTTAACTCCATATCTCTAGCAAGAGGCGTTTACGAGTCATTTTCGGCTGATGATGCTACTAAAGAAAAGATGGCTAGAATACAGGCTGTCTACGATCGGTTTCCAAACTTCTGGGAAGAAGGAGGTCGCTCCGCTTTTGATGCGTTGAGTGATGCTGTCCCTGCAGCCGTATTAGATCCCGTTAATTTAATACCTTTTGGTAAGGCGGCTGTTCTAGGTAAGGCCGCTGCAAAGGCTGGTAAATCCGCATTCTGGGCTGGTGCATTAGATGGTGCTTGGAAAGTTGGTGCTGTTGAAACTGGTATTAGCGCAGGGTTTGGCGTAGGCGAGGAACTCAGGCGGGTAGAAACTGGTCAGACGGAAGAGGTTAGCCTAGGCAATATTGCATTATCAGCAATCCTTGGCGGGACGTTGGGTGGTTTACTTGGCGGCAGCATTGGCGGCATAGCTGCAAAATTAACGGGTGACCAGACAAGACAGATTATAGCAAGAAAAGCCTTTCTAGAAGAGCGGCTTCCAAAACTTTCTGGTAAAGAGCAAGCAGATGCCGTTACAGAAATAGGGCAAATCAACCGGATACTTGATGAGGTAGATCCAAATTTTATCAACTTGCCCGAAGAAAGACTAGCTCTTCCAAAGATGGAACAGGCTGATGCACAGGTACAAGACTTCCGCAAAGCGCAAGCAGCTGAAGCAGAAGATGCCGCAATGCTCGATGAGCTTGCACCTTCTATGGAGGACATTGGTGATCAGAATTTAGATCGATTAGCTGAAAGCATCAGAATAGAGATCGACCAAATTGAAAAACAAATGGGTCTAAGACCGGGTGCATTGGGCACACCGGAACAGGCCGCTGCCTACAAGGGTGATGCTGAAAGATTTAGCCAAGAACTTTTTGATAGATACGAAGCACTGCAAAAACAACTGGTCAATATCAGTACGGCAAAGCAGACCAAAGGTCTTGCAGATGCGTTACGCACAGAAGCACAAAAAGCAGCCGATAAGGGTAACGTCACAAAAGCACAAGAGCTAAACACAAAAGCCGCACAAGCTGAAGCTAACTGGAAGTTTTACTCGACTGCTACAGATCTGCGAGAACTCGATGGTAAAATTCGTGCAGATTTTGTAGTTGGTGATGAGGTCATCCCAGAACGTGTCGCAACTGAAATGCAAGAGGTTGCTGCTGAAAATGCGAAGAAGCGAGCTATCGAAGAGCAAAACCAAGAATTCTTCAATCGCATGGATGAAGAGACACAAGCAGCTTGGAATAGTCTAGATGATGGTAGTGCAGAGAGGGCCGCTTTCCTTGATAGTGTCATAGCCCAGATGGGGGAAGACCTCGCGGCTCTTCGCAATAACAATCTCCCTGATCAGAATTTTGGGTCCGGCAAGAAGAAAACTCTCGATGTTGTTGACGGTAAACCAGTAGAAACTAGGTTTATGACAGAGGAAGAGGTTTCTTCTGTAACTAAAAAACTTGATGACTTCATTAAAGAACAGGCTGAAGCACAAAAAGCATTAAGAGCAAAAGAAGAGCCAAAGCCAGCTGCACCAGAACAGGTTATTCCAGAAGATCCTGACTTTAAAGGTGTAAAATTCAAGAAAGCTAAAAAAGCAAAACCCGAAGAACCCAGCCTTGTCTTTGATCCAGTTACAAAAGGTTATGTCAACCCAGATGATATCGCTTCCCGGGAAGCGGCAACAGAGGCAACACCGGAGGCCGTCGAGGAGACTGCTGCACCAGCAATAGCTGAAGAAGATATCAAGGTAAAGTTTAAGCGGCATTCTTATGGCGAATACGAACCTATCATTACTGTAAACGGTCAGCGTGTTTACCTTGCTGAAGACAGATATTCCTATGCAATAAACCGAAGTATAGACAAGGATAGGCCCAAATGGACATACAGGGGCACAGGTGGAAGTCGTCTGGATGAGGCAAAAGCATACATTGTAGAAGAAATAAAAAGAGACCTGTTGAGCGGTGATGAGAACTTTATCATCACAGGAAAGACAGATGCTGGCACCTTGGTAGATCCCGGCCCACTGCCGGAGGGCTATGTCTATGCAATCATGGATGGTGGCGACACAAGAAGAGCAGCAGAATACCAGATGATGGATCTTGCTGACGGTTTATACAAAAGCCCCGCAGATCTTCTTAAAGTTATGGCGGGCAGAAATCAGGGTAATAACTGGGAGGTCGGTTTCGTTCCAGAGGGCACAACTCCAAACCAAAGAGATTTCGCTGATATCTTTATTAAATCCGCTGATGACGTACCAGGTGATAAGTCCGACGCAATATACAATTTCAACCTAAGTACTCGCGACAGCTTGCCAACACTACAACAGTTGAACGAACAGAACACTATGGTTGATCTGGGCAACTATTCTTCGGCTGGGTTCGACGGGAGAAAAAGGGATTATCCTAATCTTGCGGCTGGCAATAAAACAGCCCCGATTGCAGAGGTCGTCAACAGGATAGGAGAACTAGAAAGCTCTAGGGTCTTCACCAAAAAAAGCAAGATGCTACGACTGCAAAAAGAAATTGACTCACTCTATGCAGCTCTTCCAGCTTACAAACTTAGCGAACAAACAAAGGCGAGTGCAGTTGATCAGCTTATTGGTGAGACAGGTGTTTTAAGTAATGCAGCTCCTGAATCAGTTGCAACAATTAGAGACCTATTAAGGCGTGTTGCTAATCGTGATGGTGTCTTGCCAGAGTTTGCAAAAGGAGAAAAGTCCCAATTCGTTAGAAAGTCGGACGGTTCTAGCGTCATTGAGTTAAATCCAAAGGATAACTCTGGGGCACATTCTGTTGGGCACGAATTATTTCATTGGATGTATGCAAACATTCTTACTCCTAGTGAAAAGAGCGAACTTAATAACATAGTCATTAACGCCATCTACGATGCGGATGGAAATCTTGACCTGACAAAAATGCAAGAGATGTCACCTCTTCCGCTTAGAGTTGGAGACAGGGTAGATATAGATGGTTCTCTTTTCCTTGAGCTTACTTCTAGTAAAGGTAAAGCCCAGCAAATCAGCAGCAACTCTGTAGAAGAAATACTGGCTAGTCAGTTTAATTTATATCTTTTCTCTGAACTTCCCGAACAGGCAAATGTATTCCAGAAAATAGCGAGATATATTTCCGCTATCATCGATAGATTTCTAGACGGTAAAAGGTTAGATCCAGATTTAGCTGATCGCTTCAACAGGTTTCTGCCAGAGGCCGCTCAAAACAAAATGCAGGGAACAAAGCCAGCTAGTACGACTGCTGGTAAACAGATCGAAGCAAGTTTTGATCAGCTATACAACTTACGAGAGAGCCTTGAAAAGGCGATGGCTAACCCTGGCGGGGTTGGTAAAACCCGTATCATCGAACATATTCAGAATGTTGCCAAGCTTGCAAATGATGGCGATATAGGCGGCATCTTACAAGATGCTGGCATGATCGACATAATGAAGCTGGCGGCCGCTGACATAGAAGATTCGGCTGCAGTCCTAGGCATGGCGAACCGGATCATTGATGTCCACGATGTATTAGAAGGAAAACTAATGGCCTCATTTGTTGAGGCTGAAGGAGCAAAGCTTGCACCAGCTTGGCCTAGGGGCACTCCGAATATGAAAGGAACGAGTAAGCTGGGCAGAGAAGCGGTTCTCAGCCAAATCAAAACCTCCCAAATGAGAGCAAATTTAAAAGAAAGTTATGATGCAGCTAGGGCATCTGGCGACAGGCAAGAAATGGAGAGTGTCTTTCTATCTATTGCCCCAGACATAGAAAGCTATAGAAACTTTAAGATGTTCCGCAACATGAAAGTCAGGGACATGAATGGCGATGCTCATCCAGTAGGCGGCAGAGATGGGTATATGTATGATTTAAAAAATCGTCTGTACGCAATGGGTCAGGACCCGGCATCCCGCGATAAAGATGCGATTGCTCAGTTATCTGATAGTGGTTATCGGTCGGAAGCTATTGCTCTCTACAAAGAAGTAGATAAGGTTATAGAGCAATTGCATCCGCAGTTCGTTAACATCACGAAGAAAAACAAAAACGCTGTTGCTAAAAAAGCAGCGGAAGAAGTTTCCGAAGCGAAGTCCACGAATAAAACTTCTGCAAAGAAAACTTTAACGGAGAGAAAGAAAGCAGAAAAATCTGATGTAAGTGTAGACGCAAGACTGCGAACTCTAACGCCAGAAATGGTTGATCGCGAACTGCTAACTTCCAGCACTGACAAACGTGCTGCCGACCTAGGTGCAGAACTTGAACGTCGAGAGGCTGCCCAGGTCCCAGAGGGTTTGGAGCAAACGCCTATCACCACCCGCAAGGTTTACAGTCTTATACGACAGGAAGACATCGAGTTTTCTGGAGTTCAGATCGAAGACGGTATTCCAAACAATGCACCAGCTATGGTCAGGGAATCCATTCGCAAGATCACACATCGAGACCCAGCCACACAACGCATGGCGCGGGGTATGATGCATCGCCTGATAAATATAGCAGATGGCGACCAGCTTCGATTAATGAATGTGGCAGAGGTTGCTCCAGATGTTGCTTATACTGGTGAGCCGTTTAATTTGCTTCGAAACGATTTGCGTCAGCTTGCCAGAAGCATTGACGGTACTGGAAAAACAAAAGTGCAGAATGCCAGAAGCGCATCCAAGAAGATTGCAGAACTTACACTTCGGGCATCTCCACCAACGGCAGACAGGTTTGCGGCTATAGAGGCCGCATATGAATTTGCCGACGACGCTTTAAAGCAGGGTCGCAGTGCATCTCAGTGGTTTCAGGCACACCTTCAAAACGCCATTACTGGCAGAGGTGGAAGACGACCCTTCTTGGGTCCGAATGCTTTTGAGGCAAACGAGGCACTAGAAACAGCCGTAGAGAGTGCAGCCTATTTTACAAACGGCTTTATCAGAAAAGGCGAAATGAAATCAGCTATGAAGCCGTTGCTTCAGTATGGCGATATATTCGAAGGTGTGCCCTCCCCTCCTTCCCCGCGCAGACAAATTAACGAAAGAAGTTTTGTTGAGGGTGGATTAGGTGCAGATGAAAACGGAAAATCTATTCCGTGGTTTCATGCTACTCCAAACACCCGGCCATTTGGCTCTAGGGATTTTGTCTGGGAGGTATCCCGTGCAGTTGATAATCCACGATTTGGTCCCGGTATCTATCTTGGGCGAAGTCAGGAAAATCTGAAGAACATTTATGCAAAAAATCCAACACTTGCTGCTATGGCAAGAATGATTGACAATATGGTCGCAGATGAAGACAAGGGATTTGCCGATCAGATAGCTTATGCTCTTTCATCTGCGCGAATGCAGATCAACGATATCAATATGCAAATGACAAGACCAGAAAATGCAAACAGCAAGGCATTGGTCGAGGAATTAGGTCTGTTGAGAGATGCAGAAGAAGGTCTGGTGGAAACGCTATCGGAGATGGGAATAGAAACCATGCCCGGTGTGGTGGAAACTAGAGTTCGTGCTGTTTCGCCTATTGATATACGCGAGGGAACCCGCTACAGCGTTCATCATCCAGATATGAAAAACATGCTCGATGTTACAATCACAAACGGTTTAGTGCCGGAAGAGAGAATCATAGACTTAACCAATGAACTTGGTGATATAACAGATGGATTTGAAGGCAGTTATCTTTACAGCCGTCTTGTGGATGAAATTGCAGATACTCAGCAAATTGGTGAGGGAGCGGCGAAGGGTGAGCTTACTGCCGCTTTGCAATCTCTGGGGTATGACAGCCTGAGAGTAACAGAGCAAAACAGATTGCCGGAGGCTGGTGTTGTAGAGCATGAGGCTTTGGTTGTCTTTGATAATAAAAACGTAAAGTCACCCGACGCGAGAGAGTTTAATCGCTTCGCAGAATTTTTCCATCTAGAGAAAGCAGACGATGGAGACACCGCACCAGTTGGAGAGCTTGCTACCGCAATGATGGATACAGGCGGTAAACCTGACCCGAATAGAATGGGGGCCATTATTGACCGAATGGAAAAAGGCGGTCTGGCCCAAGGTGCCCAAGTAATTATGAAAAAGATGCGCGGGCAAAACCTGACACCAGAAGAAGAGAGTATTCTTCACACCGCAAATCCGCTCCGCTTTTTGCAGAACAATGCCAACCGATTACGCAACCGTCACATGCACTGGCTGGCAGACTGGACAAAGCCTCGCGAAGGTGCGGGTTTTCACGAAAAGGAAATAAACTTTTTAGCTGCGAAAGTTCTGCCCATTTTAAACGGCATCCGGTCAGTCACCGGAGAGACCCCGTTTACAAAATGGAAAGATACAGTCTTATCCAAGCCGTGGAGTAACAAGGTTAGACAACACCCAGCCGCTGCTGCGGTTGTAAAGGCGTTGCGTCGAGGCGAGGACTATGCTGTTGATAATTTAAATCCAGAGCAGTTAGCTTTGTACAATAAAGTAAGATCTTCCTTCGATGCCGAACTACAGGCAATGAATGACCTTGGTATAGGCGTTGGTCGGATCACAAACTATGTACCGCAGATCTATGACATCGAAGCCATTCAAACGCATCAGGATGAGTTCATAACGATTATCGCGGAAATGATCCGTCGAGATCGCCGGGACAATCCAAGCAATGTGTCGTCTTCTCCGGCAGATGCGCTTGAGGTAGCTAAGT
>MDTE01052925.1_pt1 | contig 23282 bp, 24 predicted proteins | sample 811231 | NCBI WGS metagenome assembly MDTE01 (sample SAMN05326651, study PRJNA326480) | marine metagenome | isolation source: seawater | place: Indian Ocean: Red Sea | collected 2010 | reverse complement strand
CATGCCAACAAAAGAAGCGCCTAATATTGCTGTTGCTAGCATAAGCCATCCACACATTTTTTTATTTTTCTCATAACCATATTTAACTGCAAGAGCCATAGTTCCGCTACTTGTAATTAAGATAAAAGTCATAATTGCAATCAAAAGAAGTGGGACATTGTAATGGCCTACATGTAATCCAAAAACTTCACTAGCATTTGGCCATTCAACTTTTGTGGAAAATCTTACTGTCATATAAGAAATTAAAAAAATGCTAAAAACAAATGTATCACTAACAAGAAAGATCCACATCATTGCTTTGCCCCATGGAACTCCCTTAAAAGCCTTTTGATCAGAAGCCCATTCTTTAAATACAGGTTGTTTCTCAGGTATTACAATCTTTACTGTTGAGCTAGATTCTTCCATTAATTAACCTTTCCTATGTAAATAACATTAAAAGAAATAGAACTACCCATACTGCCAAAAGGAAATGCCAGTATATTGCACAAAGTTCTATAGTGTGTTTAGCTTTGTAAATTACAATTTCGTTCTTTACCCAAACTTTTTTAAGAGCAATAAACCAATAAATTAAACCTCCTAAAAGATGTAAACCATGTAACGCAGTAAATACATAAAAATAAGCATTTGCTGGATTTGAAGAGATATAATAGCCTAATTCAACAAATTGATACCAAACTAATAATTGACCTAAAATAAAACTTAAAGATAACCACCCAATTAAAATTAATCTTTTTTTAACAATTTCAAACTGATTTTGTTTAGAAAATTTCTGAATACTTATAAAAACACCACTGCTAACAAATAATAAAAATGTGTTTATCCATAGCAAAATAGGTTCTGGCATTCTTTGCCAATCTGGATAAACTAATCTATCAGAATAGGTTACAATAAATAAACAAAATAAAATAGTGCTGATTACCATTAAATAACGCAAACCAAACTTACCATTAGTTAAGTTTAGAGTTGCGCCATCATGTGAATTATCAATTTCGGCCTGATCTGGTTCCCAAGGTTTTTGAGATAATAATTTAAATATACTTTCTTTTTTCTTCATGTACTTTCTGCCTTTGCCTCAGGTACTTCACTAGGACCAATATCTTGAGGGATATAATCTTCTTTTGCTCCCGGAACACTAAAGTCATAAGCCCATCTATAAACCACTGGTAATTCTTTACCAAAATTTCCATGACCTGGTGGAACTTCAGATGTTCTCCATTCTAATGAACATGCTTTCCATGGATTTCGTCCGGCTTTCTTACCAAATTTAGCACTTGTAATAAGATTGTATAAGAAAAGAATTTGAGCCATTCCTACTATTATAGCCATAATAGTAATAAATTGATTCAAATAATTAGTTGAAACTGCCATAAATTCACTGTCATACATTTCATAATATCTTCTAGGAACTCCTACAAAGCCTAAATAGTGCATAGGAAAATAAATTGCATATGATCCTAAAAAAGAAACCCAAAAATGAAACTTACCCATTCCTTCATGTAAAAAACGTCCTGTTATAAGAGGATACCAATGGTAGATTGCTCCAAAAACTACAAGTACAGGAGCTATACCCATTACCATATGAAAATGTGCAACAACAAAATATGTATCCGATAGAGGGACATCAACAATTACGTTTCCTAAAAACAAACCAGTTATTCCGCCATTAACAAAAGTAACTATAAATCCTAATGCAAACAGCATTGGTATAGTTAATTTTATATTTCCCTTCCACAAAGTAATAACCCAATTGTAAACTTTTAATGCAGTTGGAACAGCTATAATTAAGGTTGTTGTTGCAAAGAAAAAGCCAAACCAAGGATTCATACCTGCTACATACATGTGATGTGCCCAAACAATAAAGCTTAAAGCGCCTATAATTACAATTGCCCACACCATCATTCTATAACCAAATATATTCTTTCTTGCGTGAACCGAAATTAAATCTGATACAATTCCAAAAGCAGGAAGAGCTACAATATAAACTTCTGGGTGACCAAAAAACCAAAATAGATGTTGGAATAAAATTGGACTACCACCACTATATTCAGATTGTTCTCCAAATTCTACTATCGCAGGCATAAAAAAACTTGTGCCTATCATATTGTCCAAAGTCATCATTATGCATGATACTATCAGTGCTGGGAAAGCAAATAATGCTAAAACTGTTGCTGTAAATATTCCCCAAATTGTTAACGGCATACGCATTAAAGTCATACCTCTTGTACGTGCTTGAAGAATTGTTATAACATAATTCAAACCACCCATAGTAAATCCAATAACAAATATTGAAAGAGAGACTAACATCAATACTATACCTAAGCCATCTCCACCAGGCGTGCCTGAAGTAATTGCTTGAGGAGGATATAATGTCCATCCAGCTCCAGTTGGTCCACCAGGAACAAAGAAGCTTGCTGTTAAAACTAAGACGGCCAAAAGATATATCCAGTAACTAACCATATTTACATATGGAAAAACCATATCTCTTGCCCCTACCATTAAGGGGATTAAGAAATTGCCGAAGCCTCCTAAAAACAAGGCTGTAAGCAAATAAATAACCATTATCATTCCATGCATTGTTACAAATTGATAATACTCCGCAGCACCTAAGAAAGGTACAAGTTCTGGGAAAGCAAGTTGCATACGCATTAACCAAGATAAAACCAAAGCTACTAACCCAATAGCTATAGCAGTGATTGAATATTGAATTCCTATTACTTTTGCATCTTGACAAAAAATCCAACGTGTCCAAAAACTCTTTGCGTGGTAAAGCTCTTGTGGCTGAACCTCTAAAGCTGGAATAGGATCGCCTTTTCCTATTGCAATATCTTCATAACTATCAGCGGCCATTTACTTACCCTCCTTTTTATTTAAAGCAATTTCTATTAAGTCAGTTTTATCTATGCTAGCCATCATTTCTTCAAATGTATACTGTTCACTTAACCACTCTTCATAATCTTCCATTTCATCAACTTGGACTCTACCTTTCATAGCATAGTGACCTGTTCCGCAATACTCCATACATAAAATTTCAAAATTACCTGTTCTTGTTGTTGTAAACCAATAATAAGTTACTGTTCCTGGGACCATATCCATCTTTGCTCTGAATTGAGGTATATAAAAATCATGAAGAACATCGATCGATCGTAGATTCATTTTAACTGATTGACCAAGCGGAATATGTAAATCATCTGCTTGTATTAAGATATCATCAACTCCATTTGGATCATCTAAATTTATTCCAAATGGATTTTCATCAGTAATATTTCTTACATCCGTTAATCCTAATTTACCGTCTTTTCCTGGCAAACGATAGTTCCAGTACCATTGCTGGCCCATTACCTCAATATCAACTGCATCTTCAGGCACAGTGACATATTTATTCCAAACAATTAATCCAGGTGCTAAAAGTGCGCATACTCCAAGTGTAGTTAAAATTGTTAAAACCCATTCAAGTCTTGGACTTTCTGGTTCATAGTCAGCCCTTCTATCTTCTTTATATCTAAATCGCCAAACACAGTAGGCAGTAAATAAACATACAGCCACAAAAACCGATCCGGTAACCCAAAAAGTTAATATAATTGTATCATCTATATTTCCCCAATTTGAAGCAACTTCTGTCCACCACCAAGGCGTCCAAAAGTGAAAGGCAATTGAACCAATTGTTACTAAAAATAAAGCGAGGGCTACAAACATATTTTTTTAACATCCATATACTACATAAATATAATACTTACAGTCACTTTTTCAATTTTTTATTAGATAAAATGCGACTTATGGTCTTACTTAAAATTATAAATAGTACTAATATAATATATTTATAATAAAATATTTAATTAGGAGATAAAATGCATAAAATTATAGTGATATTTTCAATACTATTTTACACGATAGCTGCTAATGCTGCTGATGTAACAATAGAAATGCTTAATAAGCTAGATAATAGAAATATGGTCTTTAGTCAGGAAGTTGTTAGAATCAATGTAGGTGATACAGTTTTCTGGAAATCAACCGACCCAGGTCATAATGTTCAATTTATTGCCAAAGGTGGTGTTCCTGAAGGTGTAGAAAAATTTAAATCAAAAATTAGCAAAGATACTGAGTATACGTTTACTATACCAGGGATCTATGCTTACTGGTGTACTCCACATAAAACAATGGGTATGATTGGATTTGTTATTGTTGGAGATGACTTGTCAAACATAGAAGACATTAAAAAAGTTAAATTTGCTGGTAAATCAAAAAAGGTTGCAGCAGCACTTATTGAAGAATTTTGAGGATAAATTAATTTGTGAAAAATAAAAGAAATAAATTTTTAATTTTCTTTATTTTTAATATTTTTTTATTGGTTTTAATTTTTTCTTTAATAATACCAATATCTAATTTTTTAAGTCAAATAAATTTAAAAGATAATGAATTTGTTAAAGATCAAATAATTATTAATCCAGAGTCAAAATCATCTAAAATTTTGGATAGAGAAGTAAAAATTATTTTAGTAGCAAAAGTCGATGAAAAATTAAATTGGGAATTTAAACCTTTTAAAAATTATATAAATGTTAAAATAGGGGAAAATAATATTGTAAAATATTATGGCAAAAATGTATCTGAAAAAACAATTACATCAACTGCAAATTTTACAGTTGAGCCAGAAGAAGTTCAAGCATATTTAATTAAGACTGAATGCTTCTGTTTTATTGAACAGACACTAAAATCTGGTGAAAGTCAGATATTTTCAATGGCATTTTATATAGATCCATCTATAGATTCTAATGAAATTTATGATGATTTAAAAGAACTAGTTTTCACTTACGATTTTTCAGAATATAAAAGCTAGTATTAAATTAAATTACTTTTTAATGAATATTAAAAAAAAGATTTTAAAAAATTATATTGTCCAAAATATTTTGGCATTTATTACTTTTGTTTATATTCTTTTTGTAAAAACAACTTCAAATATAAAATATATTAATGAAGAGGTTCCAAAAAAATTTTGGGATGGAAACAAACCATTCATATTAGCGTTTTGGCATAACCAATTAATGATGATAAGTTTTTGCTGGAAATCGAAAAAAAAAATTAATATTCTTGCTTCAGGTCACAGTGATGGAAGATTTGGTGCAATAGTTGGAAATTATTTTAATTTAAATAATATTCAAACTTCAATAAATAGTAATGCATTATCTATGAGACCTATATTTAAATTATTAAATGATAATAATTACTTAGGCATTACTCCTGATGGACCAAGAGGACCAAGAGAGATAGCGTCTAGTGGTATCATAAGAATAGCTAAAAATACTCAAATACCAATATTAACTGTAGGTTTTGCTTCTTCTAAAAATAAAAAACTAAAATCATGGGATAAATTTTTAGTTACTTTTCCATTTTCAAAATGTGTTTTTTCATGGAGTGAACCTTTGTTAATTCCAAAAAACTTAGATGACAATCAAATACCAAAGTTTCAGAAAATTCTTGAAGCTAAAATTAAAAATTGTATTAAAATATCCAAAGAAGACTTGAGTGTTTAATTTTTATAGATTTTTTTCAATACTTTTTATTCCTATTGTTTATTTAAATATTTTTTTAAGATTAATAAATAATAAGGAGGATAAAAAAAGATATAAAGAAAGGTTTGGCCTAACTAATAAAAACAAACCAGAAAAAAATATTATATGGATTCATGCTGCTAGTGTTGGAGAATTTAAATCAAGCAGAATGATTATTGATTCTTATTATAAAAATTATTCAATTTTAGTCACAACTACAACTAAAAGTGCAGCTGAATATGCAAATAATTTTTATTCAGACAAAATTATACATCAATATGCTCCTTTTGATGTAGAGATCTGGATAAAAAGATTCTTAAATTTTTGGCAACCAAAATTAGTGATATGGATTGAATCAGATTTTTGGCCAATAATACTTAATGCAATTAAACAAAATAATATTAAGTGTATATTAATTAATGCAAGAATTTCCCCAACTTCTTTCAAAAGATGGAAGTTATTTAGAAAAAATTATAATAACATTTTATCTACTTTTGATAGAATATTTGTACAAAGTAAAGAGGATTTAAAGAGATTTAAATACTTATCAGATAAAAAAATTGAATTTATTGGAAATTTAAAATTGGCAAAAGGATCTATTGAAAATTTAAAACCAAAAAAAAATAATGATGAAAAAATTATTATGTTTACAAGTACACATAAAGAAGAAGAGGGGATATTATTAGAAATTATTGAAAAAATATATATTAAATATAATTTTACAAAATTTTATATTGCACCAAGACACCCTGAACGCTCGGACTTTATTAAACAAAACTTAAAAAAAATAATTCCAGGATTAAATTTTGAAAATAATGGCTCACATAAAAATCTTAGAATAACAATCATTGATAGTTTTGGAAAATTACCTAAGTATTTTAACTTATCTGATATAGTATTTTTAGGAGGTTCTTTTTCAAATAATGGTGGTCATAACCCAATTGAGGCTGCAAATTATGATTGTGCTATTGTATCTGGTAATAGAGTATTTAATTGGCATAATATTTATACAGAAATGGAGTCAGAAAACGCCTGTTTTTTAATTAATAAAAAAAATGAACTGGAGACTCTTATAGAAAAATTAATTAATAATGAAAATATGTTAAAAAAATCTAAACAAAATGCAAAAAAATTTGCAGGAAAAAAATTTTTTGATGAAGAAAAAATTAAAAATATAATAAATAGTAATTTAATTTAAAATGCTTAAAGCTCCTAAATTTTGGTACTTAAAAAAAGATACCTACTTATCAAGTTCTTTATTTCCATTATCATTACTTTTTAGATTAGGTACAAAGCTGAGAAGTTTATTTAGTAAAGAAAAACAATCTGAACTTCCTATCATTTGTATTGGCAATATAGTTGTAGGTGGAGCTGGCAAAACTCCAGTTTCACTAAAAATTGGACAGATGTTAATTGAAGCTGGTTATTCCCCACACTTTGTATCTAAGGGTTATGCTGGTTTAGAAAAAAATAATACTTTAATTGAATCGTGGCATTCACCCAAAAAAGTTGGTGATGAATCAATTTTACTTGCTGAAGTTGCACCTACTTGGGTTGGAGTTGATAGAAATAGATCTTTCAATTTAGCAAAAGATAAAGGTGCTGATTGTATAGTAATGGATGATGGTTTTCAAAACCCAACCATAAAAAAAGATTTCTCAATAATTGTAATTAATGGTGAGCAAGAATTTGGCAATAAAAGAGTCATACCTTCTGGACCATTAAGAGAGAGTATTAATAGAGGGTTAACAAGAACTAATTTAATTATTGTAATTGGAAAAATTTCGAATGAAATAAAAGAAAAAATACCTAGTCATATACCAATTATTTATTCTTCATTTGCTATAAACAATGAAAATAAAACATTTAAAGGACAAAAAATATTAGCATTTGCAGGAATTGCATATCCAGAAAAATTTTTTAATTCTTTGAGAGATCAAGGTGCAAAACTTGTTAAAGAGATTATTTACCCTGATCATCATATTTATGACGAAAATGATCTCCTTAATCTGGCAGAAATAGCAAATAAAACACAATCAATTCTAGTAACTACAAAAAAGGATTTTGTACGTATACCGAAATCATATAGATCTCTTGTAAATACACTTGAGGGTAAAATTGAATTTGAAGATGAAAATTTATTACTAGAAATACTTTCAAACGTAGTTGAAAATAAAATTAATGCCATATAATGAAATTCAATTTTCTCAATTTTAGATACTTTGTTGAATACTTATTATTTAGATTAATAATAATCATAATAAATTTATTACCATTAAAATATGTATCAATATTTGGTTCTAAAATTTTTAGTTTTTTTGGTAAATTTTCTAAAACTCATTCTACTGCTATGAATAATTGTAAAATGGTTTTTCCGAATCTTTCAAACAATGAAGTACAAAAAATAATTATTAATAGTTGGGAAAATCTAGGAAAAACTGTTTTTGAATTAACTATATTAAAAAAATTTTTTACTACTAAAAACTTGATTGAAGTTGAGGGATTAGAAGTTATCGAAAATATAGTAGAAAAAAAATTACCTGCTATATACTTTAGTATACATCACTCTAATTGGGAAATATGTCCACCTTTTCTAGATAAAATGGGAATAAATATAGGCGTAATTTACAGACATATAAATAATAATTATATTGATAATTTTATTTATAAACAAAGAAGCAAAAGTTTTAAAAACACAAATAGTTTTTATACTCCAAAAGGCAAAAAAAGTGCTAAAGATATTTTAGAAACTGTAAAAAAAAATAATTCAGTTTTTTTGTTAATTGATCAAAAAGACTCTGCCGGAGATGATGTTCTGTTTTTTAATCAAAAAATTAAAACACAAACAGGATTTTTAAAAATAGCTAGAAAGTATAATTTACCACTTATTCCGATTGAAAATAAAAGACTAAAAGAAGGTAATTTTAAATTAAAATTTCATCAACCTATATATCATAATCAATTAAATATTACAGATATAGATATGATGCAAAAAATTCATGGTATAATTGAGAAATGGATTATATCTAATCCAAACCAATGGCTTTGGCAACATAATCGATTTAATTAATTTTTTTTAAGATTAATTTAATTTTTCCATCTTTAAGAATTACCTGAATTTTTTCATCTTGATTTATTTTTTTTATAGAATTTATTATTTTATTATTTTTTGATAAAATTGCATATCCTTTATTTAAATTAGCTTGCAATGAATTAGAAACCAACAAACGTGAAAATTTGAGTAAATCATTTTTTGATTTTATATTTTTTGCAGAAATAGATTTATTAATATCTTTACAAAGATTATTTAATAAAGTTTTCTTTAATTTTAAATTAGAATTTGGGGGATTTAATATTGAAATATTATATTGTAATTTAAGATAATTTTTTTCAAATCTATTTTCTATTTCATTATTTAAGTTATCAAAAATTGCATATAATTTTTCTTTAAAAAGACTTAAAACAAAATTTGGAGCTTTTAAAAATTTTGTTATATTTATAAAATAATTTCTGATATTTTCTATTCGTCCATTTATTAAAAAAACCATTCTCTGATCAATATTTAATAAAATTTTAATTATTTCAGATCTTACAGGAACAACTATTTCAGCTGCTGCAGTTGGTGTAGAGGCTCTAATATCAGCAACATAATCAATTATAGTTGTGTCTGTTTCATGTCCTATAGCTGAAATAATAGGTATATTGGAATCATAAACAGATAATGCTAAAGATTCATCATTAAAACTCATTAAATCTTCTGGGCTTCCACCACCCCTTGCAACAATTATAACATCGGGTTTTTCATCTTGTTTCATATTATTAAATCCATTTATAGCTCTAATTATCATTTCAGATGAATCATTTCCCTGCACTTGTACAGGCCATAAATCTATATTTGTTGGAAATCTATTTTTAATTCTATTTATTATATCATGAATAACTGATCCTGTTGGCGAAGTTATTACACCAATTTTTTTTGGTATGTATGGAATTTTTTTCTTTTTATCCTCATCAAATATTCCTTTAGCCTTAAGTTTTTTTTTTCTATCTTCAATTAATTTTAACAAAGCACCAATTCCAGATAATTCAATATTATCTACATCAATTTGATAAGTGGTTTTATATTTTGACCAACTTGTAATTTTCCCTTTAACTACAACTTCCATACCTAAATCAGGTTTTAATTTTAAAAATTGTTTTTTTTGCCCCCAGATTACTCCACTTAAGATTGAATTATTATCTTTAAGTGTGAGATAAATATGTCCATTGCTAGAAGTTTTAATTTCAGAAATTTCTCCTCTAACTAAAACATAATCAAAGTTATTTTGTAAAACATCTTTAATTGCATTATTAATTTCTGAAACTCCATATTCTGGAATATTATATTTATTAATCATTTTCTTTTGTTTTTAAAAAAATCCTTCATTAGTTTTTTAGATTCATTTTCTTTTATTCCTCCATAAATATCTGGTAAAAAATTCCCTTTGTTTTTAGAAAGATTGCAAAATTTTTCTATGCCAAAGTTCCTATCATGATATGCAGAGAAATAAACTCTACTTATATGAACTTCACTTATAGCTGCTGAACACATTATACAAGGTTCTAAAGTAATAAACAAAGTTGTATTAGATAGATATTTTGAATTCAATTTTTTACAAGCTTCAATTATTAGCAATATTTCGCAATGATACATGGAGTTTTTTGATTTATTGATTTTATTATGGTTTTTTGCAATTACTAATTCTGATTCATTATCTACTATTAGCCCTCCAACTGGGACTTCTTCATTTTTAAAAGCTTTTTTTGCTTCTTTAATAGCTGTCTGCATAAAATAATCTATGTTCATTCTAGTTTTTTTAGTAAGATGATTATATTATCAGTAAAATGAAAAAACCGTTAATTGGAATTACCCTTGATAGCCAAGAATCTGGTAATTATTCTAAATTTCCATGGTATGCGATAAGGGAAAATTATTTGAACTGTGTTTATGAATTTGGTGCTATACCTTTCCCCTTATTTCATAATCTTGAAACAATTAATGAATTCAGTAAAAAACTTGATGGTTTATTAATAACTGGTGGAAATTTTGATATTAATCCTAAATTATATAATGAATCAACTTCTAAAAAACTGATATTTAAAAAAGAAAGAACTGATTTTGAATTAAAACTATTTAAAAAATTTTTAAAACTTAACAAACCTGTTCTAGGTATTTGTGGTGGTGAACAACTTATTAATGTTGCTTGTGGTGGAAGTTTAATACAAAATCTAAACAAAAAAAACTCTTTTATAAAACATGAACAAACAAATCCAAGAAATGAAGTAAGTCACTCTATATTAATCAAAAAGAAAACTCATTTGTTCAAAATAATAAAAACAAATAAAATTTCAGTTAACAGTGCTCATCATCAAGCAGTGAAAAAATTAGGTAAAAATTTAATAGTAAGTGCTACTTCACAAGATAATGTGGTGGAGGCAATAGAACATGTTAATCATCCTTGGTGTATAGGCGTCCAATGGCATCCTGAATTCCTAATAACAAAATTTGATATTCTATTAATTAAAAATTTTATTTCATTTGCATCTAAATAATGAGAATAGGTAAATATATTGCAAATGCAGGTATATGCTCAAGAAGAAAAGCAGAAGAATTAATAAAAAATAAAGAAGTAAAAATTAACAATTGTATATGCATAAATCCCGCAACTAAAATTAATGAAAAAGATATAATTAAAGTTAGTAATAAAATAATCAAAATAAATAAAAAAATAAGAATTTGGAAATTATATAAACCAATTAAATATATTGTATCAAATAAAGACGAAAAAAATAGAAAAACTGTTTTTGATTTAATTCCGAAAAATTTTCCTCGATTGATAAGTATTGGTAGGTTAGATTATATGAGTGAAGGACTTTTATTATTTACAAATAATGGTGATTTTGCAAGAAAATTAGAATTACCAAAATCTAATTATTTAAGGGTCTATAGAGTATGTATAAAAAATCAAATTAACAAAAATCATATTAATAAAATCAACAAGGGGATAATAATTAATAAAATTGAATATAAAAAAATTAATATATCGATAGAAAAATCTACTAAAGAATTTATTTGGTTAATAGTAAAATTGAAAGAAGGGAAAAATAGAGAAATTAGAAAAATATTCGAATACTTTTCTTGGGGTATAATCAAATTAGTTCGAATACAATTTGGCCCTTATAAACTTTTAAAGTTAAAAGAAGGTAAAATAATTGAGATAAATAAAATTTAAAATTAATATGATAAAAATAATTTCTGGTAAATATAAAAGATCAAATTTAATTGTTCATGATAAATATGTTAGACCAACTTCATTAATCAAAAGAGAATCTATTTTTTCAGTAATTGAAAGTTATGCTGTAAAAAATAATATTAATTTATATGATAATAAAGCTGCTCTAGATATTTTTGCTGGATCTGGTGCTCTTGGACTTGAAGCTTTTTCTCGAGGCATTTCAAAAATTTATTTTTATGAAAATAATGTTGAAGTTATTAAAATATTAAAGAAAAATTGTGATAAAATTTGTAGTCAAAAAGATTTTGAAATTTTTGAAGAAGATGTGATTTTATTTCCTCCAAAAAACATATCTGTTAAGATTTCAATAATTTTTATTGATCCACCTTATAATAAATATGATATTAAAGCTTTGTTAAATAGTATTACTAAAATTATTGATAAAAATACTATAATTGTAATTGAATTTGATAAAAATCAAGAATTAACAATTTTAGAAACATTAAAAATTATTGAAGAAAAAAAATATAAAAAAACAATTATTTATTTTTTAAAATTAATTGATTAAATATTTTTTTGTTAATATCTTTCCTTCTTCTACAGCTGGCTGATTAAAAGGATCTACACCCAAATATCTACATGCAGCAACAGTTTCAATAATACTTACAGCCATTAATTTGCCTATTGATTTAGCATTTATTTTTGGCAGGAATATATTTCTAATTTTAAAACTGTTGTTTTTAAAGGTATCAATTGTAGCTCTTTGCTCAGCTTCCATAAGGTCACCCATTTTTTTATTTGCTAAAAAATTAATTCCTGCTTTTGATATTTCATCACTAATTTTTAATCCCATGTTTGAATGTTCTGTAGTAATAAATGTAAAAAATTTATCTTTTGGACCATCTAAATAAAGTTGTAATTGACTATGTTGATCAGTAGTCCCAACTGAATGAATAGCAGTTACACCTTTGTTTTCTTTACCAATACTTTCTGACCATAACTGCAAATACCATTTGCCAAAATAATATAAATTATCAGAATATGTCATAATTACACTTGATTTTAAATTTATATGATTTGAATCATTAAATATATTAGCTAAATTATAATAGTTTGAATAATCTTCATTATCTATTATTGATTTTGCCCCTTCAAATATTTCATTTACGTCCATTCCAGCTATTATCGCTGGTACCATTCCAACATTAGAAAAGACTGAGAACCTTCCACCAATATCTTGTTGATGTTCCATTAATAGACATTTATTTTTTTTTGCAATTTTATACAAAGCTGACTCTTTAAATTCTGTAATTATCAAAGTATTTGAATAAAATTCTAATAGGCTATTTTGATCTTCAGCTTTGTGAATTATTGAGCCTAATTGACTTAAAGTTTCAGGTGTTGAGCCTGATTTAGATATAAAAACAAATCCAGTGGTTTTAAAATCAATACTATTAAAAGAATTTTGAAAAATAATAGGATCAATATTATCATAAAATTCAATTTGGCTTTCCAAAGGTTCGCGAATAATATTAATTAAAGCTCTCGCTCCTAGATTTGATCCACCTGTACCGAATACAAAAAATTTATTTTTATTTTTAGAAAAATTATTAGTTATTTCTTTCGTTTTTGTTAAAATTTCTTTGTCATTTACTATTTTTAAGCAAGGTAAATTTTTTAATTCCAAATTTATTTTTTGATTTAATTCTTTTATAACATTATCTGTATTTAGTTTTTTTTCTAAACAATTAAAATAATTTATTTTCATTTATATTAAAAAAAGAAAAATCTTTTTTTCTTTTTTATTTTAGTTTTTTTTATTTTTGTTGGAACTTCACCGTCAGATAATGATTCGCCTTTCATTAATTGGTTTCTAATTCTTTCTGATTCTTTTATTGCATCTAAAACTTCGTTTTCAGTCTCCCACTCTAGTGAAAAAATAGTTTCGGAATTTTTTTCATTTGCAAATTGTTCATCAATTTCTTTTCTAATGTTAGTATCAGTTTCATTTGCTTCAGTAGCATCTAAAATTTGGTTCATTGTTGATTGGGCCTCTAGATTTGAATTTTCTGAATTCTCTAAGCCATAAAGAATTTCTTTTGCTAATTCTTTTTCAACATTATTTAATTTTTTTTCCTCTAATTGTTCAGGTGGCATTAAATTAAAATCTGGAGGAATAACAAGAGGTGGATTTTCCACAACACTAAATTCATCTAGGGATTTTCTTGTTACTCCTGCACTTTCTCTAACTTTTGAACAAGATGAAAGAAAAACTTGAAAAAGTATAATTATTAATAGGAAGTATTTCATTAAGGTTGATACTTAATTTTGTTAATTATGCTTAGTAATATCATTATAATTCCAATTGTTATATAAATATCAGCAAAATTGAATGCAGGCCAGTAAAAGTCTTTGTAATGGAAATATATAAAATCTATCACATATCCATTGAATAACCTATCAATAATATTGCCCATAGCTCCTGCAATAATAACTACTAAGCCCATTTTTTCTAAACTATCTTTAGAAATTATCATCAAATAAAATAAAAAAATTACTACTAGTGAACTAATTAAAACAAGAATTAATGGCGATATAATTCCAGCAAATAATCCGAAAGAAACACCAAAATTATGTATATGAGTTATATCCAAAAAAGAAGTAACATATATAAATTTATGTAAATCAACATATTCAAAAATTACTTTTTTAACTAAAAGATCCAAAAAAATTAAAAATGATATTAAAATAATTCTTTTCACTAAAACTTACTTTATCGCTTCATTACAGCGGTTACAAATTTCATTATTAATTAATTCTTTTCTATACTTCCAGCATCTTTGACATTTTTCTCCCTTAAATTTAGTTACCGATACTAAAATACCATCTATATCATCAACTTTAAAACCATTGGATTTTTTTTCAAGAGTTTTTAATGTTGCCGATGAACTGATTGCTACTTCATCAAAACTTATATCTTTTACAATTTCATAAATATTTTCTTCTAAATATATATCTATATGGGCTTCCAAACTAGATCCGATAATCTTTTCAGCACGCTTTTTTTCTAAAGCAGCAGTTATAACTTTTCTTATTTGTTTAATTTTTGACCATTTATTATTTAAGTTTTGATTACAGTAGCTATCTTGTGTAATTAAAAAATCTTCAAGATGAATACTGGATTTGTTCCCTCTTGCTTTCCAAGCTTCCTCACATGTAAAACTTAAAGAAGGTGCAAGCCATCTAACTAGGTATTCAAATATATAATTTAATAAAGTTCTTGCTGAACGTCTGTTTTTTGAATTGATTGAATCACAGTAAATTGTATCCTTACGAATATCAAAATAAAATGCAGATAAATCATTTGAACAAAAATTTAATAAAGTAGTAAACATCAAATGAAAATTAAAATTCTGAACACATTCTTTAATAATCTGATCAACTTCCCATAATCTGTGTAATATATATTGTTCCAGTTCAGGAAATTGATCAGTTTCAATTTGTTCTTTTTTATCAAAGCCTTCAAGATTACCAATTAAATAGCGGAATGTATTTCTGATTCTTCTATATGAATCACTTTGAGCTTTAAGAATAGAGTTGTCTAATTTTAGATCATCATAGTAATCAGAAGCCACTACCCATAAACGGAGTATATCAACACCATATTGAGAAATAACTTTTTCAGGAGCAATAACATTACCCATAGATTTAGACATTTTGCGACCCTTACCATCAACAACAAATCCATGTGTCAAAACACTTTCATAGGGTGCACGGCCTCTTGTTCCTGCAGACTCTAATAAAGAAGAATGAAACCAACCCCTATGTTGATCACTTCCTTCAAGATACATTGAAGCTGGCCATTTTAAATCTTTTCTTTTTTCTAAACAAAATGCATGCGTTGATCCACTATCAAACCAAACCTCTACAACATCTTTTATTTGTTCATAATCTTTTATAGAATAATCGTTACCCAAAAATCTCTTTGGATCTTCATTAAACCATGTATCGCTTCCTTCTTTTTCGTAAATATCAGCAATTCGATTAATTACATTTATATCTCTTAGGGGTTTTCCTGTTTTTATATTTACAAATATTGGAAGTGGAACTCCCCATACTCTTTGGCGGGAAACACACCAATCTGGTCTAGTTTCAATCATTGAACGTAGTCTAATTTGTCCTTGCGATGGATAAAATATAGTTTCATCAATTGATTTTAATGCAATTTTTCTTAAGTCTTTTTTATCCATTGATATAAACCATTGAGGAGTATTACGAAAAATTAGAGGTGCTTTAGATCTCCATGAATGAGGGTAACTATGTGTTAAAGTTCCTTGAAAAAGTAATTTATTTAATTCTTTTAACTTATCAGCAATTTTTTGATCTACTTTATATACGTGTTCACCTTCAAAACCTCTTGCATGATGATTATATTTACCATCATCCTCTACAGTTTGAATAATATCAACACCATGCTTGATTCCTAAGTTATAATCATCGGCCCCATGACCTGGTGCGATATGCACAATACCAGTACCTTGATCTAAGTTAACAAAATCACCTTCTAAAGCCTTAACAACAAAATTATACCCTATAGATTTAAATGGATGCTCACAATCAGTGCCTATCAAATTTTTACCTAAAAATTTTTTAATTACTTTTGTATCATCAACACCAATTTCAGAAAACACCTGATCCTTTAATTCATTTGCAATTACAATTTTTTCACCAATATTTGCTAAACTACCATCTCTTATTTTGGTTACTTCAAATAAAGAATATTCAAGATCTTTTCCAAAAGCTAGAGCTCTATTACCCGGTATCGTCCAAGGAGTTGTAGTCCAAATTACAATATTTGATTCTATTAATTCATTAATTGAACTTTTAGTTATTTTAAATTTTACATAGATTGTATTGGAAACATGGTCTTCATACTCTACTTCAGCATCAGCTAAAGCTGTTTTTTCTACCACTGACCATAAAACAGGCCTTGCTCCTTTGTATAAACTTTCATCAATTAAAAATTTTCCTAGTTCTCTAACAATTTGAGCTTCTGCTTGATTTGACATAGTCAAATAAGGATTTTCCCAATCACCTTCAACACCCAATCTTCTAAATTCTTTTTTTTGAATTTCTATCCATTTTTCAGCAAACTCTCTACACTCTTGTCTAAATTGAACAATTGGAATATCATCTTTGTTTTGACCTTTTTTCCTATACTGTTCTTCAATCTTCCATTCAATTGGTAAACCATGGCAATCCCATCCAGGCACATAGATGGAATCTTTACCAGCCATCTGTTGAGTTCTTACTATTACATCTTTAAGTATTTTGTTCAAAGCTGTACCCATATGAATATGTCCATTTGCATATGGTGGTCCATCATGAAGTATAAATTTTTCTCTTCCTTTAGATTTTTCTCTTAACTTTGTAAAAATGTTTTCTTTTTCCCATTCTGCCAATATTTTTGGTTCTTTTTGAGGGAGATTAGCTCTCATCTCAAAAGATGATTTAGGTAAAAAAATTGTATCTTTATATTCCATTTATTTTTTTTAGATGGTAGTCTTTCGCAATTTGAACATCTTTATTAATTTGTTCAACCAAGTAATCAAAGTTTTCAAATTTCTTCTCACCCCTAATAAATGTAAGGAATTCAACAGTCAAATGCTTACCATAAATATCTTTATTAAAATCAAACAGATGGACTTCTAATAGTATTTTTTTACCATCTACAGTCGGTCTTTCTCCAAAGTTTGCTATTCCTCTGAAGGATTGATCTCCAACATTTATCTTCACGACATAAACTCCTTTTAATGGATAAATTTCATTATGTGGCAAAATATTAGCAGTTGGAAAATTCATTTTTCTTGCTTTTTTATCTCCATGAATAACTTGTCCTTCCATGCTCCAAGGACGACCTAATAGTATATTTACTTCATCCATCTGACCACTTCTAATAGCTTCTCTAATTGAAGTAGATGCATAGGGTTGTTTGGTCTTAGGATTATTAATTGGATTAATTATGTCTAGCTTAAAACCATATACTTTAGAATACTCTTTAAGTAAATTGGTATCACCTTTTCGATCTTTCCCAAAACGAAAATCATATCCGACCATTAGTTTTTCAACATTCAATTGATTAACAATGATCATTTTAATGAAATCAATAGCAGAAAGATTTGATAAAATTTCATCGAATTTTAAACAGAAGTAATGATTAACACCAAGATTTTTAAATATTGATTGCTTATTTTCTTCAGAAATTATTTGATATCTATCTAATTCTCTAGAAAAAAATTGTCTTGGATGTGGTTTAAAACTTAAAATAGCAGAGGGTTTATTTTTTTTATTTGCATCCCGAACTATTGATTTAATAATTTCTTGATGACCTAAATGAATTCCATCAAAATTTCCAATAGCCAAATAGAATGAGTTTTTTGTAATCTTACTCTCTAAGTTAATTTTATGTATCTGCACTAAATGTATTTATTTAAAATGTTTTCTAAATATTCTTGCTGTCCAGATTGAGGAGTGGGCTCAATATTCTCAGTAATAACTTTTTTAGCTATAGATTCTAAATCCCCTTGATTACTGTGTATAAATTTTCCGAGATCTTGATCCCATTTTTTATATCGGTTTTCTAAATAATTTGAGAAGGCTTTATCATTAATCATTTTTTCTACAGCAATCAAAGTCCGAGCAGCTACATCCATTCCTCCAATATGGGCGTAAAATAAATCTTCTGCATCTATGGATTGTCTTCTGATTTTAGCATCAAAATTTAAACCGCCTTGCTTAAATCCTCCATTGGAAAATATATGATAGAAAGGTATTAGTAAATCTAAAGGATTATTTGGAAATTGATCAGTGTCCCAACCTAACAAAGTATCTCCTCTATTTATATCTATGCTTCCAAAGACATTATTTGCAATTGCATATGCAATTTCATGTTCAAAATTATGGCCTGAAAGAGTTGCATGATTAACTTCTATATTTAGATTGATTTCATTTTCTAATCCTGCTTTTCTAATAAGAGCTAAACAAGCTGCAGAGTCAAAATCATATTGATGTTTAGTAGGCTCATGAGGTTTTGGTTCTAGTAATATTTGACCTTGAAATCCAATTTTGTGTTTATGATTAACAACTAGTTCTAAAAAGCGTGCTAAATTATCCATTTCTAATTTCATGTTTGTATTTAAAATAGTTTCATATCCCTCTCTGCCACCCCACAGAACATAGTTTTGACCTTCTAGTCTCATTGTTGCTTCCATGCAGTCTTTTACTTGAGCCGCTTCATACGCAAAAACTTCTGGGTCTGGATTTGTTGATGCTCCTGCCATATATCTTCTGTGTGAGAAAGCATTTGCAGTTCCCCAAAGTAACTTTACATTGCTTTTGCTTAATTTTTTTTTCCATTAAATCTATGATATGAAAAAAATTTTTTTGTGTCTCTGAGTATGATGCTCCTTCAGGAGAAATATCTCTATCGTGAAAGCAAAAGAATGGAGTAGTAATCTTTTCAAAAAAATCAAATGCTTCTTCTAACTTTTCTTCTGCTTTTTCAACTGGATCGCCCTTTATCATCCAAGGTCTTTCAAAAGTTGCCCCTCCAAATGGATCAAGACCTGGCCAAGTAAATGTATGCCAATAGCAAGTCGCAAACCTCAAATTCTCCTTCATAGTTTTTCCAAAAACAATTTTATTTTCATCATAATATTTGAAACTTAAAGGATTATTGCTTTCTTTTCCTTCGAATTTAATTTGATTAATTTTTTTAAAATATTTACTCATTTTGATTATTAATTTATTAACAATTTATCAGCTATTTTTAAATTTGTAGAGACAATTTCAAGCCATTTTTCATATCTTTTATTTAATATATTTAATAACTTTTCATCAATATCTGCTTCTTTTTTTATAGGGATTTTTTTAAACACTTCTTTTTTTGAAAAATTATTTGTTGCAATCATTGCTAATCTAGCAACTCCTAAAGATGGACCCAGATTAGAATCTTCTCCTATAATAATTTTTTTATTAATAGCTGAGCTTAATAAATTTACCCAAAATTCACTTTTCGATCCACCTCCGATAATGTAAGTTTCTGTAGTATTTTGATTTATTTCTTCAACGGATAAGAATCCATTTTTTATTCCAAAAGTTATGCCTTCTAATACTGAATACAACATTTCTACTTTACTTGTAGATGTATTAATAAGGTGAAAAGATCCTCTAATATTTGCATTATTATGAGGAGTTCTTTCTCCACTTAAATAAGGTAAAAAATATGGCAAATTATAAATATGGGAACTATTTGAAGATAATTCTTCTATTAAATTAAATGCATTATTAACATCAAAACCTAGGGTATTACAAATCCAATCTAAGCAATTTGTTGCACTAAGCATTACAGACATGTGATGCCATGTATTGGGTAGGCAATGACAAAATGAGTGTACAGCTTTTTTTGTATTTGAATTATAATTTTCAGTAGGAGAAAAATAAACACCTGAAGTTCCAAGTGAAATAACCGATTGATTAGAATTAATTACTCCTGAACCTGCTGCTCCAGCAGCTTGGTCACCTGCACCCCCTGCAATTATAACCTTTTTTTTAAATCCAATTTCATTTGATAATGATGCATCAACATAAGTAGAGCAATCTGAACCTTCAACTAATTTTGGCATATTAGCTTCACTTAATGAAGTTATATTTAAAAGATCTGAAGACCATTGTCTTTTTTTTACATTTAGCCATAGCGTTCCAGATGCATCTGACATATCTGTATAAAATTCTCCTGATAACTTAAATCTCAAATAATCTTTAGGCAGCAAAACTTTTGATATTTTTTTAAACACTTCTGGTTCATTTTTTTTGATCCAAAGAATTTTTGGTGCTGTAAATCCAGGCATTGCTAAATTACCTGATACTTTTTCTAAGTCTGGATAAATTGATTTCATCTCAAAGCACTCTTTCATTGATCGAGTGTCATTCCATAAAATACAATTTCTTAATATGTTATAATTTTTATCTATTAGTGTGGCTCCATGCATCTGGCCTGAAATTCCCAATGATTCAACTGACTCAAATTCCTTTGGTTTCTGTTGCTTAATATTCTGAAAGCACAAAAATGTTGCTTTTAACCATGATTCTGGATTTTGTTCATAATACCCACTTTGAGGATTGATCAAATCTAAAGATTCAGTATGTGAAGCTAAGGTTATCTGTTTAGAATTAATTAAAATTGTCTTAACAGATGATGTGCCTAAATCAATACCAATAAACATAATAGTTACTATTAAACTATAAACAATATAAGTGTAAACAATTTCAAAATATTTATATAAAAATTAAAATGAAAATATTACTTACTGGAATTATATTAGTTTGTCTTAATTCTTTTTCAGGATCAACTTTTGATACTATTACAAAATATTTTAGTATAAATAATTATAAATGGTATCACTATTATTCAATTGGAGGAACTATAGCAATTTTAGTTTTACTCATTTATTTATATTTTTTTGGGGGTATAAAGAAAAATTTAATTTTAAATCATTCAAGTTATTATTTATTGACTATTTTTAGAGGCATTTTTTTTATTCCAGTATTACTCATTGTTTTTTTATCACTTAAACATATTCCAATAAATATATTTACAATGTTGTTGATGACTACACCATTTTTTCTTTTAATATTTGCTAAAGTTATCCTTAATGAAAAGCTAAATATTATAAGTTGGATTTCAATAATTATTGGTTTCTGTGGAGTTTTAATTGTATTAAGACCTAATACAGCTAATTTAAATATATTTATTTTTTTAGTTTTATTTGTTGCAGTTTATAATGCGTTTAATTTTACAATAGTAAGTAAATATTCTTACATAGCCTCATCATATGGCTTTACTTTTTATCAATATGTTCCTTTTATAATCTTCTCATATATTTTTTTTATTTTCGATCCTTTAATTCCTACTTTTAAAGAAATTTTTTTGTTTTCACTTTCTGGAATTATTGTAATGATTTCTATGTGGGCTTGGAATGCAGCTTACCATATTGCTGGAAAATATAGCAGTATAATAAGTCCATTTTTCTTCACCCAAATTGTTTGGGGAACAATATATGGTAAAGTTTTTTACGGTGAAAAATTTGACTCGATTGCTTTTCTAGGAATAGGCATAATTATTATTTCTGGAACAATAGCTATTTATAATCGAAATAAATAAACTATAGATCGTATTAAATATTTATTTAATAAATAATAAAATTAATAGAAAGTTTTTTTATGAAATATTTGCACACTATGGTTAGAATTTCAAACTTAGAAGAGTCTCTTGATTTTTATTGTAATACACTTGGCTTAAGAGAAGTTAGAAGAAGAGAAAGTGAGAAAGGTAGATTCACACTTATTTTTTTGTCTTCTGAAAATAGTAATGAAGATAGTGGCTTGCTTGAACTTACCTATAACTGGGATCCTGAAAAATACTTAAGTGGGAGAAACTTTGGACACTTAGCTTACAGTGTTAAAGATATATATGAAACTTGTAATAAATTAATGGACAAAGGTGTAATTATAAATAGACCACCGAGAGATGGTCGTATGGCATTTATTAAATCTCCAGACGGCATATCTATAGAAATTTTACAAGAAGGTAATGCTTTGCCTATAATTGAACCGTGGAAGTCAATGCAAAATTCGGGAAATTGGTAGTTCAGCTATTTTAAAATTAAATCTATTTCAGATTCTTTGAATAGTTTTGTTTTTTCACATGTAGTTCTGAGATTTAAATATTCATTTTGATTTGCAGATTGGATTGTAGTATCTAGCATATCTAAAACATGCAAAACGAGTTCGCTATTGCAGCGATGTTTTTTTTGATTTTCAATTGAATATATCATATCAGCGAGTCCAACACCTCGGTAGTTGGCATTAGTTGGTGATTCATTTGATCGTCCACTTTGATTAAATATATTAGTTTTTCCTAATTTCATTTTTTCTGTACTATATTCTCTCCACTCACTACCTTCTGATAAAGATACTTTTATAGGACCACCAAACATATTTGGATCGGGGCCAATAATTGAGCCTTTAGTTCCATATAAATCCATATAATTTGATTGATGATTAATAATATCAAATGATAAAAGTCCCTGAACAACTGCGTTATTTTGGAATTCAATAATAATATAATAAGAAGTTGGGATCTCAACTGTGAATTTTTGTCCTTTCTTTAATCCAGATCCGATTTCCCTTATTTCATTAATTTTTGATGAAAAAGCTTTTATTTTTTTTGCTGGACCTAAAAGGTTTACCAACATTGTATAGTAGTATGGTCCCATATCAAGAATTGGACCACCACCATATTTGTAATAAAAATCTGGATTTGGATGCCAAATTTCATGTCCAGCTACACCCATTGAAATACTACCAATATTTATTTTACCTATTTCATTTTGATCAATAATTT